>Ga0326513_10003169_pt1 | contig 11964 bp, 8 predicted proteins | sample 2_2465_0518_D_FD_203654 | JGI IMG/M metagenome (GOLD analysis project Ga0326513, IMG submission 203654) | Bovine rumen microbial communities from UC Davis, California, United States - 2_2465_0518 | ecosystem: Host-associated > Mammals > Digestive system > Stomach > Rumen | place: USA: California... | reverse complement strand
TGGCGGGTATAACTGTTTCGCTCGGTATCATTATAGACTCCACTATTGTTATGGTGGATCATTATAGCTACTACCGAAATAGGAAGGCATTCATAGGCGTTCTTGCTGCCATGCTCACTACCATTGGTTCATTGGTCATTGTGTTCTGGCTGCCAGATTTCCTCAGACACGATTTGAAGGATTTCTCTGTCGTAGTAATCATTAATCTTGCCATAGCCATTGTCGTTGCATCCGTCTTCGTACCTGCGCTGATAGAGAAATTCTGTTTCTTCAGCAGGAAGAACATTGCTAAGAGGACGCTGCGTCTGCGATTTGCCGTAGCATTCTCACGTATCTATCAGCGATATGCGGGTTGGTGTCAGCACCGTTTCGGACGCTGGGCTTTCCTTCTCTTCTTTGCATTGCTTTTTGCAGGTTCGCTATATGAGTTCGTAGATTGTCTTGACTCTAACACGTACCGTCCGAAGAAACCGCGTATGATGCTGCATATACGTGGTCAGATGCCTGTTGGCGGCAGCGTGCAGGAACTCAACGAGAAGATGAAGGAGGTTGAGGCATTCCTCACACAATACAATAAGGATATAAAACGCTTCGAGACATCCATCCGCTATGGAGGAGGTACGATAGATATAGACTTCACAGACGAAGCCTTGCAGACAAGCTTTCCCTATATGCTGGAGAACCGCGTCATCGGCAAGCTTATCTCCATCGGCGGTGCTGACTGGGCGACATACGGCGTAAGTGACCGCGGATTCAGCAACTCGCTACAGTTGCAGTTCCGTTCCAACAACATACAGCTTGTGGGATATGACTACGACCGTCTTTATTCATTTGCGGAGGAGATGTTCCGTGAGTTGCGACGGAACGGACGTGTGGCAGACTTGATAATCCGTACCCCTGGGCATGAGAATCAGGAGAATGAGCTTTATATGGAATATGACCAGCGTGCTCTTGCTTTGTCGAAATTGAGTCCGCAGAGTGTATATTACACACTAAGGAACCTTCTTGACGATAGCAATGCCGACAAGATAGACGTATCAGAGGACAGGAAGATGCCTGTCGTGGTTCGTCCAAACACAAAGGAGACGTTTGACGAATGGCAGCTTAGGAACTCATACGTCAATGTTGGAGGAAGGGATGTCCGTCCGTCTGGATTCATGGACATCAATAATCGTGAGGCAAAGAATGTCATTCCTCGCGATAATCAGGAGTATATGCTCGAAGTGGCATTCAACGTGCTTGGCTCTTATACCTATACTGACAGGCTTATCAAGAGGACGATAGAGAAATACAACAATTACTTCCCCGTAGGATTCCGCTGTAAGAACAGGACTTGGGGCTCATACGAGGATGAAGGAACCCAGTACTGGCTCATAGGCCTTGTGGCTGTAATCATTTTCTTCATCATAGCTATTCTGTTTGAGAGTCTGATGCAGGCTATGGCGGTTGTATTGCTCATACCCGTCTCGTTCATTGGACTCTTCCTGACGTATTACATTACAGGTGTGCCCTTCGGAACTGGTGGCTTTGCCGCAATGGTGCTTCTTGCCGGACTCACGGTAAATGCTGGTATCTATATAATATGCCAGAATAACAATCAACGTAAAATGTATATGATGCCAGCAGATTTGGATAAGAAAAGACTGCTCAGAATAGGTTGCAGGAGATATGTCACTGCTTTCAATCATAAGATTATCCCAATCCTTCTTACGATTCTCTCAACGATATTGGGCATGATACCGTTCCTTATCGACGGTCCTGACGAACAGCCTTTCTGGTATTCGCTTGCGGTTGGCACTATCGGAGGACTGATATTCAGTGTTGTACCTATCTTTCTTTTCCTGCCAAGTGTGCTTAGGCTAAAAACACATTAGTAATAGGCAATGACAAAGTTAATTGAATTTATTGCAGTTCTTGGGCTTTATGGCTTCCACATAGAAATGTAAAATGGAAATTCAAATAGAAATTAGAAAAAAAGTTTGCATATATCAAGAAAAATCGCTAATTCTGCACTCGTAAATTTTGTTGGTGATAGCTTGTGAAATAACTAAGTATTGTTTAATGTTGTGGTGAATAGTATTGTTTTCAACAAACTAATTAATTTGAAATACTGCACCTTGTCAATAATTGATGATTTATGCGATAGTTGGAATGATGCCCTCGACATCAAACCTATGCAGATAGATCGTTGATCGTGGAAACCTCTTTCCCATTCCTTTATCCTAAGTGCAATCCGTTTCTGACAAACTGTGCTTCTCTTACTTAGAATCTCATCATCGCCAGGGAAATTGTTATATACTAGCCATGAACCTTGCAAACTCTTTTTCATGATCCACTTTCCATTTGCGAATAGTACATAAGGCTTCATGAGACATCATATCCCATGAAACCTTTATGTCCGATATGTTATTTGAGAAAGCATTCTCTCGACTTTGCGTAGTATTATGCATTTGCTCTTTCATTTTGTCTTTTCATTTTTGCTTTAAAATACTTTGCAGCAATGCGATCTGCCTGTTCACTCTTGCTGACCTTAATGTAATTCTCAAAGATAGCCTCTGTCTGATGACCACTGATGGACATCATTTCCCTTTTGTCGAGGATGCCCGTTTTATACATATTGGTAACTCCACTTCTGCGTGCGGTATGGGTGGTAACTAGCTCATACTTGAATTTTACCGCTTGTCCACACGAATCACGCTCGTACAAAGGTTGTCCATTGTGCTCTTCTGCATACTCTATCATGTTTCTGAGCACACGATGGTCTTCTTTCTTTAGTTTCCCACCAGAATTCTTTAACTTCTGTAGTTTGATAAAGTTCTGTTCCTTCCTTAGTTCAGTCATTGTTAGAACAGTATTATGCTTCTCCATCAGTGAAGGACAAACCGAAGCAATCTTCTTCATGGCAGTTAAAAGGATATCATTTGTATGCCTTTCGTCAAGTTTTGGGAAATTAAAATCATACTTCAGGCATATCTCGTTTATTCTATCATCGAGGATAGGAATCTCCACTATGTTATCTGTTTTCTGTTGACGGAGTTTTATGATTGGTGTACCTGAAACTGTAGTAACGAAGTTTGCTCTCGTCAAAGAACTATAGTCGCTGAAACGCTGGCATGACAGACAACCCAGAATGAACAAATCTCTTGCATACTCTTCCCTTCCTTCCAAAGGAAAGTTATAGATGGCATCCACTTCCTCGTCCGTGAGATACACCTCAGCCCTTTTCTCCTCCTCCCTAACCTCGCGTTCTTTCCATACTCTCAAACTCGTTGCGTTATGATTAATACCATATTCCGCAGCAAGGTTACACAGTTTGCGGAAGCAGATGATGTACTTATTACAAGTCGTAGGCATAAGTCCGCACTTCTCCAAATAGGAACTGAATCCATCTGCATAGGACTTATCAATATCATCAAACGTGTCTTTTTTCCTGCAATACCCATACACGTATTTGCGGAAAGACTCCCAACTTTCAATAGTAGTCTTGCCGTAAATCTTATTGTTGCCATGTCGAATGACTCCTGACTTTATTCCTTCTACAAAGATGTCGTAGAAGTTAAGTACATGGCTTTTGAAGTTCTCTTCTTGTTCTACCTTCGCTTGTTCAATCTCCGCCTCCTTCTCCACAGCATCCGCATTGACTATAGCCATGACAACCTCATCAACAAGTGCCTTGTCTGCATTACTTTGTAGTTTACCGTCATTGAAGAGTTCTTCCAGAGTATGCTGCATTAACAGCAATTTCTCCACGATAGGTTTTCCTGTTTCGGAATTTGCAAACTTGTTCCATGAAGCCGCACTCTTGTTTGCAGCAATCCAAGCATGGGTATCAACCTGAATATGTGTGCAAACTCTCCAACGGATTGGTGGTATGCATTTCTGGAAGTTGAAGTAGATAGTACTAAAGGCTCCTGCCTTTTCTGTTCTAATATAGTACTTGGTCATTTTTTGATTGTGATTATGATGAAACATAAAACCTCATCATAGCCACTTCTTGCGTTTGAGGTATATAGACGCAAAAACGCTATACATACTTACGAACACATACCACCTATATATATAATATAGGTGTAAAATATTCTGTAAGAATGTATAGCGTGGACACAATCTTTTGGCAGTACCTTGCTGCTATGTTGGGAGTGGGAGGTCGGCTAATCACTCTCCGCAGGCTGCCTTTTACAGTTACATCAGGATTGAATGTTTATTTCAGCTTTACCATTCCTGATGAAGAGCTGAATTGACCCTTCTCTTGCATCCTTCAGAGCGGACACGTCTCGTAAAGCAATGCAAAGATACGAAGATTATATGCAATTACCAAATATTAGATCATAAAATCAATCAAAAACGTATCTGTTTAACGAAATTTTCCTAATTTGAATATCATATTCACAACATTTCACTATTCCATTAACCATATCGTCATCTTAATGGTCTTATCTCGTTATGTTTTTTCAAAAACATCTGGAATTAAAGAAAAATCTCTTGGTGTGATTTTGGTGTGATTTGTTTCAGACAAAAGAAGTATTAAAAGAACTCACAAAATTTCAATACACTGAAAAAGAGACTGTTATGACCGAAAATAGAAAATCAAGAAATGTGATTTTTTTGTGCGCTACCAACTGCGCTACACCCCGTTATCTCCCCTGGAAATCAGAAGATTAGTGATTTCCAGTCATTTTCCAAGCCCCAAATTGGTGGAACATTGGTGGAACATTTTGAAATGACACCTTTTTTTGATTCATAATATCATGAACTTAATAAAATCAATTTTATTATTTCACAAGCTGTCATAAACAAAATTTACGAGTGCAAAATTAGTTATTTTTCTTGATATATGCAAACTTTTTTCTAATTTCTATTTGAATTTCCATTTCACATTTCTATGTGTAAGGCGAAATTCAACATAGAACAGCAGAAGGCCGTCGCATTCATTTTACTTCCGCTATGTCGTTGCTTGGTTTTGACGATGTAGCTGGCAGCAGCACAGGTAACGGCTATCTTGACATCGTTGATTTCATCCTTCATGGGTGGCAAAATCTCCGTGAGCTTTATCGAAGAGTGGCATTCTACATCATGTATGGCAACAACGATGACCACTTCCGCAATCACGGTTTCCTACTTACCCCGAAAGGCTGGACACTCTCTCCTGCATACGACATCAATTCTGGAGCAAAGTCACATCAATGCTTGCTCATAGACTCATACACAGAAGAATCGGATATCAATGTTCTACTCTCTGCAAGCGTGAGCTACATGCTTGCCCCCAAGAAGCATCTGAGATTATTGAGGATGTTCATGCCACATCAGAGATTGGCGCAAAACCGCTACTGAACTACAAATATCCCTCAAACTATTAGAATCATACTCAATCCGATGGGACAAATTATATAATGAAGCACATTCTACACGTTTTTCGTGAAAAAAAGTATATATAACTTTGCTACAGAATTGAAAAATGTAGCGAACGAAGAGAAAATCGTTGATATCTAGTGGGGGTATGAAATTAGGGGGCATAAGAAACAGGATATCCGAAATGCTGTCCAGAGCCTTGTTGTATTCTCCCATCTTTGTTTTGAGTGTAGGCCCTATCATCATACTCACCATCACGATGAGCGACAGCGCCACGGTGGCGAGGCACAACAGTCCCATGCGCCAGTCGAAGAGGAACATCAGAACAGCCAGTCCCAGCATGGTGGCGTACATACCCGCCTTGTCGGGAAGTTGGTGAGCCAGATAAGTCTCCGTTGACTGTGTGGATTCCTGCACCCATTTGCGAACCTTGCCACTGCCTAAGGTGTCAAGGAAGCCGATTGGAAGGCTCATGATATGGCGCATAAGTGTCTTTCGCATATTGGCAGCGATGCGGAATGCCGCAAGGTGTGAACACATAAGTCCACAAAAGTACACTATGATAGATGCCACGGCGAATGCCACAGCCATCCAACCATAATGGGCAATGCGACTGTTGTCACCAGCAATCACATCTCGGAGAATGGCCCAGATATACAGAAATGGGGTTAGAGCCAGTAGCTGGCTTATTCCAACGATACCCATGGAGAGGTAGGTCAGCACCTTCCTTTTTCCCGCATAGGCAAGAAGTTGCGGAAGTAGTTTTTCTTTCTTATCCATTATTATTTTCTTCTCACGTTAATTAAAAACTATATTTCAATTTCATGAACACCTCCGAATTATGGTCATATACCATGAACATGCCTCGATTGGCATGGAAATAGTCGTAACCGAGAGTGGCATGCAACTGGTCGTTGAGGGCATAGTCGGCACTAAGGCGGTTGAAGATGCCGCCGTTGGTAACGTCGATGTATGCAAATGACTGGAGTGACAAGGCATTGTGCAGCAGGTCTTTTGACACGCGGAGGGTGGCAAGGCCTGTGTTGCGATGATTTCCCCATGCCACGTATTTATGGGAATACTGGGCGGCAACCGACCAATCGTTACCCGCATACCAGTCGATACCGAGGAGCGCATTGGTAGAGTTGGCTCTTGTCATATCCTCCATTCCCGTTGTAGTTTGAGCCTCGTCTATGTACCAAGCCAATTCTCCTCTGATAACGAACTGTCCAAGGGGAACAGACGCATCAGCCCCTAACATGGTCATACGGCGGTATTCGCCCTCGCCATTATACAGCACAGGCATCTTGTTCCATGTATGCAGAGCTGAAAACGAGAAATCAATGCCACTAAGGAAGAATGACAGGCGACTGCCGTATTCCATATTGTAGAGACGGTGTTTTGGGGGGGCGTTGATAGTGAACTGTCCCATCGACCACGGATTTTCTGTATCGGTGGGTAATTCGAAGAATGAGCTTACAGGCACGGCAACAGCCTCAAGTCGCCATTTCTCTCGGGAGAACTGAATACGCAGCGCACCAACGGGAATACGGATGTCGTCATAGTCCTGTGCAAGAAACTCGGTATAGTCCATTGGCGATATTATGTCGGTAAGCCTGAGACCATCAGCCACGCCCCATACGATTATCTGCCGTCCGGCACGCAGATCCCAATGCTCGTCAGAATAATATCCATACGCCTCACGCAGTTGTAGTGCTGTTTTGTCTTTCAGAATGGCATTATGCACCAGATTGGCAGAGACGAAAGCACCTGCATTGCCCCTTTCTATCGTAACCTCGCCACGTGCCCTACTGCGTGATGACATCCAGTCGTTAGGCTTCTGTAGTCGCACGGCATGGTAGGTATCAACGAATCCCCTGATGCTTACTTGGAGCGAATCCTCATCCTGCGCAATGGCAGGATGAGAGATTGCGCACCATAGTATCGCTGATAGTATTACAGTTTTCATAAGCCTTTTTCAAGTTTTGCCACCGTGAAGAGTGATTTGTCAATCTTCACGTCGTATTTCGGATTCTTGACTACGATGACGGTTCTGTGCTCCGTCTGCGCGTTCTTCATCTCCATTTTGCAGATAGTCCAGAAGTTTTGTACCTTCTTGATATCAGAAATGGTAAGAACACGATGCAGTTTGTTAAGTTTGTCATAGTATTCCACGTGGATAGCCATAAGGCAATCCTGACGAATCCATGACACTTTACGACTGTATATTTCGTGTTTGTCAACAGGCGTGGATTCGATAACCCAGCATTTGTGTCCGTCCTTCATCTCCTCGCGCAGCAATTTGTGCTTGTCCTCATCCACATGGCGCGAACCCATGTCGTCGTATGTGAAATCTGTCCCCATGAAATAGTCTGTCTTGGATGAAGAACCGCTTATGCGTCGTGTCTTCTTCATTGCCGGAAGATAGAGCCATTTGGCATCTTCTTTCCCTATCTGGTCATAGTCCCATGTGAGGAAACCTGTTCCCTTCACATCACCTGGATATGTGAAGAACATCATCTTCTTCGTGTCCTTGCCCTCGTCCATTGCCCACGAAGTCACCTTGCGCTGTCGGGTATTTCCGTTTTTCTTGCACAATGTCAGTTCCATCTCTGCATAGCGGGGGTTGCCGTCAGGTCGGTCCTTTACCTTCTGAACGATGTAACGCCCTGTAAGTTTCTGGGCTTGGCAAATTGAAAACTGGAAGCTAAAAATTAAAAGGAAGAAGCCCCCCAGCCCCCCAAGGGGGAGCATTTTAGATAGTATTTTCGCTGTAGTCATGTTAATTGTTAATTTTTAATTGTTTTTCTTTCCCAAACACCTTGCACTTGCTTACAAGTATCGGAGTTACGAACAAATCGGCAGCAAGGGCAGAGAGGATGCCGATGATAGCCATAAGTCCGAAATTGAGGCACATATTGCAGGCTGATGAGCAGAAACTTGCAAATACTGCCGATGTTATGACAGAGGTGATGACGATGGCAATGCCCACTACGCGGAATGTGCGACGGATAGCTGTCTGATAATGCAGCGTGCGGTCATATTCCAGTTTAGAGTGGTTAATGAAGTGAATGGTATCATCCACCGCCATGCCGAGCATCATCGGCAGAAGCGTGGCGGTCATCATGTCGAGCGGTATGCCTGCCCAACCCATATAGCCGCCTACGAAGATTGCTGGCATCATGTTTGGAATCAATCCGATAAGTCCTACGCGGATGCTCTGGAACGCTATCATAAGTATCACACCTATTATTAATATGGATATAACGAATGACAGCATCTGACCTCTTACGAGATACTGCATCATAGTTACATACTGCGGAATATTACCCACAGTAGTGATTTTGGCACCGGGGAACAGTTTCTCTGCATCGTTCTGAATCTTGCTTAGCTCACGCTCTACACGAGCTGAGTTGAATTCCGATATCTCCACCATGAGGCGCAAACGACGGTAGTCGTAATCCATCCAATACTCTGATTCCGTACCTCCGGCATTCTCATAGAGCAGGGACATCTGTGCCACTTCCTCCTCGGTGTCAGGAATGCGATAGAAGGCTGTATCGCCATTGTTCTGTGTCTGGTTAAGGTCTTTCAGAATGTCGAGAATGGATGTAGAACGCTTGGTAAGGTCGTAGCCATTCACCTTTGCCTGCAACTCGTCAAGACGCTTTAGATACTCAGGTTCCTTAGCCATGTCGTTTTCCGGAAGTTCTACAATCAGGTCGTAGGAATAGAGCGAACCCAGTTCAGAATGACCTACTTCCATCACCTCTTTCACATAATCCACTTTCAGTCCCATAGTGCGCTCAATGTCGAAGGCAGCCTCTATTTTCCAGAGTCCTATGCAAAGCAGTATGCAGACGGCAAGGAATGAGTATCCTATCTTCTTAGGATTGCGAAGCACTTTGTCACTAAGCGCTACCATGAATCTTGTCCAGTGCGTGTCGCTATCTTCCGTAAAGCCCTCTATTGGCCTTTTGTTCTTGCCAAACGACAGCAATACAGGCGTAACGACAAGAGATGTAATGAGCACGAAGAACACACTCATAGAACTGATAATGCCCACGCAATGCATTGGACGGATCGGAATGACGAGGAATGACAGAAGTGACACCAACGTGGTGAAACCGCAGAAGAATACAGACCACCCTATCTCCCTGATAGTCTCCACGATAGCCTTGCGACGCACTCCGTGTATGCGCATACGACCACTAAAATAGGAGAAGATATGTATGTTATAGGCAATGGCTACGGCAAAAGCCAGAATTGTAGGAATCATCAGTACCGTGGAATCCACATACATCTGCGTAAAGCCTGCGATGCCATAGGTAGTGAAGAGACCGCCTACTACTGAGATGATTGGAGCGATGATACCACGCAGCGAGCGAGTCATGAAGAGCATCACCACCATGCAAATCAATGTGGCAATCATCATCAGACGCCCCATTTCCTTGCCTATATATACGGTCTTGCAATGTGTTACGTAGGGCATACCCGTGCCTTTCGGGTGCAGCGATGCGTATTTCGGTTTGTTTATGATGCGCTCCACCTCTTCGCCTGTGATGATATCAGGTGCCACGTTGCTCGTCTTCTTCCATACGCTATCCTTTGGGAATGCACTCAGTTTAATCATAATCCATGAGAGGTCGCCTTTCGGGGATATCAGCTTGCGAGCCACATGAGGCTTGCTGTAAGCCCTTGCCTTGATGCTATCCATTGCCGCAGACCCCTCTTCCGGAATATCGTCAGGCACAATCTGCTCGATTGTCATGCCATCGTCACTTCCTACCATGAACTCAATGTCGGTCAGCGATGTCACCTTATCCGCATACGACAGGCTGTCAAGAAGTTCATCCGACAAGGCACGGAGCGTTGTTAGGTTCTTCTTGGTGAAATGGTTATCGCAATGTGTCAGTACGCCCACGTAGTAGTCGTTTCCGAAATGCGACTTGAATTCCTCCGTCTTCACAAGCATGGGGTCATCCTCGATGAAATAGTCATCAAATGAAGTTTCCTTCACCATGCGTTTCATACCCACCACCGATAATATCATCAGCAGTACAAATGCGCCGAGAGTCCACCAACGTGCCCTCAGCAGTCGCTCGGCATATCTGCCGAACCACTCGTTGATTCTTTCAATTTTCATAAAAGCCTAACCAAGCCTTCCCAAGGGGAAGGATGTTTTATAGTATAAGAGCCCCCCTCCTGTCCCCCGAGGGGGGAGGGCTATATTGCATTATTACTATCTAAAGAGCTCCCCCCTCGGGGGGCTGGAGGGGGCTTTTTTTGATTTGAAGAATGTATCTACTCCCCCTTGAGGGGGTGAGGGGGGGAGGAGCCCTGACACATACTCGGAGATATTCAATCTCCGACTTCCCTTGGGGAGGGACTGGGTAGGCATTAGTAACTTCCTCCATCCAATATATTCAAAGTGAATATAGTCTTCTATGGCATTTTCTATCTCCTTTGGCGATAGCTTATGCTTGATAATCTCTGACATGAAACCGAACATCCACACCGTATGAACGTGATAGGAGAACGAGGACTTAACCGTGCCGTAACTTGGATATTTCTTGCTGAAGCTATCCATGAATATCAGAACCTGCTTAGTACACATCTCTGTATAGTCGTCGATGAAGTTTTCGAGCGATGAGCCCTGTGCCTTGAAGAGTATCAGTTCCAGTTCATCGCGATAATGGCTGATCAGTTCCATGTAACTCTGCACATGCTCCGTCATCATCTCGTCGCTCTCGCCACTTGCATATTTCAGAAACTGCTCATGATACTTCACGTTATGGTGCTCAAGAAGCATTTCCTTCATCTTCAAGATAAGCGGTGCAACGATGCAACGGAAAATCTCATCCTTGCTCTTGAAATAGTTGTAGATGTTGCTCAGTCCGATGCCTGAACGCTTGGCAATCTCTCGCATGGAAGCCTTGGCAAAGCCGTTCTTCAGAAACTCCCTCTTTGCCGTCATCACGATCTCCTCGCGCGTATAATCCTTTTTGGTCTGCATAATCAACTCTCCTTGTTAATTCTATCAATAACATTACCATTCAAAAGAGAACGATATTCCCATTTGTTCACAAAAAAAATGGACTCATGCAAGCATGAGTCCAAATAGCCGTAGCTACAAATTTCTTATGTATTTTGTTCGTTATCATAATTTAATCATTTTCCGAGTGCAAAATTACACATTATTTGTAAATGCCGCAATACTCAAAAATTATGATTTTATCATTGCGCCAAATGCCACCACCACCCTCTATCATCAAAATTGCATGAATACGGTTATGCTTCCCCATCGTTCTGTCTTATACTGAAAAATAACATGAAAAATAAAGGCTATTTTTCACATCCATAGTAAAATACGCGGAAAATACCTAATTCTAATGAGTTTACAATTACCTTAATCATGTAAAAATCATCCCTTCTGAGTATTGCATGTCTATATCAAAATATATACCTTTGCACCCACAAAAAAAAGACAACCTTAATTCCGCAACACTATAATTTAACTTTATTTATAAGTTCCTGAGCAACAAAAAGTTGCCCAGGATTTTGCCATGTCAGAATTTTCACTTATCTTAGTGTTGCAAAAAGAAAACAAGCAAA
>Ga0326513_10003168_pt1 | contig 11966 bp, 10 predicted proteins | sample 2_2465_0518_D_FD_203654 | JGI IMG/M metagenome (GOLD analysis project Ga0326513, IMG submission 203654) | Bovine rumen microbial communities from UC Davis, California, United States - 2_2465_0518 | ecosystem: Host-associated > Mammals > Digestive system > Stomach > Rumen | place: USA... | reverse complement strand
TTTTTTTGCGTACCTTTGCACCCAGATTTTCAAAAGAACGACAGCGATAACAACTATGGGTGGCTTTTTCGGAACCATATCAACCAGGGATTGCGTAAACGACTTGTTTTACGGAACCGACTACAACTCACATCTGGGCACTAAACGTGCAGGTCTTGTAACCTTCGACCCTGAGCGCGGCTTTAATCGCAGCATTCACTCGCTCGAACGCGATTATTTCCGCTCCAAGTTCGAAGATGAACTCAATCAGTTTGCAGGCTGCCAAGGTCTGGGCGTCATCAGCGACACCGACCCGCAGCCTATTATTGTCAATTCACACCTCGGACGCTATGCCGTGGTCACCGTTGCCAAAATCAACAACCTGCGCGAGATTGCCGACGAGCTGCTGGCTCAGCGCATGCACCTCAGCGAGATGTCGGCCAACAATATCAACCAGACTGAGCTCGTGGCCCTGCTCATCAATACCGGCAACTCGTTTGTCGATGGCATCAACCGCGTCTATCGTAAGATCAAGGGCTCCTGCTCTATGCTGATCCTCACGGAAGACGGCATCATTGCTGCACGCGACTTCCTCGGACGCACCCCCATCGTCATCGGAACGAAGCATGAGGAATGCGAGAAGCGCCTGCAGAACGGCGAGCTCGTCCGCTGGACCCTCTCTGCCTATGCAGCCTCCAGCGAGTCCACGAGCTTCCCTAACCTCGGCTATAAGATTCTGCGCGATGTAGGTCCGGGCGAGATTGTCCGTCTGCGTGCCGATGGTCTTGAGATCCTGCAGCCCGCCTATACCCGCTGCCAGATCTGCTCCTTCCTCTGGGTCTACTACGGCTTCCCCGCCTCCAGCTATGAAGGCATCAATACTGAAGATGTACGCGAGGAGAACGGTCGCATGATGGGTGAGCGCGATGACATAGAGGCCGACCTCGTCTGCGGTATCCCCGACTCTGGCGTAGGCATGGCCCTGGGCTATTCCAATGGTGCGAAGATTCCCTATAAGCGTGCCGTACTGAAGTACACCCCCACCTGGCCCCGCTCGTTCACACCTGGCAACCAGAGCCGTCGTGACCTCGTGGCAAAGATGAAGCTCATCCCCAATCAGGCTATCCTCAACGGACAGCGCGTCGTGTTCTGCGACGACTCCATCGTTCGCGGCACCCAGTTGCGCGACAATGTCCGTGAGTTCTTTGACAACGGTGCCAAGGAGGTCCACGTGCGCATCTCCTGTCCCCCACTCGTCTATGGCTGTCCCTTCATCGGGTTCACCAGTTCCAAGAGCGACTTGGAGCTTATCACCCGTCAGATCATCCGCGATTTCGAAGGCGACGACAAGGCCAATCTCGACAAGTATGCCCAGGCAGGCACCCCCGAATACGAGCGCATGGTGAAGGAGATTGGTCGTCGACTGGGTCTCACCTCCCTGAAGTTCGCCCGTCTCGAAGACCTCATCAAGGCCATCGGACTGGAGAAGTCACGTGTCTGCACCCATTGCTTCGATGGCAGCAGCTATGATCGCAAGATAGACGAAGGCGATTTCTTCGGATAATCCCTTCCCGCTCATTTTCTAAATCACCGATTATTTATTATCTGCGAATGAGTGCTTCGCTGCGAGCGAAGCACTCATTCGATTCCAGCGTTTCAGTCAAACGCATTTTGCTATTGATTTTCTTACTTTCGTATTTCTTACTTTCGTACTTTTTGCTCTTTTCAAAAGTGAAAGACGATTAATAACCTTACATATATTTAAATATATAAGTTTAAATAATTTAAAATTTAATTCCTCTATGCTTCCTTCCCTGCTCCTGTACCATTTTTTTTCGGGAAAAAGTACGAAAATACGAATTGTGCGAGACCTGAACAGTGAACGTCTTGAAGGAACTTTCGCCCGAAAAAACAAAAAAGATGGGGTTTTATTTGGTTTTTTGCTCACTTATTCGTACCTTTGCACCCGCTTTCCGCGTAATCGCTGGCAGGAAGATTGGAGAGTTGCCTGTTATGTTGCGTTGGAACGATAACAACAAATTTAATTATTAAAGTAAAATGAACTTAATTAAAGTTGCTGAAGAAGCATTTGCAACCGGCAAGCAGCACCCCAAATTCAAGGCTGGTGACACTGTTACTGTCGCTTACAAAATTATCGAGGGTACAAAGGAGCGCATCCAGCTCTATCGTGGCGTGGTGATTAAGATCTCTGGTCACGAGGACAAGAAGCGTTTCACTGTTCGTAAGATGTCGGGTACCGTAGGTGTGGAGCGTATCTTCCCCCTGGAGTCTCCCAACATTGAGAGCATCGAAGTAAACAAGGTTGGTAAGGTTCGCCGCGCCAAGCTGTACTATCTGCGCAAGCTCACGGGTAAGGCTGCCCGCATCAAGGAGAAGCGCTCTGGTAACATTACTGCAGAGTAATCCTCAGAAAAAAACGAATAAAACGCTGTCCGCATCAAGTGGGCAGCGTTTTTTCTTTCCTCTCTCCTCTATCCTCTCTCATTCATAGTTCGTCTCTGCGTCTGCTTCGCCATGAAGGGCTTCCTGGAAGGAGTCCCAGCTCTGGAAGCCTACGAGCAGGGAGAGGCGGTCGAGGGTCTTCTTGTTGGGCTTACGGAGCAGTTCCTTCTCTACTTCTGCCAGCAGTGACTTGAGGGCATGACGTTTCTTTTCCATAGGGCGAAAAAAGAGGGGTACTCCTGGAAGTACCCCTTATGAAGTTGGATTAATTGTATTTCAATATCTGTCCCGGACGCAGGCGCACATTCTTGCTGATGCGGTTCAGTCGACAGAGTGCATTAACAGTAGTGCCATGCTTACGGGCAATTGACGAGAGGGTCTCGCCCTTGCGCACCTTATGGATGGTGGAAGTGGAGCGTGAGGCTACGTCGCGCGACTTGCCCACATTGGGGCTGTTGACCAGAGCGGGGTCGTAACCGTTCTTGCCATTGGCTCCGCGCAATACGGTGGCCATCATGCCATCAGCCTCATAACGGTTCTTATAGAACATATAGCTATCGGCTACAACGTCCTGATTGACGAAGTCGAACATGATGGCGGGGTTGAGGGCTACACCACAGAGACGGGTCTCGAAATGCAGGTGTGAACCGGTGCTGCGACCTGTGTTGCCACCCAAGCCGATGGGCTCGCCTGCACGCACCTCCTGATTTTCTACGACGAGCTGCTTAGACAGGTGGCCATAGATGGTCTCCAAACCGTTGGGGTGACGGATGACGATATACTGTCCGTAGCCCTTACGACGGCCCTGGTTCTTCACCACGCGCACCTTACCGGGGAAGGCTGAGCGGATGGTATCGCCAATATATACCTTGATGTCGAGGCCCTTGTGCTGACGACGCCAGCGAGCACCGAAATTAGAGGTGACCACGCGACTGGCAGTGGGCATACAGAAATCACGGAGGTCAATGCGGAAAGAGTCGGGAAGTTCCGTCTCACGATGTGCGTAGGTGTTATCCCAATCCTCATACAGCTCGTCAGCAAGCGACTCAAACTCCTCAACCTCAACAAGGTGTTTCAGTATTCCTGCATCAACGGCTTTCATTTTGCGGTCTATGGGTGCCTGGTTTGCCAAGAGATCCTGTCCTGCGACGGGGAGGACGAACAATGAGGAAACGGCAATAACGGCAATATTTCTGATACTTTTAAATGACATTATGAAAAATGGTTATCGTTTTTAATTACTGCGGAAATGAACTTGCCCAGCGGCTAAGTTGTTGTAAATCAAAGAAATTTACGCTGCAAAGGTAATACAAAACCTACGAAACCATATAATTATGTAGAAAATACACTCTCTTTTTGTGGACTTTTAACACTTAAAAGATGTATTTTAACTTAAATGAAACATTTCCAACCGCTTAAACATCAGGAGATTGCAGCCCAATTGATATTTGACTTTCGCAATTCTTTGAGCCTATTCCAAAGCAATTGATAGTGCGGAGAGTGGCATTCGGGATCGTTGTCGACAACCTTCTGGGCCTCATCACGTGCCATCTGTACAATCTGTCCGTCGCGGGCAATATCGGCTATCTTCAGGTCGAAGGCCATACCGCTCTGCTGGGTGCCTTCCAGGTCGCCAGGACCACGCAGTTTGAGGTCGGCCTCGGCAATGCGGAAGCCATCATTGGTCTCGCACATGATATCGATGCGCTTGCGAGTGTCCTCGCTGAGCTTGAAGGTGGTGACGAGGACGCAATAGGACTGGTCGGCACCGCGCCCTACCCTGCCCCGCAGCTGGTGGAGCTGGGAGAGTCCGAAGCGCTGGGCATCGAGGATGACCATCACGGAGGCGTTGGGCACGTTGACGCCCACCTCGATGACGGTGGTGGCCACGAGTATCTGGGTCTCGCCACTGACGAACTTATGCATCTCTTCCTCCTTGTCGGCAGCCTTCATCTTTCCGTGCACCTTACTGAGTCGGAACTCCGGGAACGCCTGCCTGAGCACCTCGAAGCCGTCCTCCAGGTTCTTCAGGTCTACCTTCTCGCTCTCCTCAATGAGGGGAAAGACAATATATACCTGGCGTCCCTGACGGATCTGCTGGCGGATGCTCTCATAAAGTGAGGTAAGACGGGTGTCGAAGACATGGGTGGTCTGGATGGGCTTACGTCCAGGGGGCAGTTCGTCGATGACGCTGACGTCAAGATCGCCATAGAGGGTCATGGCCAGCGTACGGGGGATGGGCGTGGCGGTCATCACCAGCACGTGGGGCGGGTTCAAGCTCTTGCTCCACAGTTTGGCTCGCTGGGCCACTCCAAAGCGGTGCTGCTCGTCGACGACGACCATGCCCAGCTGACGGAACTGCACGGTATCCTCGATGACGGCATGGGTGCCCACGAGGATCTGTACGGAGCCATCGAGGAGTCCGTCGAGGACTGCCTGCCTGCGCTTACCCTTGACCATACCGGTGAGGAGCTCGACGCGAACGGGCATTGACTTCAGGAACGACTGGATGGTGACGAGATGCTGTTCAGCAAGTATCTCCGTGGGGGCCATGATACAGGCCTGATAGCCATTGTCGAGGGCTATGAGCATGGACATCAGGGCTACGAGGGTCTTACCAGAGCCTACGTCGCCCTGGAGCAGGCGGTTCATCTGCCTACCCGAACAGGTGTCCTGGCGAATCTCGCGGATGACGCGCTTCTGGGCGTCCGTCAGTTCGAAGGGCAGGTTCTCCCGATAGAACGTGTTGAAGAGGTCACCGATGCGATTGAACACATAGCCCTTGTACTTACGACGCTGGTCGCTCGCGTACCTTAATATATTAAGCTGGACGAAGAACAGCTCTTCGAACTTCATGCGCAGACGGGCCCGTTCGAGGGTGCGGGCGTCGGAGGGATAATGGAGTGCACGAATGGCCTCATCGCGCCCCATCAGATGACGGGCGGACAGAATCTCAGGCGTGATGGTTTCAGGAAGGGGCTCCTTCAGCTTCTCCAAGAGGGTCTTGGTGAGGCGTTCCACTGAACGGGAGTTCATCCCCGCCTTCTTCATCTTCTCGGTAGTGTTGTAATAGGGCTGCATGCCCATCGAAGAGGTGTCTACCTTGGAAGCGTCGTCAATATCAGGGTGCTGCACCTGGATGCGGTTATTGAACACACTCGGACGTCCGAAGACGAGGTAGTCCTTGCCGATGGTGTAGTTCTGCTTGATATACTTACCGCCATTGAACCACACCAGGTCCATGATGCCAGTGCCATCACTGAAATGGGCCACCACGCGCTGCTTGCGGGGTCCCATCTCGAAGGTCTCAAAGCTCAGGATATGGCCCACCACCTGAACGAAAGGCATGTCGCCAGTGAGCTCACGCACGCTGTAGACCTTAGAGCGGTCAACGTGCTTATAGGGGAAATATTCCAACAGGTCACCATAGGTCTCAATGCCCAGTTCCTGATGGAGCGTCTTCTGGCGATTAGGTCCTACGCCTGGCAAGAATTTTATATCCTGATCGAGTATATTCATTTAAACAAGTGTTTCTGCTATTTTCAGATCGAAGGGGGTGGTGATCTTGATGTTCTCACTATTACCTTCGACGATGGCAACGGGATGACCATAGGCCTCGACCACACTGGCATCGTCAGTAAAAGACTCCGAGTAGGGCTGGCGATTGGCTGCCTTCAGCAACTGGATATCAAAGCACTGCGGTGTCTGTACCAGACAATAGTCGCTACGCAGCACATTCTGCTGTGACGGGATGTGGCGCAGGGTCTCTACGACAGGCGTTACAGGAATAACAGCTTTCTTCGCCTGTGCTGTCGAAAAGCAGCAGCGAATCATATCGATGCCAGGAAAAGGACGCACGCCATCATGGACGCCCACGACACCCTCAGCATCGTCGGGAATGAGTGAGAGTCCGTTCTGCACGCTGTGGAAGCGGGTCTCACCACCATCAGCCAGCTGATAGGAGTCTGTCCCGGACGCTTCAACGGAGGGGAGCGGGAACTGATACTGCTGGCAGAGTTCGCGCCAATAGGCTTGCTGAGCCTTGGGCAGCACCAGGATGATATTCACCGCTGGCAGCGCCTCACGAAAGCGGTCGATGGTGCGCATCAACACGGGGCGCCCGCCAATGGGCAGGAACTGTTTCGGGATGTCACTTCCCATGCGCAGGCCCTTTCCGCCTGCCACGATGATCACGTAATTCATTTCTGCGAACTCATGAGATGTTTAAACCGCATGCCCTCGGCAATCTGGTCGGAGGTGGACTTGTTGACCAACTGAGTCAGCAGCTCATAGGCGTAAGGGAATGCAGCTGCAGGACCTTCGGCAGTGGTCACATTGCCATCGACAGTTACCAGGTCGGCTGTATAGGTAGCGCCTGCCTCAGCCAGGACTTTCTCGAAGCCAGGGTAGCAAGTGGCTTTCTTGCCCTCCAGGATGCCCAACTGAGCCAGTACGACTGCAGGAGCGGCACAGATGGCTGCCACCTTCTTGCCAGCAGCAAACTGATCGCAAACAGCCTTACAGACGCCCTCGTGGGCATACAGATTGGCAGCGCCAGGCATTCCGCCAGGCAACATCAGCAGGTCGGCATCAGCAAAACCGCAGGCATCAAACTGCATGTCAGCCTCGATATTCACACCATGGGCTGACTGAACCAGCGGGAAGTCAGTAATGCTGACAGTTACAACCTCAACACCACCGCGACGCAACACGTCGACAGGAATCAATGCCTCGACATCCTCGAAGCCATCGGCCAGAAAAACATAAACTTTTGCCATATCAATAGAATTTAGAATTTGACGATTATCTTTTTTATTTAAGTTTCATCAGCATTAAGCCTATCACAATCCACAGAATCTCACGTACCCGACAGATGATGCTGACAAAAATGCCCAGTGCTGCTGAGAATCCGAGGACGGCTATAGAGACCACGAAGCCTCCCTCCTGAACGCCCAACTGCATGGGCAGGAAGCCAATCAGGTTGGCCAGCAAGGAGGTGAATGAGAGGATCAGAACGGCATGGAAGTAGGTCATCATGATGCCACAGAAGTCACCACCTCCGTCAATATCGAAGAGCAACAGCATGAACAGGATCTCGACACTCTGAACGAGGCGCGAGAAATATTCGAGCAGGAAACTGGAATAGAAGGCGCGCTTGTCCTGATGATGCAGGGCGGCTATCTGCTCATCGATGCGCTGCAGCGACTCATGATGGTTCTCCTGAAAGCGCGTGCTCCACCCCTTCAGTCCAGGAATACGGCTTATCCATCGGAACATTCTGAGTACCAACCCTTTACGATAGCCCTTGCCAAAGAGATAAAAGGCCACAAGACACAGCACGATGGCCAGCGAGAAGGCTACGCCCAGCACAGGCGTCATGGGCAGGTCGCCAGCTGCGGCCAGTGCGAGGTAGAGGAAGATGGACGTGAACCAAAGCCAGAAATGGGCATAGATATGCATCATGGCATAGAGGATGACTGACGAGGTGGCACGCTGCTTGTCGACGTGCTTCGACAGTTCCATGATGCGATAGGGCTCACCACCCAGTCCTCCCACCGGGGTGGCATAATTCAGAGCATAGCCAGTAATGGTAAGACGATAGATACGCCAGAAGCCCACATGCTCGCCCGCCTGCAGTTCACTCTGGATGATGCTGCGCCACGCCAAGGCGTTGATGGCATAAATCACAGCCCATACGCCAACGATGGGCAGCAGCCAGTAGCCTGCATGACAGAGATGGTCCCACAGCTCGATAAAACTGACATCGAATGTCAGCAACATCACCACTACGGTTACCACACCAAGGATGAAGAAGAAATTATTCAGTCGTGCTCTTGTCCACTTCATAGCAGCAAATCCAAATGCAAAAGTATATAATTTTGACTGAAAAACACTGCTTTTCCATCGAAAAAAGCGGAAAAACATTGGAAACATCATTTTTTTTGTGTAAGTTTGCAGCCACTTTAATTGATTCAGGCTTATGTCAACACTTCGTTTCGCCCTCTTCGGCAACGTCTATCAACAGCATAAATCGGCAGCCACTCGTCAGATCATCGACTGTCTGCTCAATCATGATGCCCAGATTCTCATCGAGGAAGAATACTACGATTTCCTGTGCTGTTCGCAGCTCATCGACCTAAAAAAGGCGGAGACCTTCACGGAAGGCAACTTCGATGCAGACTTTGCCATCTCCATGGGTGGCGACGGTACGCTGCTGAAGACTGCCAGTCAGGTACGCGACAAGCAGATTCCCATCATCGGTGTGAACATGGGGCGCCTGGGATTCCTGGCTGACGTAGACGCAAACGCCATTGAGGAGACCATCGGCGCCCTCTATCGCGACGACTATTCGGTGGAGGACCGGGCACTCATCCACGTAGAGACGGATGGAGAGCCTATCGATGGCTATGCGTATGCACTGAACGACGTGGCCATCCTGAAGCGCGATTCTGCCTCGATGATCTCAATACGCACCTCCATCAACGGGGAGTTCCTGACCACTTATCAGGCAGACGGACTCATCATCTCAACGCCCACTGGTTCAACAGCTTACTCACTCTCAAACGGAGGTCCGATCATCGTGCCACGCACAGGCGTATTGGCGATGACGGCTGTGGCACCACACTCACTGAACATCCGACCTATCGTATTGCCCGACACAGCTCAGATAGAACTGACTGTGAGCAGCAGAAGCCACACCTTCCTCGTAGCCATCGACGGACGCTCGGAGAAGTTGCCCGAAGGTACTACGCTGCGCCTCTCACGGGCCTCGTACATGGTGAAAGTAGTGAAACGCAGTGGCACTCGCTACTTCTCAACCCTACGGGAGAAAATGATGTGGGGAGCTGACTCACGCGAAGAATAAAGAATACCCAACCCCTTAGCATCGCCATCCGCAATGAACATACGTTCGTTCTTCAACATCCCCGACAACCGCTATACTGCCAGCCAGATATTCCGCTGGCTGTGGAAGGTATGGAAGGGGAACCGACTACAGGCCATTCTGAACGCCTGCGTCGGACTGCTGGGAGTGGCACTGAGCCTGGCTACCGTCTGGGCGATGCAACGGGCTATCGATACTGCATCAAGGGCTCGCGAAGGCTCTATCCACGCTGCTGTGGCTATCATGGCATTGCTCATCCTGTGCGAGTTTGGAGTAGGCATTTCGAAGGTATGGATCAAGAACATCCTGGGCGTCAGGGCGCGCAACCGCATGCAACAGTTCACGATGGCCCGACTGCTGCGCTCGGAATGGCGCGGACGCGAAGCCATGCACAGCGGTGACGTGATCAACCGACTGGAGACTGACGTGAACCGCGTTGTGGACTTCCTCACAGAGACGCTGCCCTCCACCATCTCAACACTGGCCATGTTTATCGGTGCTTTCTTCTATCTGCTGAACATGGACACCTGGCTGGCCATCGTCACTGTTGGCATCCTGCCCATCTTCATGTTGCTCAGCAGGTTCTACATAGCCAAGATGAGACAACTCAGCAGGAAAGTGCGTGAGAGCGACAGCCACATCCAGAGCATCCTGACAGAGACCCTGCAGCACCGCATGCTAGTCAAGACAATGGAGGCTGACAGCTTGATGCTCAATAGGTTAGACGATTCGCAATCACTGCTGCGGAAACGGGTAAAGAAGCGCACCTTCTTCTCAGTTGCATCCAATTTCTTTCTCAACCTGGGCTTCTCACTGGGATACCTCATTGCCTTCCTCTGGGGACTGTTCCGACTGAGTGCGGGCACCTTCACCTTTGGTGCTATGACAGCCCTGCTGCAACTGGTCTATCGTATTCAGGGACCCGCACGCGACCTGACCCGTCTGGCCCCCGCCTTCGTCAACGTATTCACTTCAGCAGAACGACTGATGGAACTGGAAGAGATTCCTGAAGAGCAACAGGGTGAGGCCATCATGTTGGCAGGACCTTGTGGCATACGCTTCAGCGATGTCACCTATCAATACACGCAGAATCAGCGCCCCACTATCGAGCATGCCACCTTCGATTTCCCGCCAGGTACGTGTACAGCCATCCTGGGCGAGACTGGTTCAGGAAAAACAACGCTCATCCGACTGCTGCTGAGCCTGATTCATCCACAATCGGGCGACATTGAGATCTACACCCAAGAGGGACAGGGTACAGAAGGCTATACGACAGAGAGTCAGACACTTACCCCGCTCCATCGCTGCAACTTCATCTACGTTCCACAAGGCAACACACTGCTGAGCGGAACCCTGCGCGACAACCTGCACATAGGTTCACCGGAGGCTACCGACAAGCAGATGATGGAAGCACTGCATACTGCCTGTGCCGACTTCGTAGACGACCTTCCCAACGGGCTCGATACCGTCTTTGCTGAACGGGGCGGAGGACTCTCGGAAGGACAGGCACAGCGTATTGCCGTCGCCCGCGCCCTGCTGCGTCCGGGAAGCATCGTGCTGCTCGACGAGGCAACAAGTGCCCTGGACGCTGACACCGAACGGAAACTACTCAACAACATACTTCACGACCAGAAAAAAACCATCATCTTTGTCACACATCGGCAGGCGGTCATAGAATACTGCGACCATGTGATACATACCAAATAGAAACCTGAAAAATGGGGCTGATAGCAGTCCATTTGGGCTGATTGAAGGCTTTTTTCGTAGAAAAACTAATTTTTTAGTATCATAATTTTTATTTCTTGCAAAAATATTGTATTTTTGTCGACGATATGAAAATCTTTACGAGCACTCAAATCCAGGAACTGGATAAATATACGATAGAACACGAGCCCATCAAGTCAATCGACCTCATGGAGCGGGCAGCACGCGTGTTGACAAGAGCCATCACCGAACAATGGACAAGCACCGTGCCCGTAGTCATATTTGCAGGTCCGGGCAATAACGGTGGCGACGCTTTGGCAGTGGCACGCATGCTCATCGAACAGGACTATCAGGTAAAGACCTACCTCTTCAATATTACCGGACACCTGTCTGCTGACTGCATTGAGAACAAGAAACGACTCTGTGACAAGAAAGGAATGCCCCTCTTCATTGAGGTGACGCAAGAGTTCGACCCGCCCAAGCTCGAAAAAGACATGCTGGTCATTGACGGACTGTTCGGCTCAGGACTGAACAAACCCCTTGCTGGCGGCTTTGCCTCGCTGGTGAAGTATATCAACTCATCAAAAGCAGATATTGTCAGCATCGACGTACCCTCTGGCTTGATGACGGAAGACAATACCTACAACGTCAGCTCGAACATCATCAGGGCTACTCAGACGCTGACACTGGGACAGATCAAGCTCTCGTTCCTCTTCCCGGAGAATCAGCCGTTCATTGGGCATCTGCGTGTTCTCGACATCCGACTGAGCAAGGAGGGAATTGAAAAGATTGACGCCAACTACACCCTCGTCGACGAGGAACAGGTGAAGAAACTGCTGAAGCCCCGTAATGCCTTTGCCCACAAAGGACAGTTCGGCCATGCACTGATTATTGCGGGTAGCTACGGTATGGCTGGAGCAGCCATCCTTACCACCAA
>Ga0326513_10003167_pt1 | contig 11971 bp, 15 predicted proteins | sample 2_2465_0518_D_FD_203654 | JGI IMG/M metagenome (GOLD analysis project Ga0326513, IMG submission 203654) | Bovine rumen microbial communities from UC Davis, California, United States - 2_2465_0518 | ecosystem: Host-associated > Mammals > Digestive system > Stomach > Rumen | place: USA... | reverse complement strand
TATTTTTTTATTTTTTAGTTAAATCTTATATTTCTTCTATGTATGCTTCTTTATGATTTATTCTATTTAATGTTTCTAGTGCTTCTCCGTTGGTATTAAATATTTTTGCATCTTTTTTCTCTGCACTAAAATTAGTCATTATAATTGTTCCGCCAACTTCAAAAGTTCCCGTAAAATAACTATCATAACTTTTTATTACGTATTTTTTCATTATTCTACACCTCCTTCCAATAATTCTTGATTTAATAAACTTGTATAATTATCATTTTCCATAAATTCTTGATATTTTTGTTCTAAATAATCAATATCTTTATTATTTAATTCTTCTAGTTGCTCTTCCCAATAATAATCTAATTTTTCAAATACTATTAAAGCCCCAAATAAATCTTTATAGTTTTCTTTTCTAAATTGTTTTACTAATTCAATAATTCTATCAATATTCATTTTTTCCTCCTACATTTCATAAATATATTTTAATTTTGTGTCATAATCATATTCGTATTCTTCTGCTCTCCAGCAAGCGTTTGAATAGTCTTCTACTGTAACATCTAGTCTGTCTCCATTTGCAAAAACTAGCCTATACTTTCCCATATTAAACAACTCCTTTCTTATTAATTCCAAAAACTTTTAATAATACTAAAAAATTATTATTAGTTTTTAAATAATCTAATAATAATTCCTCCGTTGAGAATAATGGTGAATATACCACTTTTTCTCCATCACTTAAATAACTTGCATAATATTTTTTCATAACTTTTTTTCCTCCTATTTTTTTGTGCTTATAGCACTTTATAATCTATTTATAAAATAGACTATAAACTACTATATGTAGTTTGTACGTAATGGTGCCCTATCATTTCCTGTCTTCAACTTAACCTTTCCAGACGTATTTTAGGGCGTAAAAACCCTATATAATTTCGGTACGTACTATGAAACATTTTACTTTTAGAGCATACTCCAGTACACTTTATTCCAATATGGTAGTCCATACATGAACGTCAGCACGATAATTTCCCTTTGCTTTTTATAGTGTTAGTCCACTTGTTATATTTTTACCACTTTAAGTTTTAACTATTCTTTTTAGAGTAGGTCTTAGACATACTAAGCCATAAAGTCCTATTATATATAATAGTTTGGCACTATAACCAAAAGTAAAATATTTATTTGTCAAAGAACATAAACAAGTTGCTTGTTAAAAGTTGTTTTAATAAAATGTCAATCTTCCAACTGACAACTCAATTGTACCATATGACAGGGTGCTTGTCAATAAAAAGTTTTTTAAAATTGCTTTTTGTTGCTTTCATTTGCTTTTATAGTCCTATTCCGGAGTAATCAACATTACTTGTTATTTTTGTCCATTTTTCAGCACTATTACTAACAATTCAAGACTTAAGCAAAAAAACTTATAATTGATTTGTACCTGTCGGTTGATTGAGTTGGTCTCTTTTCAACTGACAAAACCAGTTTACCATATGACAGGGTGCTTGTCAATGATTTTGATAAAAAAAGTTTTAAAAAATTAGATTTAGAGCAAATTATATATACTACGTATATATAAAAACTTTGTAAATTGCCCTTTTTTGTCCCGTTTTTGTAGGTTATAATGCTATTATAGAGAATATCAAGAGAAATCATTCCCCACATTTGTTGAGGTGGTATATATGCAAAAGTTAACTAAAGAACAAAGACAAGATATAATTACAAGTTATAAACTAGATAATAGTAAATCTAATATAAACAAGTTATGCAATGATTACAATATAACTAGACAATATATCTTTAAACTTGCTAAGAGTGATATTGCTAGAGATATTGAAAAGAGTATAACTGAAAGCAAAGGCGAGTTTACTAAAAGAGTAGATATAATAATAAATCAGATATTAGATAGAATAGAAAAAGAGATACAAACGGGAGATAAAGTAACACTGTCACAATTAAGCACAACTTTAGGTATATTATATGATAAATCACGACTAGAAAACAATTTAAGCACGTCTAATAACGCAATAAATATTAATATTAAAGTAGAAAAATAATAGCAAGGTTAACATAACGTTAGTTATAGGCAACGCACACACACAGCAAGAGAGAGAACAGCACGAGGAGGAGCAAAGGAAGAGAAGAGACAACGCTAAGAGATAGAGTACTCTCCCTCCTATATACTGGTATAGCAATTATAAACTGGTGGTCGTTCCATACCATGCATATATATACACACACGCATAAAAAAATATAAACACACACGCGAAAAAAAATATAAAAGAGCATAAAAGTGTAAACCACAACCCAAAAATGTAAACTTTACAAGTGTTGATAAATAAGGGTAAAGTCTCAATCGTCCACGGGGCGAGTATAAAAAAGAGAAGTGTAAAGTGGCGTTCATATTATCAAGATATGATATAAGTCCAATGTGTACACAAAGGGAGTATGCGATAAATAGGGAACTTAACTATCTAGTAATGTTAGGAAACTACGTGTAGGGTACTCCCCCCTATCTAAAGAGGGTATGGGTGTTTTTAGAGAGAATTTGAAAAGGAATTCTTTTTTTTTATAGATAATAGACAGCATTAAGAATAGAGAGAAGAGCTAATCTTAATGGTGCCTACTATGGCACAAAAAGGCACTAATTAACCTCACCAAAAGGGGATGAAGAGTCCTCTTAAAATAGCAGAGTAGAGCAGTGGTTAGCTTGCAAGTTTCCTTAGCTTGAGGACGGAGGTTCGATTCCTCCCTCTGCAACCAAATTTAATCACACTGAGGAGGAGATTTAAGGAAAGAATTAATATATCCGTTTTTTATTACTAAAGATGGTAGAGTATGGAACGGGAAATATGAAAGATTTATAAAAAGCCAAACAAGCAAAAATGGATATTCTTATGTAAGAGTAAACATAGGCAAAGAAAAACACACATTTAGAATTCATAGAGAGGTAGCTAAAGCATTTATACCTAACCCAGAAAACAAACCACAGGTAAATCATATAAATGGTATTAAAACAGATAATAGAGTTGAAAACTTAGAGTGGTGTACTAATAAAGAAAATGCAGAACATGCAATTAGAACAGGGCTATGGGAAAATGTTTTTAAAGCATCAAAAGAATCTAATGAAAAAAGAAAGAAGAAAATAATAGCGAAAAATATAGAAACAGATGAAACAATACAATTTGATTCTATATCTGATGCTGAAAGATATTTTAACTCAAGACATATAAGTGATGTCTTAAAAGGGAAAAGAAGCCATGCTAAAGGTTATCACTTCTCTTATTTAGAAGGGGGTGGTGATGCCAAATGGATTTAGATTTAAGAATTACTGAAAAGCAAGACTTGTTTATACATAGTAAAGCTTTTGAAACTCTATTTGGCGGCTGAAAGGTGCTGCTGGAGGCGGCAAATCTTATGCGCAACTTTTAGATGCGTTAATATTTGCTTTGCAATATGAGAAATCTAAACAAATAATATTTAGACGTACTTTTCCTGACTTAGAGAGGTCTATTATACGTACTTCGTTAGAATTGTATCCTAAACAAATAGCTTCATATAATTCTAGTAAGCATACATGGACGTTTCAAAATGGTTCCATAATAGACTTTGGGTATATTGATAATGAGAACGATGTTTATCAATATCAATCTGCTGAGTATGATGTTATACGATTTGATGAGTTGACTCACTTTACGGAATATATGTATACTTATATGATTTCACGTTGCCGTGGTGCTAATGGATACCCTAAACACATAAAGAGCTCTACTAACCCTGGAGGAATAGGGCATGTATGGGTTAAAGAGAGATTTATAGATATAGGGACTTATGGAGAAATACATGAATGTAGATTAGAGACGGGGGAGAAGACTACTCGTCTTTTTATTCCTTCATTTGTAACTGATAATAAATTTCTAATGGAATCTGATCCTGATTATGTTAAACGATTAGATGCTTTACCTGAAAAAGAGAGAAAAGCGTTAAAAGATGGAAATTGGGATATATTTGATGGGCAATATTTTAAAGACTTTGATAGGTCAATACATGTAATAGAGCCATTTATGATACCTGAGAATTGGGATAGGTATAGAACGTTAGACTATGGGCTTGATATGCTTGCTTGTTATTGGATAGCTATAGATGGGCAAGGAAACGAATATGTGTATAAAGAATTATATGAAAATGATTTAATAATCTCGGAAGCTGCTAAACGTATCTTAGAGATGGACGGAGAAGACAAAATAAGAACTACTTATGCTCCTCCTGATTTATGGAATCGTAGAAATGATACTGGAAAGAGTGCTGCTGAGATATTTAGAGAAAATGGAGTTTATTTAAGTAAATCTTCAAATAATCGAGTAATAGGATGGTATGCGGTACAAGAACACTTAAAGATTTACGAAAAGAAGGACGAACAAACTGGAGAAACATACAAAACATCGAAATTAAGAATCTTTAATACTTGTTTAAACTTAATACGTACTTTGCCTGTTATTCAAAGAGATGAGAAAAACCCAAATGATTGTGCTAAAGAGCCTCATGAATTAACACATGCACCTGATGCTATAAGAGGTTTTTGCATTGAGAGAACAAAAGCCACAAAAATAATGACTGAAGAAGAACTAATGTACGAAGAATCTAAGAAACAAAGAAGAAAATTAGGAATATTAGGAATAGCTGGAGCGACAGCTACTAAGTCATATATGAAATATGGAGGTTGATATGGAAATAATAATGTTAATAGTGATGGTTTTCATCATAATTTTTCAATTTTACTTGCTAAAAATTGTAAAAAATACAAAAAAAGTGGGAAAAATGCAAGAAAACACTGTAGAAAAGCCGAAAAAAGCCGAATTATCTGAAGAACAAAAGCAAAAACAAGAAAAAATGCGTGAACATTTTGAAAATTTAATGGGCTTTGACTATGAAAAAGCCTTAAAGTCATCAAAGGTAGAGTGATTTAAAGGAAAACAGAAGATTGGAAACTATATGATGCTGGAGTGTCATATAATCAGAGCTTGTATGGAGCTGATAGAAATTATTATGAAGTAATAGATACAAATATAGAGTTTGCAAGTGGTAATCAATGGAGGGGAGTACAAGCAGACGGACTACCTAAACCAGTATTTAACATTATAAAAAGAGTAAAGCAGTTTAAAATTGCCTCATTAAAGAGTGATTCTATTTCTATATCTATTCAACCAATGGAATATCGTCCACAAACTAACGATATTATGATGCAACAAAAGGTAAAAGCTACTGATTTAGCCAATGCAGAGATAAAAAACGTATTAGAGCATGTAAAATTTGATGCTAAAAGCCGTTCTTTGCTAGGAGATGGGTTTGATACTGGAGATTTTTGCTTACATTGGTACTTTGATTTAGATGAAAAGCCTTTTAAACAGTTTGCTCCTAATATAGAAGGAGTTATTAATTGTGAAATAATTGACTCTACTAATGTAATGTTTGGAAATCCTAACACACGACAAGTTGAAAAACAACCATATATAATAATTGTAGGACGTGAACTTGTTAGTAATCTACAAAAAGAGGCTAAAGAGAATGGAAATAAAGATTGGAAATCTATACAGGGTGACTCTGAGACTACTGAACAAATGGGAGACAATGGAAAATTAGAAAATACTGCTAAAGGATATGAAAAAGCACTTTATATAATCAAGTACTATAAAGAAAATGGCAAAGTATACGCTAATAAGAGTGTTAGAAACACTTATATCTATGAAAAACGTGATACTGGACTAAGTTATTATCCTATAGCGTTTAACAATTGGGAGGAAGTTAAAGGCACTTATCATGGACGTGCTGAAACTACTGGAATAATACCTAACCAAATATCTATAAATAAGATGTTTGCTATGGTTATATACCATTTAATGCTTACTGCATTTCCTACGGCTGTTTATGATGCAGATCGAATTGAAGGATGGACTAATGAAATAGGTGCTCAAATACCTGTTATTAATCTAAATGGAGACTCTATAAAAAATGTAGGAGGATATTTAGAACCTGCTCAGATGTCTTCACAAATAATGAGTGCTATTGAATTAGCTATGCAATATACTAAGGAAACTTTAGGAGTAGGAGATGCTTCTTTAGGAAATGTAACTATGAATAATGCTACTGCTATCATTGCAATACAAAAGAGTGCTGCTGTTCCTTTAGAGAACGTAAAAGCATCGTTCTACGAATTTGTTGAGGATTGTGGAAGAATTATTATAGATATGATGGGAACTAAGTATGGAATAAGACCTGTTGTTGTTACTGGGCCAAATAACGAGAGAACTGTGGAAGAATTTGATTTTAAGCAATTAAAAGACATGTGGATGCATATAAAGATAGATGTAGGAAATGCGTCATACTTTAGTGAGGTAGCTAGTGTACAAACACTAGATAATTTACTAAACAATGGATATTTAGAGTTTACTGAATATCTAAAGAGAATACCTGATGAATTAATACCTCAAAAACAAGAATTAATTACTTCAATAGAGCAAAATGATTTATATAAACAAGCAATTTACAATTTAATGGGACAATTTATGGATACATTATCACCTGAAATGAGAGCAAGTTTAACACAATTAAACCCAGAACAATTAGAAAAGACAGTTCTTGAAATGATGGGGGCTTTACAAGGTGACACAGGATATAATGAAGTACAAGATATGGAAAACCCATTACCAACTAATGAAGATTTATCACAAACCTTACAAATGGGAGAAGGTGGAGCAGTACCACTAATGCAAGAACAAACCAATGTAGGAAGAAATGCTGTTGAAAAAATGACTGAACTTCAAGATATTGGAGGACTACAATCATAATATACACACCTTTTCTTATAAAAGTTGCCCTTATGGGTAGCGTAGAATAGAGATTACATATTTCATAACTATCCTCTATTCTACGGTGTTCATAAGAATACCTGCACAAACCAGTGCAAAGGAGGAATATTAATGGAAGATGAAGAAATTGTGGAAAGTATACCAACAGAAACAATGGAATCGGATGAAGACTTTTTTTCCGAGGTTGATAGTGAGGTTATTGCTGAAGATATTAATGAGGGAAAAGAGGAAGTATCAGATGGGGAAGAAAACGATGAGTCTGAAGTACCAAGTGAAGATTCTAAGGATAATTCAAATTCTGAACAAGATGTAGATTTCAAGCCTTTGTTAGAAGCCTTAAAAGGCAAAATAAAATATAACAAAGAAGAAGTAATACCTGAGTCATTAGAAGATTTAATTGAGAACTATCAAAAGGGATTAAACTACGATAAAAAACTACAGGAACTTGAAAATCTACAAAATAGTAGGCTTGAAAAATATGCCAAAGAAAAAGCTGATTCGTTAGGAATTAGTGTTGATGAGTATATGAATCAAGTTGAAGCATACGAAAAGCAACAAGAAAGGCAAAGAGAAGCTGATGAACTAGAAGATTTAATTAATGCTGGAACACCAGAGTCAATTGCAAAAGAACTTATTGCTAGTAGACAACAACGTAAGCAAATACAGCAAGAATTAAACGATATAAAAGCCGAAAGGGAAGCAGATAGGAAAGAAAAAGAGAAAAACAAAGAATATCAAGATTTCTTAAAAGAATTTCCTGATGTCAACCCTGAAAGTATTCCAAAAGAAGTATTTGAGGATGCAGAAAAAACATCTCTAAGTAATGCTTATATGAAATGGAAACTAAAAGACTTAGAAAAACAAATAAGTATTTCGAAAACGAATGAAGAAAACAAAAAATCATCAGTAGGAAGTACAACTGAAACAGGAAAAACTACTGAGAAACATGAAAAAGACCTATTTTTAGAAGGCTTTGACGAATAAAGAAAGGAATGAGGACAAAGGGCAGTAAATTTAGCCGTAAAATATGAAAAGAAAGTAGATGAAGCGTTTAAAAAAGCATCATTTACAGCACCAGCAGTAAACAACGATTATAACTTTGACGGAGTAGATACAATTAAAATCTATCGTATTCCAACAGTAGCATTAAATAACTACACAAGAACAGGAACATCAAGATACGGAACTCCTGATGAATTGCAAGATGAAGTTGACACTTATCAATTAACAACTGATAAATCATTTACATTTACAATTGATAAAGGAAATAATCAAGACCAATTAAATGTAAAAGATGCTGGTAGAGCTCTAAAAAGAGAAATCGACCAAGTTATCGTACCTGCACAAGACAAGCAAGTGTTAGCAGCATTAGTAACATCTGCTTCAGGAAACACTGGACACACTGGTTCAGGAGCAATCACTAAAGCAAATGCTTATGAAAAATTCTTAGATGGACAAGCAGTATTAGATGACGCTTTAGTACCAACTGATGGAAGAATTGCATTTGTAAGTACTAACTTCTATAAATCAATCAAGTTAGATTCAAGCTTTACTAAGACTGGAGACATGGCTACTAAATTAGCTTACAAAGGATTAGTAGGAGAAATCGATGGAGTACCAACAATTAAAGTACCTACATCTTATTTACCTGCAAATTGTGAATTTATAATTACTCACCCAATTGCAACAATTAACCCTAAGAAATTAACTGATTATAAAATTCATAGAGATCCACCAGGAATCAATGGTAACTTAGTTGAAGGCCGTGTAAGATATGACACTTTCGTTCTTGAAGGAAAGAAAGACGCTATTTACGCACACGTTGCTTCTTAATAAAATCAAGGGTTTATCTCTTGATAAAAGGGCTTTTAAAGGAGCCTTTTTCTGAGGAGGGAAAAATATGACAGGAGAAACTATTTTTAAAATGACAATGGCAATGATAGATGAAATGCTATCATCAGGAGAATTAGATTCGGAATCAACAGCCGAATATAGAGCAAAAGCTCCACATATATTAACAATGCTACAAAATGAAATAGTTGGAATAGAAAATCGTTATAAACGAGAGGATGAATGGATTTATCCTGTACCTATTGAATCATTAAGCCAAACATTTCAAGTTGATGATATAAAAGCAACTAACCTTCTTACAAATGGACTAGCAGCAAATTTAATGTTACATGAAGACAAAACACTAGCAAATTATTTTGAACAACGATATGAAGAAATGAAAGGTATGTTCTTAAAACCATCACCAAGAAGGCCTGAAAAAAGAGAAGACGTTTATGATGCAACTCTAAAATATTAGGAGGTGTCAAAGGGCTCAAATTAAAGTACAAAAAGACATAAAGCCAGCAATAATTGATAAATTTTTGGGACTAAATATTTCTAACACTGGAGATACTCAAATACAATTAGGCGAGTCTGGTAATATGGATAACTTTTATATTACTAACGATTATAAATTAAGAAAAATGTACGGATATCAATCAGTTTATAATTTTGAAACGCCTATCAAAGGAATGTATACAACTAATTTAGGTGGAACTGAATATCTTTTAATTGCTACGGATGGCAAACTTTATTACTTTACAAAAAACCAATTAGAAGCAAATTTATTAGGATTAACTCCTACATTGATAGGGAATATACCTGATAATGAAGTATCTTTCTTTACTTTTGATAAAAAAGTATATATTCTTTGTGGGCAATACATGAGTTGGGATGGAACAACATTACAAGAGGTGGAAGGATATACACCTCTTGTTTTTATTAATTCTAAACCTACAGGTGGAGGAGTTGTATATGATGAAATCAATATGCTATCTCCTAAGAAACACCAAACATTTAATGGAGACGGAAGTTCTACTGCTTTTCATATAGCACAACAAGGAGTAACTTCCATTGATAAAGTATTAGTTGATGGTGAAGAAACAACAAATTATACAACTGACTTAACAAATGGAATAGTAACATTTAATACAGCACCACAACAAGCTATGGATAATGTAGATATTTATTGGACTTTAGATGATGGAGATAGACATATTATAGACGGGATGAAGTTTGGGACAGTATTTGGTGGAGATTTAGACACTAGAGTATTCTTATATGGAAACGATGAATGCCAAAATAGAACTTATTTTAGTGGTTTAGAAGATGGAAAACCTAGTGTAGAATATTTTCCTGCAACAGCACAAGTAGATGTAGGACCTTCTAACTTTGCTTTAACTGATTTAACTAGACAATACGATAGATTAATAGCAACAACAAATAGACCTGAAGCATATTACATGACTATATCCACTGAAAGTTTACCAATAACATTGAGTGATACAACTTCTACAACTAGATTAGTACCAAGCGTAGGAACATTCCCATTAAATGAAGTACATGGAAATGTTGCACCTGGTCAAGGACAATTAATAGATAACTATCCTGTAACAATAGATAGAAACGCAATTATTCAATGGAAGGCTTCTAATGTACGTGATGAACGTAATATGGAAGATATATCACAAAAGATAAGACTAGATTTAATAGATAGAGATTTAAAAAATTTTAAAACATTAGACCATCAATCTGAAAACCAATTATTTTTATACCACAATGATTTAATGTATATATACAATTACTATAACAAAACATTTTCAAGAATTAGGATGACCGACAATATGAGCTACATTGTAGATTTAGGAAACCGAATATACTCGGGAACTGATGTAGGAAAAATAATGAAGTGGGGAGAAGAAAATTCTACTTATAATGGTGAAATTATTAATGCTCATTGGGAAATGAACTTTGAAGATTTTAACACAGCTTATCTAAGGAAAACAATGAATAGATTATGGGTATTAATGCAACCACAAGTAAAATCAAGTGCTGAAATAGGTTATATAACAAATAGAAATGAATCCAAAGTTAAAAAAAGAATTGAATACAAATTGTTGTTGATGGAAGACGTAGATTTTTCTGATTTTTCATTTAGTATATCTCGAAACACTCAACCATTTAGATTAAAACTTAAAGCTAAAAAATTTACTAATATGAAAATAACTATAGATAATAATGAAGATACTGATTGCACAATATTACAATTAGCATTAAAAGTAGAATCATTTGGAGAAAGTAAATAGAGGGTATGGATATGAGTGAAGATGCAATTAAAGAACATTTTATTAGTGTAGACAAAACGATAGAAACACACGAAAAAAGACTAAATAATTTAGAAAAAACGTATGCAATTATGGAAAAAATGGAATATAGGATGGAACAAATGGAAAAAAGCGTTACTGCTATAAATACAAAATTAGACAATCAATCATCTGAGAAAGGAAAAAAATGGGACAAATTAATAGATTATTTATTTTATTTTATAATAGCAGCATTGCTAGGATATATAATCCATCAAATGGGAATTAAATAGGAGGAATTATGAAAAAAGCGTGGAATGATATTAAATCATTTGTAACTGTTGCGATGACTATAGCATTTATAGCATTTACAGCCATGAAATATATAACTGGAGAACAATTTTATACCGTATTTCAATTAGTAATTGCCTTTTACTTTGGGACACAAGTAGAAAAAATAAGACAACTTAAAGAAGAACTGCAAAAAAAAGAAGAATCTCAAGATAATATAGAATAGGAGATGATAATATGGCTTTAACAAAATTAACCGCTAATGTAAACAATATTCAATCTTTATCAGATAGACCTAATACAATTGATGGTTTAACTTCATCGCAATTAAAGGAATTATTTGATAAAGCTGGAGCAGACATAAAAACTTACATAAATGAAACATTGACTGAGGAAGTTGATGCAATTACTGAAACAATTCCAGACTCTAGCAATTTTGTAACAAACAATGATGCAAGATTAACAAATTCAAGAAGATGTAATAATACATTTGACAATTGGAATACAGCAAGAACAAATTTACAAATAGGCTATGGAACAACTTTACCTTCTACAGTTACTAATGGAGCAATATTTTTCTTATATAAGTAGGTGGTTAAATGGCTGAAATAGGAAGTAGAGTATATATAGATAGTTGGAACTATTTTCAATTAAATGGCTCTGAGATAGAAGTAGACACTTCTAACAATAGATCCAAAGTTG
>Ga0326513_10003166_pt1 | contig 11972 bp, 13 predicted proteins | sample 2_2465_0518_D_FD_203654 | JGI IMG/M metagenome (GOLD analysis project Ga0326513, IMG submission 203654) | Bovine rumen microbial communities from UC Davis, California, United States - 2_2465_0518 | ecosystem: Host-associated > Mammals > Digestive system > Stomach > Rumen | place: USA... | reverse complement strand
AAAGGATTAACTAGGCGGAGGCTGGCAGAAAAAGAATTATTTGATAAAGATTTGCCAAAAAACAATGTAACAGAAAAAGATAAATTACCTGCTACATTGCATTCACCTAATATAAAATATTTTCCCGCCTGTGATAAATCTTTTAATTCTATTGTAATGGCTTTAAAGAGTTTAAATGCACCAAATTCTTTAGAATACAGAAAACACATAGCCGCTATAAATAATATACAAAATTATAAAGGCACGGCAGAACAAAACGAAAAGATGCTAAAACTTTTAAAACAAGGTAAATTAATTATGCCATAAATTTTTGGGAAGCAATAATGCTTCCCAAATTTTTTTTGTTCATTTTTAAACCATAGTTCAAATGGTGAGCAAAATTTACAACGAGCCTAAACTTATCCACATGTCTACTTTTAACTTCGGTATAATTAACTAGAGTGGGCTACGTGATGAAGAAAACTTGACAAGTCAGAAAAAATATGTTATAATTATTATATATGATGAAAGAAAGGAAAAAGATATGAAAAAAAATATGGAAAAAAACTTTTTAGAAACAGACATTGGATGTGGTGGAGTTATACTTGTCGTTGTTGCTAGTATCTTTATACTTCCTTGGCTTGCATTTTGGCTTGCATATTTTGGAGGTTGGATCGCTAAGATTGTTATTGGAAAATATTTAGTACAAGGATTAGCAATGCTTGGACTTAATATTACACTTGATCAGATTCCGCTTCTTGCTGGAATTTTAGGATGGATCGGTGGTTTTTTTAAGTCAACTCAAATTAGAAATAACAATAATAATTAAGGAGAAAGATTAAATGGCAAAAGTTAATATTAATTTAGGTTTAGATTATTTAGTTGGACACCTTAGATATGGCCATCGTGAAGGAACCATAGATATACCAGATGAAGAATTAAAAGAATTTGAAGAAGATCCTATACATTATTTAGAAAATAATGAATTAGATTATGAATTAGAATTTATAATAGATGATTATGATCTTGATGATTGGGCATATTCAAATGACGTTCAATATAAAATATTAAAAGATTAAGGGAGGATACATGGGAAAATTATATACAGAGGACTCGATCGAAAGTCTGTCACCCTTAGAATTCACCAGACTTAGACCTGGTGTGTATGCAGGTAACACCACATATTCAACTCAGCTATTGATTGAAATATTTTCTAATGCAGTTGATGAATTCCGGGCGGGTAATGGAGATAAAATAGAAGTAAATATTTATGAAGATGGGCATTGTAGCATAAGAGATTATGGACAGGGTTTTATTCCTAACTCGATTCGAAATGATGGCAAAACAATTCTGGAGGCTGCATTCAGCGTTCTAAATACATCCGGAAAATATCGAGAGGATGGTACTTATGAGGGAACTTCATTAGGATCTTTCGGTATTGGTAGTAAAATAACTACTTATTTGTCACATTGGCTTCGTGTAAAGACAATAAGAGATGGACAGTGGGAAGAAGATTATTTTAAAGAAGGCGTATTTGAAAAAAGAACTCGGGGTGCCGGTGGAGTATCTGGTACTTATGTAGAATGGCTTCCTAGTGAAGAGTTTTTTACAAATATTGATGTTGAAATAGAAAAAGTAAGAAACTTGTTTAAAACAGTAGCTTGCTTATGTCCCGGTCTTAAAATAGATTTAGATTATAAAGGACAGCAAACTATCTTTTTAAGTCAAAATGGCTTAAATGATTTAGTTGATGAAGCAGTAAAAGATAAAGAAATTATTGATCATAGATTAAATATTAATTGGAAAGAAGATAAATTTAGTCTTGATTTAGTAATGACATACACCACTAATTATAGTGGTATTTTGGTGTCTTATGTAAACTCTGGTTTGACAGAGAGTGGTCCTCATATAACTCAGCTTAAAACTGCTATCACAAGAGAAATGAATAAATTTTTCCGTGATAAGAACTGGCTGAAAGAAAAGGATGAAAACTTATCTGGTGATGATTTGCAGGAAGGTTTATATCTTGTATTTAATATTACTGCACCCAGTGTTGCATATGATGCACAGGTAAAATCAAGAGTTACGTCAATAGAAACTAAGGCAATTATGACTGCTTTTGTAGAACATTTTCAGTATTGGATGTCTGCAAATGAAAAAGAACTTAAAACTATTGCGGAAAAAGCTATTGGTGCGAAGAAAGCTAGGGATGCAGCTAAAAAGGCTAGAGATGCAGCCCGCGCAAGCGAAAAGAAAAAGAAAGAAAAAGTATTAAAAGTTGATTCTAAATTAGCGGATTGCTATGGGAAGGATAGATCTAAATGTGAAATTTACATCACCGAGGGTGATAGCGCATCAGGTAACTTGAAGCAAGCCCGCGATAATGCAACACAGGCAGTTCTTCCGGTTCGTGGTAAAATATTGAATTGTCAAAAGGCAACATTAGCGCAAATTCAAAAGAACGCTGAAATAGTATCAATGATTGATGCTTTTGGTTTGAAGATAGATCCTAAAACAATGAAGATTACATATGATAAGAAGGATCTTCGTTATGGAAAGATAATAATTATGTCCGATGCGGACGTTGATGGTGCGCATATCAAGAACCTGTTCTACACGTTTATCTGGAACTTCTGCCCGCAGTTGATTAAGGACGGGTATGTATATGCGGGAGTTCCTCCGCTTTATAAGGTTACAATAGGTAAGGAATATAAGTATCTTAAAAATGATGATGCTCTTGAAGAATTTAAGAACAGCCATAAAGGGCGGAAGTTCTTGGTCAATCGTCTAAAGGGATTAGGTGAAATGTCCGTGGATGAGACAGAGGAAACATTAACTAACCCTGACAATCGTATCATTAAACAAATAACAATAGAAGATGCTAAGGCAGCTGATGTTTTATTTGAGCAGTTAATGGGAAATGGTTCAGTTGCAAGAAAAGAATTTATTAAAAAGCATAGTAAAGAAGCGACAGGAACAGTATGAGGCAAGAATTAATAGAAAAAATAACTAAAAAAGTAAATGCTCAAGAAGGTTATATTTTTAAATATTGTGAAGAAGGAGAAAAAGATTGTTAATTAATGATTTAAATAGCGAATTAAGTAAAAATTTTATTGAATATAGTTATGCAGTTAATACTGATCGCGCAATTCCAGATGCACGATCTGGGTTAAAACCGGTTGCAAAAAGAATATTATGGAGTGCATACGAGAGCGGATATTTATATTCTAAACCTCATGTAAAAAGTGCGAGAATTGTTGGAAATACTATGTCTGCCTATCATCCGCACGGTGACTCGTCCATATACGGTGCGATGGTTAGATTAAGTCAGCCTTGGGTTCTGAGGTATCCGCTTATAGATTGGCATGGCAGTAATGGTAATATAGCTGGTGACGGTCCCGCAGCCGCAAGATACACAGAAGCAAGACTTAGTCTTATTGCAGAAGAAGGTATGCTTGCAGGAATTAAGAAGAAAAATGTAAATTTTGGTCCGAACTATGATGAAACATTGGACGAGCCTGAAACTCTCCCCGCAATCTTCCCTAATCTTTTGTGTAATCCTAATGCGGGTATCGGTGTAGCGATTGCATGTAACTGGCTTCCGCACAATTTATGTGAGGTTGCACAGGCAATATATGATTACATAGATGGCAAAGAGCCTACTCTTCCTGGACCAGACTTTCCAACGGGCGGTCTAGTCATCAACAAGAATGACATCCCGCTTATCATCAAGACAGGTCATGGATCTGTGAAGGTTAGAGGTAGATACGAAATAGAAGATAATAAAATTATCTTTTATGAGATACCATATGGCACCACAATAGAGGGATTATTGGCAGAGATTAGTGAAGTCTGTGATAAGAAAGAAATTGAAGGAATTTCTGAAATTCGTGATGAAAGTAATAAAAAGGGTATCCGTCTTGTAATTGAATGTGAAAAGTCAGCGGCACCTGAAGCAGTAGTAAATAAATTATTTTCTAAGACAAATTTACAGAATAGTATCTCTTACAATCAGGTTGGATTGGTGGACAAAACACCTACTGAATTAACATTGGCTGACTGTATTAAGATTTATCTTGAACATAATCAAGATTGTCTTAAAAAAGAAGTAAATTTTGATTTAAAGAAAGCAAAAGATAGACTTCATATAGTAGAAGGTTTGTTAATTGCTCTTGAAGATATTGACAATGTAATAGCTTTAATTAAAGGTTCAGAAAGTTCTGCTAAAGCAAAAGAAGCATTGATGGAAAAGTATAATCTTTCAGATATACAAGCTAAAGCAATTCTTGATATGCGTCTTGCTAAATTAGCAAAGTTGGAAAAAATTGAACTTGAAAATGAAAAGAATAGTCTTCATGATGACATAGCTGATTATGAGACGTTACTTCAGTCTGAAGATCTTCAGCTTGCTGAGATTAGAAGAAGATTGACTGAATTAGTCAAAAAATATGGCGATGCCCGCAGAACTGGATTAGAGCAAATTCAAATAACAAAAGAAGAAAAAGAAGTATCTGAAATCATACCTGAAGATGTTGTGGTTATAGCAACAAAATCTGGTTTAGTTAAGCGGGTACCGGTATCATCCTTTAAGGTCCAGAAAAAGGGCGGTAAAGGTGCTAAAACTAATGATGATGCTATTCTCGATGTTATAAAGACAAATACTGTTGATATGTTTATGGTATTCACAAATAAGGGAAAACTTTATCGTACAATAGTAAGTAACATACCTGAAGGCACTAATGCAACAAAAGGAACATACATTGGTGATTTAATTAAGATAGAACCTGGAGAAAAAGTTGTAGCCGTTAGCACGTTACATCGCAAGACAACTCCGCAATATGTTATCTTTATCACTAAGCAGGGTATGATAAAGAAGAGTTTTCTTGAAGAATACGTCAAAGTTAATAGAAATACAGGTATTATAGCTACTTCTGTTAATGACGGTGATGAAGTTATAGATATTATCTTCCAAGATAAAGAAGATATGATTATCGTTACAAAAGATGGTATGAGTATAAGATTTGGAACTGATAGTATATCTCCTGTCGGTAGAGTTGCAAAAGGTGTAAAAGCTATTAAATTGGCGGAAGGCGATTATGTTATTGCGGGAATGCCCGTACATAAAGAAACTGATCAGGTGGCAATATTTACATCTGATGGCTATGGAAAAAAAGTTTCTTTAAAAGAGTTTCCCATTCAGGCCAGAGGTGGAAAAGGAACATCGGCTCATAAAGGCGATGGAATGATAGTTGGTGCAGCAATGGTGTCAGACGAGGACTTAGTTTTGATTAGCGGTGCCCGCACATCATTATGTATATCAGCAAAAGACATTCCGCTTCTTGGCAAACTCACACAAGGTAATATATTATTTAAGAATAATATAATATCAACAACAAAAATTTAAAAATATAAGAGGAGACTTATTAGTCTCCTCTTAACTTGACTTTTATAAAAAAATATGTTATAATATTAACATAAAAAGTAATATTTTAATTATATAGTGTGAAAGGAATAAAATGAAAAAGAAAATAATTAGTATTTTGTTAATTGGGTTACTTTGTTTTTCAGGGTGTAAATCGCAAAGTATAGAATGGTCATATAAAACAGCTATTTTTAATACTAATAATGAGTATTTTAAAACTAAAGTTTTGGTTGACGATGGAGATTCTTTTATCGTTCAAAATGAAATAACTGGTGAAATATTTTATGGAGTATCAGGAGTTTATGGAGTAACTTTAACACCTATTAAAATAAATGAAGTTACAGAAAGAGGAAGATAAAATTGATAAAAAGTTTATATCCGAAATTTTATAATTGGTGTCAGACGGGAAGTATTTATATAATTTCCGATACTCATTTTGACGATTTTGATTGTAAGTATATGAATCCTAATTGGATAGAACCAGAAGAACATATGAACATCATTAGTTCTATTGTTAGAAAAACTGATACTCTTATTCATTTAGGTGATGTTGGTAATGCAGAATATTTAGACGTATTACGTTGTCATAAAGTTTTGCTAACAGGTAATCATGATATATTATCAAAAGTAGGTAGTCATTTTGATGAAATATTCAATGGCCCTTTATTTATAGCAGATAGAATTCTTCTTTCACATGAACCAATATTTGGATTAGAAGGTTTTTGTATGAATATCCATGGCCATTGTCATGGAGAAAAAGGTGTATATAAATATAATCATATTAATCTTGCTAGTGATGTTGTAAATTATACAGTATTTAATTTAGGTTCGGAAATTAAATATGGTATGTTATCAAAAATTGAAAATTATCATAGAATAACAATAGATAGAGCGACAGAAAATCTTATTTGTAAAGATAATAGTTTTAAAAATGTACTCACGGAGGCTATCAATTTGGTATGATAGATAAAATTACAAAAAAAGAAATAGATACATTAGTTGATGATTTAAACTATTTTGCTGATTGTTACAATATAGGATTGCCGGAAATATCTGATGCAGAATGGGATGATATGTATTTTGATCTCTGCAAATTAGAGAAAAAAACTGGTTATATAAATCCAGATTCTCCCACTCAGAAAATTCATTATCAAACAGTTTCTGCTTTACAAAAGGTTAAACATAATCATCCTATGCTTTCTCTTGCTAAAACAAAAGATGAAAATGAAATAGAATCTTTTATTGATGATAAAGAATGTGTTTGTATGGCTAAAATGGATGGTTTAACTTGTAGCCTTTTATATGAAAATGGTAAACTTATTAGGGCGGAAACCCGCGGAAATGGTGAAGAAGGCGAAGATATAACTCATAATGCTATGGTTATTCCTTCTATACCTAAAAAAATTAATTATAAAGATGAATTAATCGTTGATGGTGAAATAATTTGTGATTATAAAACTTTTGAAAAATTTAAAGGAGAATATAAAAATCCTCGTAATTTTGCGGCTGGTGCTATAAGAAGATTAAATTCAAAAGAATGTGAAGAAGCTAGTCTTACTTTTGTTGCTTGGGACATAATTGTTGATTATTTTTACACATTAAATGATAAATTAACACAATTATTAACGCTAGGCTTCACTGTTGTTCCACATAGGGTAACATATCAAAATGAATTTGATGATATAAAAATATTTGTTATTGATTTATGTAAAAAACATAATTATCCTATTGATGGACTTGTAATAAAATATAATGATGTAGATTATTACAATCTTCTGGGATCAACAGCTCATCATCCAAATGGCGCGATTAGTTTTAAATTTTATGATGAAGAATATGAAACAGAACTTTTAGATATAGAATGGAGTATGAGTAGGACTGGAACATTAACTCCAGTAGCTATATTTAAGTCTATTGACATAGATGGCTCTACTGTTAGCAGAGCGAATCTAAGTAATGTATCAGTAATGTGGGAAACTTTGGGTAAATGTCCAGAGTCTCATCAAAAAATATATGTAAGCAAAAGAAATCAGATTATACCTAAAATAGAACACGCGGAAAAAAATGACATTCCGCATGATCATATATTACCTAATGGACAAGTTCCATTATATTGTCCAATATGCGGTGGTGAAGTAAAAATTATTTCAGATTTTGATAGTATAACAGCTATCTGTACTGAATCATCTTGCCCAGGAAAATTAGTTAATATTATAGACCATTATTGTGATAGAGCTAAAGGCTTAGATATTAGAGGCCTTTCTAAAAAAACAATAGAACAGTTAATTGAATGGGGCTGGATTGAAAGTCCTTATGATTTATATTTCTTAAAAGGACATCGAGATGAATGGATTAATAAGCCAGGGTTTGGAGTTACAAGCGTTACAAAAATTTTGGACGCAATAGAAAAATCAAAAACTTGTAGACTTGAAAATTATATAAGTGCCCTCGGAATTCCTTTAATAGGATTAACAATAGCAAAGGAGATTGTTAAATATTATGAAACATGGAATGATTTCAGAGAAGCTATTGGTGGGCGGTGGTCCGATTTATATGGATTTGGGATTGGTATTGAAAACAGTCTTAATAAGTATGATTATGCTATGGCTGATAGGATTGCAGAAATGCTCAATTTTATCATTCCCGAAGAAGATAATAAAGAACAAACAGTAGAAAGTATGAACTTCTGCATTACTGGAGTGTTATCGAAAAAACGTGATGATATTAAGGCGGATATAGAGGCTCGTGGCGGAAAAGTAACAGGTAGTGTATCAAGTAAAACTAATTATTTAGTATGTAATGATAAAAATTCTACTACTGGAAAAAGTGCGGAAGCAAAAAGATTAAATATTCCAGTTATCACTGAGGAAGAATTAAATAAGCTTTTAGGTATCCTCGCTTGACAAGTGAAAAAATTTATGTTATAATATTTTTAGAAGTTGAGAAAGTAAGAAAAAATTTATCTTATAGGATGCACTTACTTGACAACTGAAAAAATTTTTGTTATAATATTTATATAGATAATGATATATCAGAGAATTAAAATAATTTGTTGAAAATTAAATTGAAAGTAATGAAGAAATAACTTGACAAATAAAAAATTTTTTGATATAATTATTATAATAAAAAAATTATTTTAATTACAAAGGAGAGAAACAAAAATGGCAAAGGTTTCAGTTTCAGAGAACAGCTTAACAGTTTTAAATTATCTTAAGGAGAATGACGGCAAGAACATGACTGCTCAGGATATAGCAGATGCTCTTGGAATGGAAGTTAAGTCAGTTAACGGTATCGTTACATCAGGTCTTCAGAGAAAGGGCTATGCAGAGAGGATTCCCGCTGAGATAGAGCTCGAAGATGGAACACATAAGGCAGTTAAGTTCATCAAGGCTACTGATGCTGGTCTTAATTATGATCATGCAGCAGCCACAAAGGCTGATGCAGAGGCAGCTGCAGCGGCAGTTCTTGCTGGCGAGTAATATGTAATGATAGAGAGCTCCTGCTTTAGTGGAGGGTTTATAAATCAGTTTGGGCTAGGGATGTATTTCCTTAGCCCTAAACTTGCATTTAGGAGAAAATTTACTATGCAATTATTAATTGGTATTATATTAATTTTAATAATTGTTGCTGGTTTTATCATCTGGTTTTTTATTAAAAGAAATAATGAATTAGATGATTTTCTTAGAGATGCGGATGAAGTTAAACGTAAAGCATATTTAGAAATTGATAGAATACATAATGAATTAAAAGAAAAAGAAACAGAACTTAATAAAGTATCCTCTCTAAAGCAACAAATAGATCAAGATGTATCAATTCTTGAAGAAAAGAAAAGAGGACTTAATAGTAATTTACAAGAGTTAAATGAAAATTTAACCGCTACATTAAAAAATCAAGAAGAAATATCAAAACAAGCATATAAAGCATATTGTGAATTACTTGATAAGAAATATCAAGAAACAGATCAAGAATATCAAGAAGCAATTACTTTATTAAAAAATAATTATGATAATTTATTACAAGAGCAGATAGAGACAATTCATAAACTTTCAGAGGAAATCAATGATTTAAAAGCAACCCGACAGGCTACCATTGAGGCTGCCCGCCGCGAACAACAAATACAAGAAGATACTAAACACTATTGTCTTCTTTTGTCAGATGAAGATATGTCTGATATTGCTAAGTTAGAAGCAATAAAAAAGACTTTAAATAAGCCACGAATATTAAGTATGTTAATATGGCAAACTTGGTTTCAAAAACCTCTTAAAACATTGAGTGCAAACATACTTGGAACAAGAGATGTAACAGGTATATATAAAATTACAAATATTTTAACGAATGAATGTTATATCGGCCAGGCGGTAAATATACGAGAACGTTGGGCGGAACACGCTAAATGTGGACTCGGAATAGACACTCCCGCAGGTAATAAATTATATGCTGCTATGAAAGAATATGGTCTTTGGTCATTTTCATGGGAGCTTTTAGAAGAATGCCCAAGAGCACAACTAAATGAAAAAGAAGCATTTTATATATCTATGTATCAAGCAGATATTTATGGTCTGAATAGCAACAAAGGGTTGACAAAGTAAAAATTTTATGATATAATATTTATATAGAATGAAATAAGGAGTTTATTAATGGAAGAAAAAAATACAGATACTTATCAATTTGATTTAGATGAATTGATTCCCGCATTAGTAGACAATATTAAAGATGATATTAAAAGCGCTGATGATCTTATTTCTCTTGATGGTTTTTTAAGAAGAGAAGTATATCTTTTTGGAATTAACGAAGGAACTGGATCTGTTGTTGAGGGACAAATCAGATTTTGGAATCAAAAAGATGAAGATGATGGAATTCCAGTAGAAGAAAGAAAACCTATTAAACTTTATATTGACTCTGGCGGAGGATCATTATGTGATACCTTTACTATTGTAGACGCTGTAAAAATGTCAAAAACTCCTGTTATTACTATTAATGCAGGTTGTGCTTATTCTGGTGGATTTTTTATTTTTATTTGTGGACATAAAAGATATAGTTATAAAAATTCAAGTTTCTTATTCCATGAAGGAAATGTCGGTAATGCTGCGGATGCAGGTAAATTCAGAAACTTTTCTGAATTTTATATGAAACAATTAAATCAATTAAAAGATATAGTATTGGAGAATACTTCTATAACAGAAGATTATTATAAAGAACATCAGAAAGATGATCTATGGTTAACGCCTAAAGAAGCTGTTGAATTAGGCTGTTGTGATAAAATTCTTGAGGAGTTTGTTATTTAATGAAATTTGAAAAAACAGAGGTTTTTGGTTTCGAAGCAGCTTTAAGAGGAATGAGAAATCCTAAAAATAGTTGGAATAGATCAGATAGTTACAATGATAATATACTTGGTTTTGTAATAGGTGAAAAAGATATGAAGCTGGCTCAGTCGCTTATTCAGGGCGGGCCTGTTCATAGTAAATTCCTTAGGTATATTCATGTGCAGGTTGATATTACTGCCCCGTTATACTGGTGGAAGGAATATGATACCTATAAAGTAGGAACAGTAGCTAACTCTACTTCTACTATGCACAAATTAGCAGAAACACCTATTACCCCTGAGTGTTTTGAATTAGATGATTTTGATGAAGAATGGTTTAATAGTACGGAAATAGAGCCTGCTTGTGATATGTGGTTGAGTGATAATTTTATTTATTTCCTTGAATCACTTCGTCAAAAATATCTTAAAACAAAAGATAAGAGATATTGGAAAGAACTTATACGCTGGCTCCCTGAAGGTTGGCTCCAAACCCGCACAGTTGATTTAAATTATGAAGTTTTAAGAAATATATATAAATGGAGAAAAAATCATAAATTAACAGAATGGTCTATATCTTTTGTTAATTGGATAAAAACCTTACCTTACAGTAAAGAATTCATTTTATTTGACAATGAATAAAAAATATGATATAATTATTTTATAATAAAAAATTAAAAATATTAGGAGAAAATGATGACAAAGAAAGATGCTTTTATTACTATTGTAAAGAAAGAAATTTTTGACAATCCAACAACTTATGTAGAAAATTATCCTGAACTTTATGAAGACGCAAAGATTTACTTTGATGTTCTCTCTAGCGGCTCAGCAGCAACAGATAAGCCAAAGTTTACTTTAATTGGTTCAAAAGTACTTGCTTTTATGAGGGACAATAAAGATAAATATAATAACTTATTTACTGCAAAGAATATGGCAGAGGAATTAGGCATTGCTTCAAGATCTATTTCTGGCGGATGCCGTAAGTTAGTAAATGATGGATACCTCGAAAAGATGGGCGAGAATCCGGTTGTTTATTCTTTAACTGAAGCCGGTGAAACCACAGAGCTTGACAACGAAGAAAAAATATGATATAATATTATTATAAGATAAAAATTATAAAAAAATTAAAGGAGAAAAAAATAAGTAATGAGAAAGACAAAGAATAGTGCAACAATTATCGGTAGAATTTATGATCATAAGTTAGTAGAAAAGACTGTTCAGAAGCAGGGTCCTAACTTTGGCAAGCCTTTTATTAGAGGTTCTATTGATATA
>Ga0326513_10003165_pt1 | contig 11972 bp, 14 predicted proteins | sample 2_2465_0518_D_FD_203654 | JGI IMG/M metagenome (GOLD analysis project Ga0326513, IMG submission 203654) | Bovine rumen microbial communities from UC Davis, California, United States - 2_2465_0518 | ecosystem: Host-associated > Mammals > Digestive system > Stomach > Rumen | place: USA... | reverse complement strand
GGTTGGCATTGTCCTCTTCTTCCCAAGTTGTGCGGGAAGACAAGAATTCCTGCCAGGACTTCTCGGCTTCTTCCTCCTCTCGCTCTACCTGCTCGGACAACTGGCTAACCAGCCAGCGACGGTCGCTACGGCTCATACTATTGAGCATTGTGAGCAGGGCATGCATTGGAATCGCTGTTGTTGTGGTATTCATACTGTCACGCTATCTAAATCCGTTGCAAATATACGGCAAAAATCTGAAACAAACAAGTAAAAAAACGAAAATATGAGCAAACTAACCGATTTCTACGCCCATAGGGCCTCTCTTCAGGAAGAAGGAAAGCCTACATGCAGGAGCAAGGCCGTACAAATCAGTGGCTGGCCGACCAGATGGGCACATCGTCGCAATACGCAGGACAAGTGGCCAAGGGGACAAACGGAGCCACCCTCACGCAGTATGAACGCATAGCCGAGATATTGGGTGTGAAACTATGGCAGCTCTTCGCATCGCAGGAGGAGTACGTCACCCGCGAGGAGCATGACTGCATCGTCGCGGAGCTGACAGCAGCACGCCGCCTGGCCGACCGCCCCGACTTGATTACCATAGATTTGTTTTAAAAATGGCAGATTAGCAAGAAAACTGCCGAAAAAATTGGAGGATTCACGCAAAATGCTTACCTTTGCAGCGTTAACATTATTAATTCTCTTAGAAAATAGCAAGAAGAGTCTGCGATATGCTGAGATTTACACAGATCTGGCAAAACTGGTTTTCGGAGGCATCATCATCGGTGGAGTGTTTGAGGACATGCAGCATCCTGTCTATCTGTATGGTATGGGGTTGACGGGATTCTTCACGTTGATATGGATTGGAACGAAATATTATAATAAAGGTATAAAAGAGAAATAGATATGGTAACAGTAGCATTCCTAGCCACAGTACTGGTGGCAGCTGTCATTTTCTACCTCTACGATAGGAAGAGACTGGAAAGTCAATAGTGTGCCTGGCACCTTGTGACAGAAAGATTATGAAGATTAAGGAGATCTGGTTTGATGCAGACTACATCTATGGCAACGGCGATAACGGAAAGACTTATCGCCAGTCGTTGCTGTGGTATCCACGACTAAGGCTAATGATGAAGAGCGTAGCAAATATACAATGAGCAGTATAGGTATTCACTGGCGTAATCTCGGTGAAAACAAGGCTGGCAGTAATCTTGAATGTACTGCCAGCCTTGTTGATTGTTTAGCGTCCTGCCAATCCCTATCGGCAACTCCTTGATGCTTAGTTGTTGACAGAACCTCCAACGATGTCGAGCAGCTCGCTGGTGATGGCCTGCTGACGGCTCTTGTTGTACTGCAGGTTCAGTTCGCGTAGCAACTCATCGGCATTGTCGGTGGCCGTCTGCATGGCCACCATGCGTGCGGCATGCTCGGAGGCATTGCTGTCGAGCAGGGCCGTATAGAGCATGAGGTGGGCCAACTTGGGTATGAGCTGGGTGAGGACGGTGTCCATGTCGGGCTCAACGATGAAGTTGTCGTTAAGCGGTTTCACTTCCCGATCCTCCCGCTCCGACACCCTGCTGCCGCGCTTCTTGAGATACTCCTGCGACTCCCTGGTGGCGATGGTACTTGTGAGGTCGCGCTCGTGGTCACGGTTGAGCTCATCCTCCAGATCGATGGGCAGGAAGGTCTTACGAGTAAGCACCTGCGAACCTGCACTCTTGAAGTGGTGATAGATGAGTTCGACCTTGTCGATCTTTCCCTCGTAGAACTTGCCACCCAGCTCCATTGCCAAATCGATGCACTGGGCCACGTTGGGCTTGTCGGCCAGAGCCGAGAACTCGCCCTGCACGTTGAGCCCCATCTTCTTGGCCTTCTCATAGACTTTGCGCCCGATGGGATAGATTTCCACATTGTCGGGCCCGATGGACTCAGCGTAGGCATCTATCACACGGTTCATCATCTTGATGATGTTGGCATTGAATCCACCACAGAGCGACGAGTTGGAACTGAACACCACGAGGGCCACCCGCTTGACGGGGCGCTCGGTGCTCAGCACCGTCTGGGCTTCGGCCTCGGCAGCCAGGAACGACTTGAGGATGTGCTCCAGCATGGTCTCGTAGGGCAGCATGTTCTGAATGGCCACCTGAGCATGATGCAACTTGCTGGATGCCACCATCTTCATGGCCGACGTGATCTTGCGCGTGGAGTTGACTGAGGCTATGCGGCCTTTAATTTCTTTCAGGCTGGCCATAGGCTATCAGGCTTTATAGGTTCCGGCAATATCGGCCATGATGGCCTCGATCTTCTGGGTCGTAGCATCGTCAATCTTACCACCGGCGAGGGTCTCGATGACCTCGGGAGCCGTGGAGCGGAGCTTGTCGAGGAACTGCTGCTGGCACTGGCGCACCTTGTCGATGGGCACCTCGCGCATCAGTCCGTGGACACCGCAATAGAGGATGGCAATCTGCTCTCCCACAGGCATCGGGCTATACTGAGGCTGGATGAGCAACTGGTTGTTCTTGCGGCCTCGGTCGAGCGTCATCGCCGTCACGGCATCCATATCGGAGGAGAACTTGGAGAAGGCCTCCAGCTCGCGATACTGCGCCTGGTCAATCTTGAGCGTACCGGCCACCTTCTTCATGGACTTGATCTGAGCCGAACCACCCACACGGCTCACGGAGATACCGACGTTGATGGCGGGACGGAAGCCCTGGTTGAAGAGGTTGCTCTCAAGGAAGATCTGACCGTCGGTGATGGAGATCACGTTGGTCGGGATATAGGCCGACACGTCGCCTGCCTGCGTCTCGATGATAGGCAGGGCCGTGAGCGAGCCACCGCCGCGCACATGACCCTTCATGCACTCAGGCAGGTCGTTCATCTGCTCGGCCACCTCCTGCTGCTCATTCATCTTGGCAGCACGCTCCAGCAGACGGGAGTGGAGGTAGAACACATCGCCGGGATAGGCCTCACGTCCGGAAGGACGACGGAGGATGAGCGACACCTCACGATAGGCAACAGCCTGCTTGGAGAGGTCGTCGTAGACCACCAGGGCGGGCAGTCCGCGATCGCGGAAATACTCACCGATGGCAGCACCTGCGAACGGGGCGTAGTACTGCATGGCAGCGGGATCAGAAGCCGTTGCGGCAACAACAATCGTGTAGGGCATGGCGCCGTGCTCCTGAAGCGTGGAGACGAGGGCGGCCACGGTGGAAGCCTTCTGGCCGATGGCGACATAGATACAATAGACAGGCTTGCCTGCCTCATAGAAACTCTTCTGGTTGATGATGGTATCCACGGCGATGGCGGTCTTACCCGTCTGTCGGTCGCCGATGATGAGCTCACGCTGTCCACGCCCGATGGGGATCATCGAGTCGATGGCCTTCAGACCAGTCTGCAGGGGTTCCTTCACGGGCTGACGGTAAATCACACCGGGGGCCTTGCGGTCGAGCGGCATCTCAAAGGCATCGCTCAGGTCGATGTCGCCCTTGCCGTCGATAGCCTGTCCCAGCGGGTTGATCACGCGTCCGAGCATGTTGTCGTTGACCCGAATGCTGGCAATGCGCTTTGTCCGCTTGACGACCATACCCTCCTTGATGCCCGACGTGGTGCCAAGGAGCACGCAACCTACGTTGTCCTCCTCCAAGTTCATCACGATGGCCATCGTCCCATTCTCGAATTCCAGCAGCTCGTTGGCCTCGGCGTTGCGCAGTCCGTAGATGCGGGCCACGCCATCGCTGACGGTCAGCACGGTGCCCACCTCGTCGAACTTCTCGGCATTGGAGATACCCTTGAGCTGGTCGAGCAGGACCTGGGATACTTCGCTTGGTTTAATTTTATCTGACATAATTTTTTTTTTAATTAGAAATTAGTAATTAGAAATGAGTAATTATAATTACTCCTGCGGCAGGACAGCAACAGGCAAAACTGCGTTGAATGGCTTGCAAGGTAATCATAATTACTCATTACTCATTACTCATTACTCATTTCTTTAACGTATTGAGAATATTGTTGAGCTTCGACTTGACACTCGCGTCCATGCGATAGGTGTCGTATTCGAGGATGAATCCTCCGATAATGTCGGGGTTGACCTCGGTCTCAAACTCCACAGTTCCATTAGTCTTGCTCTGCACCATCTGCCGCATCTTCTGCTCGGTATCTGGAGAGACGGCGGCAGCGGTGATGAGCCTGCCACGAATGACGTTCTTCTGTTGACGATAAAGCGTGACGTAAGAATTGGCGATGAACTGCATCACGCTCTCCCTGTCTTCCTTCAGCACGAGGGCCACGAAGGCGCGCGTCAAGTCGCTGGGCTTCTCGCCGACGGCCGTCAGCAGAAGCGCCTGCTTCTTGTCCTTTGAGAGCATCGGATTGTCAATCGTGTGGCGCAACTGAGGCACCTCGGCGTAGCTCCGGGCCAGCGTCTGCATCTCTGCATAGACCTGGGTCTCGATTTTGGCTTCGGTGGCGCTCTTCAGTAGTGCCCTGGCATAACGAACCGATATGACTCCTATATCCATACGCGAATCACTTACTTTTGAGAAGAAACTTCATCCAGCATACGTTCAATCAAATCCATCTGCGCCTTGTCGCCCTTGAGGTTCTGACGCAGAACCTTCTCGGCAATCTCGACGCTCAGCGTAGCTACTTGCTTGCGGATGTCGGCAATGGCTGCCTTCTTCTCCTGCTCGATGGCTGTGCGCGCATCGTCCAGCAGGCGGGCACCCTCTGCACGGGCCTTGTCCTGGGCTTTCTCTACGATAGCATCGCGGGTCTCGGCAGCCTCTTTCAAGATCTGAGCCTGCTTCTCGCGAGCCTCCTGCAAGATGGATTCACCTTCCTTCTGGATGTTGGCCAGACGCTCGTTGGCCTCGTGGGCCTTGCGGAGCGACTCGTCGATGAAGGCCTTGCGCTCGTCGACCATCTTGACAATCACGGGGAAGCCATACTTCCACAGGATGCCAAGGACCACAAGGAAGACGACGGTCATCCAGAAAAAGAGTCCAAAATCAGGGGTTATTAATGACATACGTACGCTGTGTTAATGGATTATACGAACAGGGCGAGGATAGAGATCACGAGAGCGAGGAACGTAGCACCCTCGACCAGGGCTGCTGCCAGAATCATCGAGCTCTGGAGGCCGCCCATCTTCTCCGGCTGGCGGGCCATAGCGTCCATTGCCTGACCACCGATACGACCGATACCAATACCTGCACCGATAACTGCCAAACCACCACCTACAGTAGCACCGAGCTTTGCGAGTGCATCTGCTGCTAATAATAATGAAATCATAATCTTAAAGTTTTTAAATTGTTAATATTTAATCTTAATTCTATTTTTTACGGTTGTCATGCATGGTGCTCCTTGACGTGCGACATGGAGATGAAGACGGCAGAGAGCATCGTGAACACCATCGCCTGGATGTAGCACACAAGCACCTCGAGGAGCATCATGAAGATGCTGAGGAAGACGCTCACGGGCGTCATCACCGTACCGAGCACATTGCCCATCGCGCCGCCAAGGGCGAACATGATGAAGATGATGCACGAGAGGGAAATGGCAATCACATGGCCGGCCAGCATGTTGGCGAAAAGTCGGATCATCAGCGCAATGGGCTTGGTGAAGATTCCGAAGAACTCGATGAACGGCATCAGGGGCACGGGCACCTTGAGCCACCAGGGCACATCGCCCCAGAAGATTTCCTTCCAGTAGGCCTTCGTGCCCGTCACGTTGACGATGAGGAACGTGCAGAGCGCCAGGAACATCGTGCAGGTGATATTGCCGGTCAGGTTGCCGCCACCCGGTGGGAATGGAACCACGCCCATCAGGTTGGTGATGAAGATGAAGAAGAAGCAGGTGAGCAGGTAGGGGGCATACTTGGGTGCCTCCTCGCCGAGCGGCTGCTTGATCATGTCGTTGTAGACGGACATGACAAACATGTGGACCAGCCCGGTGAATCCCTTCGGGGCGGGATCGTCGACCTTGTGCTTCTTGCACCAACGTGCGGCTGTCAGGATGCAGCACACCAGGATGAGGGCATTGATGAAGAGCACCAGCACCGTCTTGGTGATGGAGATGTCGAAGCACACGGGCTGCAGCCCGCCGTCGACGCGCTCCACAATGCGCCCCTTCTCATCCTCAGCGCCCTGGATATAGAACCCATCGGGGCCTTCGCGCAGCAGATTCTCATCCGGCTCGTGGGCAAACTGCGACGAGCAATAGACATGGAATCCGCTCTGCTGCGAATAGAATATCATGGGCAGCGGGATAATCAGCGGATGACCACCGAAGTCGGTGACATGCCACTGATAGGAGTCCTGCACGTGACCGAACAATATCTCCTTCAGGTTCACCCCACCCTCCTCTTTCTCAGCCTCCTGAGAGAAGCCGGGAACTGAGGCGAGAAGCAGAACCGCCAGTAGGAATATTGATCTTAGTTGTTTCATTTGTTATTGTTTTTACTTACTTTTGCAAAGAATACTGCATCGAAAATGAGCATAACGACATAGTAGACGATGAAGACGATGGAAAACCACTTGATGGCTGTCACGTCGTGCCTGTTGAACACGCAGTAGACCAGCACCACGACAGCGGCTGCCATCAGCCGGAAGGCAGAGCCAGCCAGGTAGTACTTGGGGAGCAGCTCCGGGGAGCGGCGGGCCACAAGTCGCCAGCCCTGGATATAGGCTGTGCCGCAGACCAATGAAAAGACAACCGCGATGACCAGGTGGTTGACCAGGTGGATCATCCCCGTGAGCTGTATCATCAGAAGCAGCACCAGCGACAGCCCTGAAAGCGTCCAGAGCATCACCTTATTATATAGGGAGGTCGTCTTTTGGATAGTCATTGTCTCAAACGGGTCTACTATTCCTTGATCTCCACGCAGAGCGACACAACGTTCTTCTGCACCTCTACGAATCCGCCGAGGATGTCGAGACGGGCCTTGCCGCCCTTCGTTCCATACTCTACGAATCCCTTGGTCAGGGTGGAGATGATCGGGGCATGGTCGTTGAGAATCTCAAACTGGCCCTTGGTGCCAGGAACGAGAATGCTGTCGACCTGTCCTTCGAACTCAATCTTCTCGGGGGAAACAATCTTTAACTGCAACATGTTGTAATTTTACAATTTTACTTATTTTACAATTTTACAATTCTAAATTGTCCAATCGTGAAATTGTCCAATTGTCCAATCACTAAGCCTTTGCAGCTTCGAGCAGTTTCTTGGCCTTCTCCTTTGCGTCTTCGATTGTACCCACGTTGAGGAAAGCCTGTTCCGGCAGGTCGTCCACCTCACCATCGAGAATGGCATTGAATCCCTTGATGGTGTCTTCGATGGGCACCATCACACCTGGCAGTCCCGTGAACTGTGAGGCCACAGAGAAAGGCTGCGACAGGAAGCGCTGCACGCGGCGCGCACGATTCACCGTCTGCTTGTCCTCATCGGAGAGCTCGTCCATACCGAGGATGGCGATGATATCCTGAAGCTCCTTGTAGCGCTGGAGGATCTGCTTGACGCGCTGTGCGCAGTCGTAATGGGCCTTGCCCACGATGAACGGGTCGAGGATACGCGAGGTGGAACCCAGCGGGTCGACGGCGGGATAGATACCCAGCTCGGCAATCTTACGGTCGAGCACGGTAGTAGCATCCAGGTGGGTGAAGGTTGTGGCAGGAGCCGGGTCGGTCAAGTCGTCGGCAGGCACATACACAGCCTGTACGGAGGTGATGGAACCAGTCTTTGTTGATGTGATGCGCTCCTGCATGGATCCCATCTCGGAAGCCAGCGTAGGCTGATAACCCACGGCTGAAGGCATACGGCCCAGCAGAGCCGACACCTCAGAGCCGGCCTGAGTGAAACGGAAGATGTTGTCGATGAAGAAGAGGATATCGGCAGCACCGCCATCCTTTCCGCCACCGTCGCGGAAGCCTTCGGCCACCGTCAGGCCCGACAATGCCACAGAGGCACGTGCCCCCGGCGGTTCGTTCATCTGGCCATAGACCAACGTGGCCTGGCTCTTCTTGAGTTCCTCGGGATCAACGAGTGAGAGGTCCCACTTGCCTTCGTCCATCGCCTTGCGGAACTTCTCGCCGTAGCGGATAACGCCTGACTCAATCATCTCACGGATGAGGTCGTTGCCCTCACGGGTGCGCTCTCCCACGCCGGCAAACACGGAGAATCCGTTGTGGCCCTTGGCAATGTTGTTGATAAGCTCCATGATGAGCACCGTCTTACCTACGCCGGCACCTCCAAAAAGTCCGATCTTACCACCCTTCATGTAAGGCTCCAGCAGGTCGATCACCTTGATACCCGTTGCAAGAATCTCCTTCTTGGTGGAGAGTTCCTCGAAGGTTGGTGCCTCACGGTGAATGGGATATGCCCCCTTCATGTCGAGCTGTTTCATACCATCGATAGGCTGACCGATCACGTTCAGCATTCGACCTTTAATCTGATCACCTGCGGGCATCTGGATAGGAGAGCCCAGAGGGATCGCCTCGAGTCCACGGTGCAAACCGTCGGTATTGTCCATAGCCACGCAGCGCACCGTATCTTCGCCGATGTGCTGCTGCACCTCGACAATCAGGTCGCGCCCGTCACCACGGTCAATACGAAGAGCATCGTAGATTTTCGGCAACACTTTTTCCGCATCCTGACCCTCTGTGTCGAAGTAGACATCGATAACGGGGCCGATGATTTGCGAAATGTGTCCTGTAATTTGTGACATACGCTGTTAATATTTAAAGTTACTGATTTTGTTTTGTAGTTATTTTAAGTCGAATGCAAAGATACTGATATTTTTCCGAAATAAAAAACTTTTAGCCAAAATAATTCCTATTTAATAGTGTTTAAAGGAAAAAAGTGCCAGTTTTTACAAAAAAAACGGCACTTTTGCTGCTTTTTGCCACCGAAAGCCTACCGATTCAGGGCGATATTGTAGTTGAGGAAGCGGCTGTTGCCCGTCACATCCTCTATCACTCTGACGAAGGGCGGGAAGTTGACGGTCTCCTGCTCGCCGATGCCCTTGGTCTCCATCATCACCAGATTGTCGACTGGCGAGAGGAGGGTGTCAATCTCAAAGAACTGCCCCTTCCAGATGAAGCTCTGCCGCCTCTTCTTGATGGTGGAGCGGTAGGGGTCGGCCTGCTGTAGCATCTGCTCATAGAGGTTGTTGTTGACTTGTCGCTCGGTTTCTATCACCTCGGTGTCGGAAATGCGCTTCTTGGTGCGGTGTACGTTGACCACCTTCCCACCCTGCCATTTGCGGCGGCGCAGGCGCACCTCGCATCCCGGCTCGGCCACAAGGTAGGTCTGGGTAATCTCGCTCTCGCTGCACTCTGGTATCTCGCCGGTGACCTCGATCCTGAAGATGCGCTCGTTCTGAACGGGCAGCGGCAACCCCACCACCTTTGAAATCTCGCTGAGCACACGCTTCAACTTGTTGTCGAAGTCATCATGGTTGTTGATGACACGCAGATGGGGATGACCCGTCCAGGCCTTGATCACCTTCTTGTCGAGTGCCCTGGCCATGCGGAGTCCCTCCTCGTTGGCCTTCTCATAGCGGGTAGCGTTAGTGGCGGTGGTGTAGTACTGCTCTGCCCCATCGGCAGCCGACACGAGGTGGAGCACGGCATCATAGCGCTCACGCAGCTCGTTGGAGTTGGTGCCAACCATCGCCGTGATTTCCTCCCACTCCTCCGGCTTGATATAGGCAGAGATATCCATCGTGCCCCTGTCGCATACGATGAGCACAGGCTTGGTACACACCTCGGCCAGACGCTCAAACTGATTCTCGAGAGCCAGCTGTGTCTCAAGGATGGCACGCTCCCCCTGGTAGTAGAGACTGCGGTTGGGGGTAAGGTAGTTCCACCCGGCCGTACTGTAGATGGTGGGCACCTCGGGCACGTTGAACACCTTGTAGCCGAAGCCGGAAAAATACTCCGTGATTTTCACCAAAGCCGTGGTCTTGCCAGCACAGGGGCCACCCGTCAAGACGATTTTCCTAATCTCTGCCATTATTCACACCAATCCTTAAATACTCAGTTCGTCGAGCACCTTGATGAGTTTCTTGTCGAAAGGCTTGTCGGTGCGTATGCACTCCGAGAAGGGCACGTAGACCACCTCGTTGTTTCTCACGCCAACCATCACGTTGCGCTGTCCCTGCTTGATGGCCTCGATGGCCCCCACGCCCGTGCGACTGGCGAGGATGCGGTCGCGGGCTGTCGGTGTGCCGCCACGCTGCAGGTGTCCTAGGATAGACACGCGCACATCAAACTCCGGGAACTCATTCTTCACACGTTCGGCATAGTAGAGAGCGCCGCACTTGGGACTTTCCGACACGATGACGATGCACGACTTCTTGGACTTACGGATGCCGCGCCCCATGAACTGCGCCAGCTGGTCGACCTCGGTCATCTCCTCTGGAATGATGGCAGCCTCGGCTCCGCAGGCGATGGCGGAATTCTGTGCCAGGAAACCAGCATCACGACCCATGACCTCGATGAAGAAGATGCGCTCATGGGAGTTGGCGGTATCGCGGATACGGTCGACACACTCCATGATGGTGTTCATCGTTGTGTCATAGCCAATCGTGTTGTCAGTTCCATAAAGGTCGTTGTCGATGGTGCCGGGCAGTCCGATAACGGGGAAGTCGAACTCCATGCCAAAGTTGCGGGCACCGGTCAACGAACCGTTGCCGCCGATGACCACCAGAGCATCGATTTCCTCAGCCTGGCAAGTCTCGTAGGCCTTCTGCATACCCTCAGGCGTCATGAACTCCTTGGAACGGGCCGTCTTGAGGATGGTGCCGCCACGGGTGATGATACCGCTGACATTCTCCGTCGTGAAGGGTTTCACCTCGCCCTTGATGAGTCCATCGTAGCCACGATAGATACCCTTGATGTTAAAACCATTATAGATACCAGCACGCGTCACCGCACGGATGGCGGCGTTCATTCCCGGCGCGTCACCTCCCGAGGTGAGGACACCAATCGTTTTAATCTTAGCCATATACCTTATTATATTTTAAGTTAGTAAATAGTTTCTAGCCAAAGCACGCCCAGCCCCACAAGCCAGCCTACGAGCACCTTTGCCGAGATGTTCTTCAGATACCATCCCAGCCTGATGTGCTCCATCTTCATCAGGGCAATGCCGCTGATAGAGCCCACGGAGAGCAGACAGCCTCCAACGGCGGTGGAATAGGCTATCAGCTTCCAGTAGGTACCGTTGGTGGTGAAGTTGGTCAGATAGTCGGCATCGAGCCGTATTCCAAGCTGGTTGGCTTCCACCACGCTATAAAGAGAAATATCGCTGATGGCAATCGTAAACGTGTCGACAAGGCTGCTGAGCAGGCCAGAGAGGATTCCCACAATCCAGACGCTGTGGATGTTGGCATCGACCCAGTCGCAGACGTCGGCGAAGATGCCAGTCTCCCTGACCACACCCATGCCGAGCATGATGCCCATCACGAAGAGCATCTGCTGAATGGCCCCATACTTCAGGGCCTGGGGCATGCGCCGCTCTGCCATCTGGTCGGCATTCATCAGCTTGCGGTTGAAGGCCTCGTTGACCACCCAGAGCACACTCAGCACACAGAGTGCACCGAGGAAAGGCGACAACTTGGTGATGTTGTGGAAGGTAGGTATGAACCACAGTCCCCCGATGCCCACGAAGAGCATCACGATGCGCTGCCAGTTGTTCAGATTAGTGTCATCGCCCCTGTAGGGCATCGGCGACCATTGTGTGTCGAGGCGATCAGGCAGCTCGCGGTTGATAAGGATGGTGGGCAGCACCCACGCCAGTATGGCGGGCAGGGCGAGGGCCTTGGAGAAATTGGAGGCTGTCACCGCCCCGTTCTCCCAGAGCAGCAGTCCCGTGGGGTCGCCTATCACGGTGAAGCATCCGCCACAATTGGCAGCAATCACGATGGCAGCCCCGATGAGCATGCGCTGCCTGCGGTTCTGCACGATGCCGCGCATGATCACCAGCATCATCGTGGCGGT
>Ga0326513_10003164_pt1 | contig 11974 bp, 13 predicted proteins | sample 2_2465_0518_D_FD_203654 | JGI IMG/M metagenome (GOLD analysis project Ga0326513, IMG submission 203654) | Bovine rumen microbial communities from UC Davis, California, United States - 2_2465_0518 | ecosystem: Host-associated > Mammals > Digestive system > Stomach > Rumen | place: USA... | reverse complement strand
CGGACAGAGTACAGGGACACGCTTACAACGAGTATTATAAAGTGTTTGAATGGCTGAAAGCCCGCCCAGCTATCACAAACGGCTACTATATGAACGGGCAGAACGATTTTATAACGCTCCGTAGCTATATAATGCAAGCTCTTTTTGCGGAAGATGTTTACCGCTATGTTGAACAGCTCCCCGCTATTATGACGCAAAAGCAGTTTGACGAGCTGAAAGCCGAGCGAGTAGAAGCCTACTTCAAGGACGAGCAAGACGGGGACGAGCTTTATAGTAATGTGTTTAACCTTGTGGAGCGGGCTATAAGCTTCTATCTCCGTAAGCTCCAGACCGAGCCGCAGAAGCCTAACCCGCTCAAGGCTATTAGAAAGAAGTATGTTAGCCAGCCTGTAAAGAGTAAGCTTATTCTCCCCCGCTATAATGAGCTTGTGGGAGAGGGCTACTATACCTTAGAGGACGGGCGAAGAAGTGACGAAATGACAAGCGAGGAATGGCAAGCCGCCCTTACCACCCCCAAAATGGCTAAAGCTCTGGAGCAAATGAGAGCCACAGACGGGAGCGGGACGGAGTACACGCAAGCTATAGCTATGCAACGGCTTACAGACCGAGCGAGGATTATTTTTAACGGCGGCACAGACGAAGAAGCGGACGAAGCCCAGCATAAAGCGGACTATGAGCGGGGGCTTGCTGTTCCTGTAAAGTGGCACTACTACGAAGACCCGCCCGCAGACCTTACGAAGTGGGACATTATAGAGCAAGAGCTTCTTCTTGAGCTGTACCCCGCAGACATTGACGGGAGCGGGGACGCTTACAGCGAGAGCAACTTTACCGCTTCTATGGAAGACTTCAAAGCCGAGTTTGCCGAGCTTGTAAAGGCTATGCTTGCCGATATAGACAAGAAGCACTTTAGCGGGAGTGAAGTAAAGCTTTCCGCTCTCCCTGTAGAGAAATGGCTTACTACTCTCTATAGCTGGAGAAGCCTTTACGAAGCGGACTTTTACGGAGAAAAGGAAGCCGCCGAGGGGGACGCACAGCTATTTGACGGAAACAAAAGAGCTTTGTTTAACGGCATAGCTATTTTAAGACCGAGTGACATTATATCTAAAAGCCGCTGTATTGACGAGCGGGGCTACTATGTAGAGCCAGATATACACCCCGCTATTAGCTCTCATTCTCTGGAAGCTTTCTTTACCGAGAGCGAAGACTACGCAGAGAATATAGCTACTGTAGAGGAAGCACGAAGCGGGCTACTTGCCAACTACTACTATTTACAGGGCTATAACAAGCAGATAGACCTTATTATAGCTCTAACCGATGTTCCAGAGCTGGAAGTATTCAAGCAAGACTTACGGGACTTAGAGAGCAAAATACAAGCCCTAAATGACCTTGTACCATTCCTGTATAAGCAGATACGGGACACGGACTACAGGGACAAGGAACTACAAGCCCGTAAAATGGAAGTGTTGAAAGACATTTTCCCGCCGCTGGACTACAAGAGCTTGACTATCCCAGAGGAGAATATAGCGAGAGCGCAAGAGCTTGTAGGGAGCTTTAAGGCTTTCTTAGAACAGCGGGTAGAGTTTGAAGACCTACTTTGTACTATCCCAGAGCGGGGAGACGGAGAGGGGGCTTACTAATGGCAGAAAGCAAGAAACCTTTAGCAAGCACAGCCCCACAGGGAGAACAGCGCAAGCAAAAAGCCGCTTCCTTTATCTCCGTTTCACCCGTAAGCCCACAGCAAGAGAGCAACTTTTACAATGTTCCAGACAGCACCGCAAGCAACCTTATTTTAGAAACGCTGGGAGCTGGAGAGGGCATAGCGGACTTGCCCGCCCGTAAAAGACAGATAAACCATAACACTACTTACGAAGTGTTAGAGGACGGACGGAAGCGGCAAGTAAGCCTTGTAAACCCCAAAGCCAAAGTAACTATAGAGCTTGCGGACATAGACAAGCTTACAGGCAGTAACAAGCCCGCTAAAAAGCTCTTTGTGCTTTCGCTGATAAAGGCTAACGAGCAAGCCATATTTGACGGACAGCTTACAAAGGACTATATAAGCTTCCCACTCCAAGAGCTTATAGACATAGGCTTTTACAAGACCCCGCAGAGTGCCAGAACGGGCTTTAAGGCGGGTATGGACGCTCTTACAAGCCTTAAAATCAAGGGGCATATACAGCAGACCAAGAAGCGGGGAAGCACTATAGACGCTCTGGAAGTGCTTTTTACAGGGGCTAATATCAAGGGGGGACAATGCACAGTTTACTTTAACCCCCGTATTAGCTGGAGCTTCATAGCCCAATACTTTACTATTCTACCCCGCTACTACTTCAAGCTCCCCAATAGAGCGAGTGACTTACTCTACTATATTTTCTTCCTTGCCAGACAGCACACGAAAGATATAGAGGAGAGGGGCTACTTCACTATAGGCTTTAGAGCTATACAACACCGCTTACAGCTCCCCAGCGAAGTAGGGCTAAACAACCCCCAGCGGGACATTAAACAGCCGATAGAGGACGCTATAGAAGCTCTGGAAACGGAGCATAGCAAGCTTTACCACAATACGGAGTTTAGCTTACTTCCCGTTTATGACGAAGCCGCAAGCGTTAAGGACTTTCTGGACAACGGCTATTTGAAAGTGACCCTTACGGGAGCTTTTGCGGAAACCTATATAGCAATAAGCAAAGACACGGCAAAGCAGATAGAAGCCGCCCAGAAGCGGCAAGCCCGCATAACGGAGAAAGCCGTAGCTATCAAAACGGCTAAAGCTCTGGAAGCGGAAGAAAAGAAGAAGACCGAGTAACGGAGCGGAGCGGGGGCTACTACAGCTTCCCGCTCTTTCCAGCTCCAATTATAAAAAGAACATTTTACAGGGGAAGCCATATATAGCCGAGCTGGGAAAGCACCCGCTCTATATGTTGTATTGAGCCTGTAAAAAAGAAGCCCGCCCGCTCCCAGAAGAAGAACATTTTACGGGGGAAAAAGAACATTCTACGGGGGAAAAAGAACATTTTACGGGGGAAAAAGAACATTTTACGGGGGAAAAACTTTTTTCGTTTTCGATTTTTGAACTATGAAAAACTACGAAAGCCGCCACAGTAAACCAAGCGGACACTATGAAAAAATATTTTTTCCGAAAATGCCCCGTTTTTCTCCCAATATATTATCAATAGATAATCAATTGATAATCAAGCCGCAATCGCCGCCCAAGCCTACGGCGGCGGCTATGCTATAATAGAGCCTGTAAAAGAAGAATTTGCACCCAGAGAGCGGGCTTACTTCTTACAGGCAGAAAGAGAGGGCTACGGAGTGATACCGATAGAAGATATTAGCGGGCTGGACTTTGTAGAGCTGGACGGAATGAAGCTTGACGGGCTTTTGAGCCGAGCCAGAATAACGGGAGCGGAGCCGATAGACTACCCAGCCACAGACGGAGTAATACTTTACATTCAAGACCCGCAGAAGCGGAGAGCGGCTTTAGTGATAGAAGCAGACCCAGCGGAAGACCGCTTTACCATAAAAATAGCAAGGCTACCTTAAAGCGGCTTTGTCTTCACAAGCAACGGGCTTGTACGGACACAAGCCCAGAGGGGGACACCCCCAGACCCCCAGCCAGACCGAGGGGGGCTTAAAATCTCCAGCCGAAAGCCGAGCGGACAACGGCGGGGAGTGTTACGCAGAAAAACGCATAATTCAAACGGGGATATAACCCCCGTAAGTATTCAAGAGAGGAGCTTATAGCTATATGGATAGAGAGCAAGCGAAGCAGTACATACAGGAGAGAGCTAAAGACTATCTCCAGAAAGACAGAAGCGGCAAGGGCTTTATTTGCCCTATATGCGGGAGCGGGAGCGGCAAGAACGGCACAGGCATAACCACGAAAGACGGAGTACATTTTACTTGCTGGGCGGGCTGTTTTACCAATGCGGACATTATAGACATTATCGGCTTGCAGAACGGGCAGACGGACTATAACGGGAAGCTCCAGACAGCCGCCGCCGAGTTTGGTATAACGATAGAGAGCGGCTACCACAGAAGCACCCCGCAAGAAGACTTTGCACCGATAGCCGCAGAGCACCAAAAGCAAGCCAAAAATGAACGAATTACACAAGACAGTATACACAATTCATCATACACAACCCCACAACAGGAAGAAGCCGAGCCAGACTATACGGACTTCTTCTTACAGGCGAATAGGGACATAGAGCGGACGGACTACCACAGGGGGCTTACTCTGGAAACCCTTAACCGCTTCAAGCTGGGCTATGTGGAGAGCTGGACGCACCCAAAAGCCCCCACCGCTCCACCCTCTCCCCGCTTGATTATTCCCACCAGCAAGCACAGCTACTTAGCGAGGGACACCAGAGCGGAGCTTACGGACGAACAGCGGAAGTATAGCAAGAGCAAAGTAGGCAAAGTAAGAATATTCAATAGCCGAGCCTTATATAGAGCTTCTAAGCCCGTCTTTATCGTAGAGGGCGAAATAGACGCTTTAAGTATTATTGATGTGGGCGGGGAAGCCGTAGCTCTGGGAAGCACCGCAAACAAAAGAGCCTTGCTTACAATGCTGGAGAGCCAGAAGCCGAGCCAGCCGCTTATTATTGCTATGGACAATGACGAAGCGGGGAGCAAGGCAAACAGGGAGCTTACAGAGGGCTTAGAGCGGCTTAAAATCCCTTTTTACAGGATAGATATAGCCAAGCCCTACAAGGACGCTAACGAAGCTCTAACGGCTGATAGAGAAGCTTTTAAGGCGGCTGTAGAACAAGCCGAGAATATCGAAGCGGAAACGCTGGAAGCCGAGCGGGAAGCTCTCAAGCGGGAAGCCGTAGCCTATACGCTCCCCAGCTTCATAAAGAGCATAGAGGAAAGCAAGAGGGCGGCTTTTATCCCTACAGGCTTTACAGCTCTGGACAGCCTTTTAGACGGGGGCTTATATGCTGGGCTGTATGTTGTGGGAGCTATTAGCTCTCTGGGCAAAACTACTTTTTGCTTGCAGATAGCAGACCAAATAGCCCAGAGCGGGCAAGATGTTCTTGTATTCTCCCTTGAAATGGCAAGGAATGAGCTTATAGCTAAGAGCGTAAGCCGTTTAACGCTGATAGAGGATATAGAGCGGAACGGGACTACCACCCACGCAAAGACCACAAGGGGCATTTTAACGGGGACGAGATACGCAGACTATAGCCAGACGGAGCGGGAGCTTATACAGTATTCTATCTCCGCTTATGGTAAGTATGCTCACAATATCTATATCACCGAGGGAATGGGAAATGTTGGAGTAGACGAGATAAGGGAGAAAGTACAGCGGCATATCAAGCTTACGGGGAAAGCTCCCGTAGTAGTTATAGACTATCTCCAAATCATAGCCCCCGCTGATATTAGGGCTACGGACAAGCAGAACACGGACAAAGCCGTATTGGAGCTTAAACGCTTGAGCCGTGATTATGCTATCCCCGTTATAGGCATATCCAGCTTTAACAGGGACAACTATACAGCCCCCGTAAACCTTGCCAGCTTCAAAGAGAGCGGAGCTATTGAGTATAGTAGTGATGTTCTTCTGGGCTTGCAGTATGAGGGAATGGACTACCAAGAGGGGGAAGCCGATAAAGCCAGAGAGAAGCGTATACGGGAGCTTATGAAGCAAGCCGTAGAGGACGGAAAGAACGGGAAGCCCCAGAAGATACAAGTAAAAGTGCTAAAGAACAGGAACGGAAGCAAGGGGGACGCTCTCTTAGACTTCTACCCAATGTTTAACTACTTCACCGCTACCAAGACCCCCACAGCGGACGGGAACGGCGGCGGCTGGAGCAAAAGCCAGAGTAGCTATAGCAGTACCCAGAAGCCGAAAAAGAGCAAGCGAGAGCTGGAGAGGGGCAAGCTTGCGGAAGCTTTCTACCGAGTGCAAAAGGACGATTTCACAGCGGACTTAACAGACCTTGCGGACGCTCTGGACAAGACCAAGAAGCAAGTACAAAACCTTATAGCGGAGTACGGCGGCTTTACTGTTATAGGCGAAACTGTAGAGCTTGCCCGCTCCAAAGAAGCACCCGCCGAGCCAGCCTTTACGGAGCTGGGCGGGGAACAGGAAGAACTACCCTTTAATTGAGAGGGGGCTATAGTATGGGAGTAGAAGCCAAAGTAGCCATAGCGGAAGACCTTATATTAGACTTTAGCGGGCTGTTTTCGGCAGAGCCAGAAGAAAAAAGACCCTCTAAAAGCCCCGTAGAGCCGTTTTTAAGGGCGGGGGAATATAAAACCCTTGCCACGCAAGAAAAGCCAGCAGAGGGGCTTAAAACGGGCTTAGAGAGCATACCACGCACAGAGCCGCCAGAACAGGCTAAAATATTGCTTCTGGACAAGCAGAGGGAGCGGGAAGACCACCAGCGAAGCCTTGAAGCTTACAGAGCCTACCAAGAGAACACGAAGCGGAGCGAACAGCTCCAGAGCGAAATACTCAAGGGCATAAAGGCGGGGGAAGATGTTTACAGCTTATTCTTAAAGGCGGCTAAAGCTATTTCCCTTATGACTTCTAACAGCGTCTTCTACAGCCAGATAGAGGACGATACAAGAAGCATATACGGGAGAGGGCTAAACTATAAGCCCCCGCTCCAGAACGAGCTACAGGACACCCAGAAGCGGCTACAGCGGCTTTTAGAAGCGGAGCAGAGGGAAGCGGACACGGACAGCCGAGAACGCATTAAACGGGCTGTAAAAGCCCACAGAGAGCATATAGCCGAGCTTGAAGCTATGATAGCCAGAGCGGAGAAGACCCAGCTTTAACAGGCTGGGCTTTCTCTTTATCGGCTAAAAATGAACGATGTGTTAAACTATGAAAAAATATGAAATAGGGGCTTGACATATAGCAGACAATGTGCTATACTCTATTACAGTAAGAGCATACACACAAGCACTTACACAATACAGTATACACAATAGCGTATACACAACGGAGAGGGGCGGGAAGAATGAACGAGCTTACAGTAGTACAGGGCAGAGCTTTAGCGGAGCGGGCAGAGCTTAACGCAGAGCTTTTTAGCCGCTGGACTTCCTATATTGACGCAAGCCCCAAAACTGTAGAAACATACAGCAAGGCTATAAAGCAATTCCTCTTGTACTTGAGCGAGAACGGCATAAGACAGCCCCAGCGGGAAGACATAGTAGCCTACAGGGACTTCTTGAAGAAAGACCACAAGCCCACCACAGTACAGAGCTACTTAGCCGCCGTTAAGCTGTTCTTCCAATGGACGGAGCGAGAGGGGCTTTACCCCAATGTTGCGGACAGAGTAAAAGGGGCGAAGCTGGACACGGAACACAAGAAAGACTACCTTACCAGCAAGCAGACCGCTAAACTGCTCTCCGCTATTGACCGCTCCACCCTTAAAGGCTTGAGAGATTACGCTATGCTCTCTCTTATGGTAACAACGGGGCTTAGAACCATCTCCGTTATAAGAGCCGATATAGGGGATATTAGAGCCGCTGGGGACGAAATAGCCCTTTATTATCAAGGCAAGGGACACGAAGAAAAAGCGGACTATGTGAAGCTCTCCGAGCCTGTAGAAGAAGCTATTAGAGCCTACCTTACAGCCAGAGGAGAAACGGACGCTAAAGCCCCGCTCTTTGCTTCCATAGCGAACAAGAACAGCGGCGAGAGAATGACTACCAGAAGCGTAAGCCGAGTAGCGAAGACCCACCTTATAGAAGTAGGGCTTGAGAGTGACCGCTTGACCGCTCACAGCCTTAGACACACAGCCGCAACGCTTAACCTTTTGAACGGCGGCACAGTAGAGGAAACGCAACAGCTTTTAGGACACGCTAATATAAACACCACGCTTATTTACTCTCACGCTCTGGAGCGGGCGAAGAACAACAGCGAACACCGTATAGCTAAAGCTATTTTCGGCTGATACACAATACCGCATACACACTTACACAGGCTTATAGCTGTATACACAGCAGAGCATACAGGAAAAGGGCTACCGCTCTCCCCGCTAAAGAAGAAACGATAGCCCAGCACCCGCCGAAGCGGATAGAAGTATTATAGCTTCTTTCGCTTCAAAAATCAAGAGAACGAAAGGAGTTTTTACAGAATGGACACGAAAAACAACAGCACCCCCCCCGCAGAAACGGAAGCCGAGCTTGAAGCTTTTACGCTTGCGTATATGCTATGGAACGAGTGGGCGGACACGCTAAAAGGCGGGCAAAGCGAGGACGAGAAAAGAGCTATTAAACGCTTTGCGAAGATTGTAGGCTGTACGGAGAAAGCCCCCCTTGCTCTTATGTTTATGAGCTTTCTTAACGGGCTGGGCTACGGGCTAAAGCTTGCCGCCGATATGGAGAAAGGGACTTGACTATCACTTTACAGGCACACACAACAGGACATAGACAGCTTGAGCGGGCGGGGGAAACCTTACCCGCTACAAGTGCATATAAGAGGAGAGCTTAAACAATGCAGAATACAGCTTTTAACTATCAAATCACGGAGCATATAGCAACCTTGAGCCAGAGCGGGGACACCAGCAAAGAGCTTAACAGAGTTAGCTATAACGGAAGCCCCGCTAAGTATGACTTGCGGAGCTGGAAGCGGACGGACGGAGAGGAGAAGCTTCTAAAGGGGCTTACTCTCACAGAGGACGAAGCCAGAGCCTTAAAAGAAGCCCTTAACGGGAGAGAGGAGCTTTAATAGTGGAGAAGGCACCGAGCCAGAAAGCCGCAGAAACCAGACAGAAGCACAGAGAGAGCCAGAAGCGCAAGGAAGCCGAGAAGCGGGAGCTTACAGCAAAGCTAAAGGCGGGCTTGCTCTCCGTAGTGGAAGACGATACAGCCAAGCCAGCGGAGAAGCTGGAAGCGTCACGGCTTTTAATGGAGCTGACAGGGGAGCGGAGCTATACCCGCAACGGAGCGGACGCTATGCGGCGAAGACGGGCAGAGGAAGACCCCAGAGCCGAGCAGATAGTAGCTATTAGCTCTTTGCCCTGTATTATGCTCTGGAGTGACGGAAGCAAGACAGAAACTACTTTAGCACAGGCTTTTACTACAGAGGAAGACTATAGCCGCTATAGGAAGTACAAGCGGAGCGGGAAAGCCTACCCTGTAAGAATAGAAGCCACAGAGCTTACGGAAGCCGAGCTTAAAGAGCCGAGTACCATTTTCCCGCCGCCAGAAACCAGAAGCGGGGAGTACGAAGTATTAAAGACTATGTGCGAGGGCTTTACAAGAGCCTTAGAACAGTTTGTAGAAAGAGAGGGCTAACGCTATGAGCAAGAAGAAAGTAGACCCGCTCCAGCTTGCAGAGGAAGCCAGCGAAGCCTTTACTTCACAGGCAGAGGAAGCAAGTAGAGCTATGCAGAAGCAAGCGGACGAAGCCGCTAAAGCTATGGAAGCCGATATAAGCCCGTTCTGGGACAACCCAGAGGAGTATAGGAAGAAGACCCGCAACAGCGTAAAAGCTGGGGGACGCTTGCTTACAGGGAGCTTAACAGCTCCAGAGCCGTATAAGGAAGAAAACACGGACGAAGCGAACACTATAAAAATTGTTTTCGGCACAAGCGGAGAGTACCCAGACGGGACGAAGTGGGAGCGGGACGCTACCCCAGAAGAAGCCGCCAAGTATGACGAGTATTGTAGTTAAACGGGGGCGGGAAGTATGAGCAAAATATACGCAGTAATAAACCAAAAAGGGGGAGTAGGGAAAAGCACCACAGCCGCCACGCTTGCCGCTGGGCTTATCCTTAAAGGCTATAAAACCCTCTCCGTAGACCTTGACGCACAAGGCAACCTATCTTACACCGCTGGAGCAAAGACGAGCGGGGCTACCGCTCTGGGAGTGCTTACAGGGGAAGTAAAAGCAGAGGACGCTATACAGCACACCGAAAGCGGGGACATTATAGCGGCAAATAAAGCCCTTGCTGGAGCGGACGCTTTTATAGCTGATACGGGCAAGGAATACAGGCTAAAGGAAGCTCTGGAGAGCGTACAAGCCGCTTATGATTACATTATCATAGACACCCCGCCCGCTCTGGGAATACTCACTATAAACGCTCTCACGGCTTGCCACAGCGTTATTATTCCCGCTCAAGCCGATATTTACAGCTTACAGGGCATAGAACAGCTTGCCGAAACTATGAAGCCCGTAAAGAAGTATTGCAACCCCGCTTTAACCATAGAGGGAATACTTCTTACACGATATAGCCCCCGCTCCATACTAAGCAGAGAAGTAGCGGAGCTTGCCGAACAGTTAGCCGCAAAGCTGGGGACAAGGCTATTTAAGACCACAATACGGGAAGCTATAGCCGTTAAGGAAGCCCAGATAAGCCAGAGGACACTTTACAGCTATGCACCAAAGAGCAAAGTAACAGAGGACTATACCCGCTTCTTAGAGGAGCTTATAGGAGAGGAGAGTTAAACCCAATGGCAACGAAGAAAAAGAGCTTTATACAAGACAACCCCGCTTTGCAGTTTATAAGCACAGCGGACGAGGGAGCAGAGGAGCGGAGAACAGAGCCAGCCCCCGCCAAAGCTCCAGAGGGCTATAAGCTTAACCCGCTCTATGTTGAAACCAAGAGCCGCCGCTTACAGCTTGTTCTACAGCCCAGCCTTTACGAAAGAGTGAAAGCCAGAGCGAAAGCAAGCGGGCTTTCCGTAAATGAGTATTGCCACCAGCTTTTAGACGAAGCAACGAGAGAGGAGTAAAAGACAATGGCAAAGAGTATTGACACCAGAGAAAGAGCCGCCCAGAGAGCAGAAGCCGCCGCTACCAAGCTGGACGGGCTTACCCTTTACACCCTTACGGAGCTGGAGAGCGTTTTAGGAGTGACCCACAGGACGCTACAGAGCTATATTAAAGACGGACGCTTAAAGGGCGTAAAAATCGGCGGCAAGTGGAAAGTAAGCGAGGAGAACTTAAAGAAGTTTATCAATGGAGAGGGCTAACAGAGGGCTTACTTCCTACAGGCTGGGACAGCTCCCAGAACAGGGGCTAAAAGTGCTTAGTGTCCGAAAACTACTATTAGCGGACATTAAAACTATGAAGCAAACAGCACCCTTTAAGCTATTGCCTGTAGGAAGATATGCGGCTATGTGTATACACACTTACACAATAGCTAATACACAATTTAGAGAGGGGGCTTACACTTGAAGCCAGCAGAACTTAAAAAAGAATATGTGCGGCTACGGGCAGAGGGCAACAGCTACAGCCAGATAGCCGAACAGCTCCATATCTCTAAAAGCACTTGTGCAAGCTGGGAGCGGGAGCTTAAAGACCAAATAGACGAGCTAAAGCGGGCAGAGTATGCGGAGCTTTGCGAAAGCTACGGAATGACAAAGGAAGCCCGTATAAAGAAGCTGGGGGACACGCTGGAGCGGATAAACGAAGCTTTAGCCAAAACAGACTTTAGCCAAGTAGACCCCGCCAAGCTCTTAGACTTCAAGCTAAAGTATACGGAAGCCCTTAAAGGGGAGTATGTGGGAACTAAGCCCGCTCTCCAGATAGAGAGCATAGACGCAAAGCAGATAGTAGCCGCTCTGGGGGACTTGCTGAACAGAGTTAGAGCGGGAGAAGTGACAACGGAGCAAGCCCAGAAAGAGAGCGGAATACTTACCCAGCTCTTAAAGGCTTACGAAACAGTAGAAGTAAAAGCCAAGCTTGACGAGCTGGAAGCTATAGTAGGGGGGCGGCAATAATGGCAGACATTAAAAGACTACTCAATAAAAAGGGCTGGACGGGGCGAGAGCTGGGACAGCTTCTACTTGCCAATATTGCCAACGATTACAGGCAAGCGTTAGAGGGCAACTTTAATCCTACCCCCCTTATATCGGAAGCGGAGTTTTCTAAAATGCTCCGTAGCCTTACGGACAGAGTACAGGGACACGCTTACAACGAGTATTATAAAGTGTTTGAATGGCTGAAAGCCCGCCCAGCTATCACAAACGGCTACTATATGAACGGGCAGAACGATTTTATAACGCTCCGTAGCTA
>Ga0326513_10003163_pt1 | contig 11975 bp, 16 predicted proteins | sample 2_2465_0518_D_FD_203654 | JGI IMG/M metagenome (GOLD analysis project Ga0326513, IMG submission 203654) | Bovine rumen microbial communities from UC Davis, California, United States - 2_2465_0518 | ecosystem: Host-associated > Mammals > Digestive system > Stomach > Rumen | place: USA... | reverse complement strand
ACAATTTGCTAATTTATAAACAACGGAGGTGTATAAGTATGATCAAAGAATCGGGTAAAGTATCAGCGGGCCAGGTATATGTTGAGCTTTCAGACCGTATATCTAAAGTTGAAGGCGGTGGCGTGTCTCCTTCAGATCGTCAAAAGCTGGACGCGATACCGGCCAGCGCTTCCAGTAGCAACCCGGTAGCACTTGCGGAGGACGTCCCGGATATAACCGGCCTTACTCAGCGTGTGACGGATGCGGAAGGTGATATTGACGATATACAAGATCTTATACCTTCTGGGGCTTCCAGTTCCAACAAGCTGGCTACTATTGACGATACGGGGCATACAGAATATTCACTTAAGATTGGCGTATCAGGAGCCGAACAGTTAATATCTTTTAATGGTAGGCTTCCGGATCAACTCACTTTCGTGAATGTATCTTTAACAATACTTGAGGCTGCATGGACGCTCACACAGGGGGAGTATATATTTTCACACAATGTTGATGTATACGAGAACTACCCATTAACGATAAATTTAGAGGGTCCTTATATGGACGTTCCAACGTCGGAGCAAGTTGCTGATTATAACGGTATAGTTAGGGCTTATGTATCGAATGGAAAGCTAAACCTCGTGTCCAAAAGACAGCCAACAGCACAGTCAATTACTATAAGATATCGCGGGCTTAAATTCGAATAAAACAAGCATTTTATTGATAAAAAGGGAGGTGATTTTGAATGAATTGTAATAAAGTGCCGTATGATGGCGGTGTTGAAAGCGGTACTACTAACAGTAATGCTATAACATATAAGCGCAAAGGGAATCTTGTTATGGTGAGTATGTATAGTTATTATACCGGTTCAACAGGAAGTAATGATATAACAGGACTTCCCCGACCTGCAGGCGGTGCGTATTTTGTTACGTCTATATATCAATCTAACGGACAGACGGTGGCGGGATGTATGGAATACTTTAACAGTAAATGGGTGTGCGTTAATAATACTACAAACTCTTGTTTTGTGGGCTTTAGCTATCTCACAGACGAAGCATAAACCCAATGAAAGATTTATTTTAAGGTAACAATTAAACTTAACATATAGCCAAAGGAGGATCCAAAATGGCAAAGAACAAAGAGTTACGAACTATTGACAATGCTGCAGCGTATCAGATCGTTAACGCTGCATACAAACAGGCCGTAGGAGCGGAAGCGGTTGACACTCTCACGCTGGATGACTTCACAGATTCCGGCGTAGCTTTTGAAAGTCTTCAGTTAGGCCGTGACAAGTTTTTTAATGCGCTGATTGATCAGGTGGTAAACTTCTACAATGATGAGAGTTACAAAAGCGACTATAATGATCCCTTCTATGTAGAGTCTCGCCGTTTCGCAAACGTCGTGCAGATGGTCAATGCACAGGCTCCGGAGGTTCAGGCTTCCCACGCGTGGCGTGATCTTAAGCCCACTACGGATCCCAGCACCGGAGTTACGACTTACGCAACAGTAGGAACTTACCCGGTTAAGACTGCAACCGTGACTACTCGTTTCTTCACGAAGTCAAATAGTTGGGAGCTTAGTATCTCACTTACCGAGGAACAGCTTACCGATGCATTTAAGAGCGGTGAGGAGCTGCGCGGCTTTGTAGATTATCTTTTTGTGATCGTTGACAATGCTTTGACGCAGCACAAAGAGACTAACATGATGGCCAACGTTGCATCCTTTATCGGCAATAAGATCATCTATGCGGGTACTACCGGAGCGCAGGGAATCCACGTGGTTAACCTTCTCGCGAAGTTTAACGAGGAGCGCGGGGGTTCTGTTTCAACTGTTGCGGACTTCCTCAAAACTCCGGACGCGCTCCGTTATGCATCCGCACAGCTTATGTTGTACAGTAAGTACATGAGGAAGCAGTCTAAGTTGTTCAATACGGAAGGTCTTGTTAAATTCTGTCCGGAGAACAGACTTGTAGCGATGGTTAACAGCGCTTTCGAATCCGCCGTTCAGGAGGTTGCACTCTCAACAACCTATAATGATGAGTTTGTTGCGCTTCCTAACCATATAAGTGTTCCTTACTGGCAGGGTTTTGGTATCGAAGCCGAGAATGTATCACATCCCGCTGCTTTTGATCAGGTAACTAAGATCGATGTATCTACCGATATGGGCGATGTATCGAAGTCCGGTATCGTGGCCTTGCTGGCTGATAAGTACGCTTGTATGCACACAATCCGTCAGGAGCGCGTAGCAAGTCAGTACTTCCCTATGGAAGACCTTACAATGTACGCCTACCAGAACCGTGACCAGTACATCAACAACCTCGGCCAGAACGCCGTGGTCTTCACCGTAGAGCCTACAACGTAACCCGTAAACCCCTACAACCGATAGAGAATAGCCCCGATTACCCTCCGGGGCTATTCTTATAGGAGGATAAAATGTCAACTAAAAGATTTATTGATTTAAATATAGTGGACAAGCTCCGCAGGATCCACAAGCGGGATCTCCTTAACGTCCACTATTCTATGTTTGAATATAGCAACCTTCCGGACACAGTAGACCCCTACTATATCGAGGATTACTTACAGTATAATAGCCCGGATAGCTGCATCGCATGGTTTAAACTTAAAGAAGGACAAGGCACTTGCGACGGCTTCCCCGCCGGGTCTCTGGTAGTGGCAAGCGCTACGCTTAAGCCTAACCTCAACCCTTACGGCGAAGGTGTCGGCGTGATTGCCGTGACCCGCAACGGTCACGACTATCAGTTTAAATCTCGTTATAGTGAGGACGTAGCAATAGGCTTCAACAACCTCATTAAGCGCCCTTGTAATGATATAGACGTGGACGGCAATATCCTTGCTGAGATAGACTTGTCCATCCTTTACCTTATCTTCTACACCCGCTTATATCCTGTATTTAAGGTTGCGGATGAGAAGGAGCGGGAGAAGGTGCTTCAGGCTTTCAAAAATATGAAGTTAGGGGAACCGTTAACCATTCAGGACACAAACCTTCTACTTGAGGGCCTGGAAGTATCGGCGGCCGGTATTAAGTCCGACAGCTTCACGGATCCCGAGATGGCCGACAAGATACAATATATTTCAAAGCTCCGTGAAGATGTAAAGCGCTGGCATCTTACAAAATACGGCCAGACCGTTAACGGCAATTCTAAACTTGCTCAGGAGACTGTAGACGAGGTTAATGGTACCGTCTCCGCTTCCCTTATCATCCCCTTATCAATGCTGGCAGCGCGTAGGGCTATGATAGAGGAAGTTAACCGCAAGTTTGGGACTAACATCGAGGTCAACTTATCCGGAGCATGGCGAGCGGAAGTATCACGCTATGAAGATATAAGCGGCGAGGATGATATAGACGGCACAGAGACCGAAGACGAAACAAAAGAAAAGGAGGATAAAGCCGATGAAGATACAGAAAGCAAAGCTGCTGGAAGTGATCAGTCAGATGACGATAACGAACCAGTTTGATTTTAAGGGTAATTATATCGATCCTGAAGGTGAGACCCACTTAATGACGATATTTACCACTAATTATTTTCTCACGAACCTCCGGCACCGCTATTTTAACCGCGAGTTATTTATTGATACGGACGCGCCGGATACAGACTTACTTAACATATTCACATCGTGGATGCAGTCCCGTGGCGCCTTGTATGCAAAACAGGCCTACGCTTACACTTTAGCATACAACCCCATCGAAAACTATTTAAGCAATGAACACACGGAGGGAACCGTTGGGCTTGAACACGGTGAGAAGATAGAGCGGGAAGGCGGCCAGACTGTCACCACTACCCATACAAACGATCAGGTAGCGACTACATATAACAATCTCACGGACGATACTACTCACAGCAAATACGGCCTTAACAGCGCGAACGCAGTACCGGCGGATAAAGACACCAACGTTCGCACCGGATCCGAGACCGCAACCCATACCGGCAGCGTGGCAAACGCTAAAGACGGAACCGACACAGATACACACTCAGGCACCGACACAACCACCACAAACATGACCACCACCCGGCATGGTAACATCGGCGTACAGACTGCCGCGGAGATGCTGCAGCGGGAGTATGACGGACTTATGCAGGATCTTGCGGACTTAGCAATGCGGGAGTTCCTGCAGAAGTACACATTTTACAGTGGGGAGGTAGACACATGACGATTAAATTCTACATAAATAAGTCAGACCCCAAAGCTTATAATAAGCAGCTTGACGGTGAGGTAACGCTTAACGGTATCCTACGGGACCCACTCAACGTGGTTGATCCTGTTATAGAATTCGAGAAGCCGGGACTTGATGCAGCTGGTTACAACTATTGCTATATCGAGGACTTGCATCGCTGGTATTTTTGCAATATAACCAACGATAGCAATACAATGAACACGGCCACTTGTCATTGTGACGTATTAAAGACAGCCGGCCAGTATTTATTATCACGGCGCGCTACGCTTAAGCGCTCAGAATACTTATATAACGCTTATCTGAATGATCCGGATTTTAACGCTTATGCTTATAAGAAGATAGTATTAAAGTCCTTCCCTACCGGTATCACTTCAGATAACATTATATTAATGACTGTAGGTTAAGGAGGTGATCACATGACAATTGGCGGTATACCTATTATTGACGCAACGCAAGGAAGCCCCGCGCAGATTTCTACAAACTTTTTAGGGAATGCTACCGGCGCAATGGCATCCTTTGGTGTCGATATGACGGATGAGTTAGCTTATAAGTCAGGCTTTGAGCTTGCCACATATAAGCGTGACGCGGAAGATATAACTACATGGAATATGACCGGCTTACCCTTATCATTATCTTTAAATAAAGTAGGGTGGTATGTAGCCACTAACTACGGTATAGAAGCCGGTTCCCCGTATCCTAACCTTACTAATTTTGTTCAAGAGATAGGCGGTGTATATGACGGCGCAACCCTTATTGATCCGGCTCAAATATCGATACGTTGTGGTTCTTCTGGCGGAAATTTTGGCGAAGTATGGACCGGCGGTTGCTCGGCTATCGGTATTCGTATTAAGAACGCCGATGAGGGTAAAGGTGACCTATATAATATATACTTTTTCAGACACCAGTATAAACCAGCGACCGGGCTGGAATACTATTCGCCTATTGGTAGTATTCATATATGGCCGGGTGCTATTGAGGAAGGGCTTGACTTCATAGATTCAGAGCCGGAACCGCCCGAACCGGAACCGCCCGGAGGTGATGAGACAACGCCCGATCCTTCCGAAGGTGACGGCTACAGAGATGCAGATCCGGACGATACATCAGATGTTGTACCGCTGCCGGTAGATCCGGATATAGGCGTAACAGATGCGGGCTTTATCAATGTATACAACCCCGCGCCTGGAGCGCTGCAGGGTCTCGGTAACGTGATCTTCCCGGATGTAATAACTCCGATACAACAGCTTGACGTTCCTACGGCAATAAAGGCGCTGGTTGAAGCTGTACTAAATCAAAACCTTATCAACTATGTTATTGACGTCCACGTCATACCTTGTGCGCCGGTAGTCGGTAACGCCGAAAATATCCGCGTTGGTTTTAGGGATAGCGGAATATCAGCACCGCGTGTAACAAGTGACTATGTTAATATCGCTTGCGGCAGCTTAAATATCAAGGAATATTATGCATCTTTTGCGGACTATCTCGCTACCCGCTCAAAGCTCTGGTTACCGTTTATAGGCTTTGTTGACGTTCTCCCGGAGTTCTGGCAGGCAGGGACGATATCGGTAGATTATAAGTTTAACGTAATAGACGGCTCGTTTATGGCCTATATCCGTTCAACTTCCAGCAAGTCACAGCTGACAAATTCCGTCATAGCATCCTACGGTGGTAACGCTTGCATGCACTTTCCGCTTACCGGTCAGAATTATAGCGCTATGGTATCCGGAGTCGTGGGCGCTATTACTACTGCAGCGACTGCCGGGACTGCAGCAGCAGCAATAGGCGGTGCAGCGTCCGCGCTCAACACGATAGCGCAGGGCGGTGACGTTCAGCAGTCAAACGGTTATAACTCAACCTCTGCTATTTTAGGAGTCCGTACTCCCTACCTTATGATCCAGCGTGCAGCGGCTTCCTACCCTTCGAAGTACAAGCATGATCGGGGCTTCCCTTCGAATATATCCGTTCAGTTGGGCAACATCTCCGGCTATACGGAGATAGAAAAAATCGACTTGTCCGGTATACCCTTAACGGATCAGGAGCTTTCAGAGCTTCGCGGCCTTTTGGCAGACGGTGTTTATTTCTAACCGGCACATTAACGACATTTACGCACAAGAAAAGGACCCACGCGTCACGGGTCCTTTTCTCATCTTAACGACAGAACAACATTATGGCCGCTATTATCTTAAATCATCATCCTTGCTCTTGTCAATATCCTTCAGTATCAGCTCCTTTATATATCCCATTTTATTCTCTTTGTCTTCCAGCGTCTCAATAATATCCTTATCAGTCCGCTGGTTCAGTTTTACGTTTATCTGGTATCGATCATCATTTTTCATCGTATCACCTCCATATCTACATATTAACATCACATCTCAGCACATCTCAGCACATCTATATACATCTCTACTCATCACTACGGCGCGCGGCCTTCTGATGGGATCTGATGGGGCGCATTGTGGCGGAGATGGGGCGCATGGTAGGGCGGATCTGTACTAATGTGCTGCGGACTTCATAGATTACGTATACGTTCACTAAAATGTAAAAGAGAATCGCTGCGGCTGCTAAAAGTGTTTTCATTATTATAATCCTCCTTAATTATACGGACTTTTAAAAACATTAATGCCATAATTGCCATATCAATGGCCTCATCACTTGCAGGCTCTGATATAGGGTAATTTTGGATTCTTCAAGCTCCTTTATTGCATCTGTTATTGTCATATTAGAATATCTCCTTTTTGCATATGTAAATCTTCTTTGCATCATTCTGGGAGACGGTGAAGGTTACTTTTGAGTGTGTGTCGGATAAAATGCAGGTAAATGTATCCCTAAAAGGATCCTGCATGATCAGTTGGCAGCATAAGTAAACAGTTTCCCAATCATCGTAACGGTATGAAGGCGGGTAAAAACAGCGGATCTCTTTAAGCAGTTCCGGGGTGGGCTTGTAAATTGCAAGTTTAGTCATTAGTATAACCTCCTTTTGTTCTTTGTTATGTTTCGGACTTGCTCGTAGTCATTACTATATATAATAAGTCGAATAAATGCACGTTGATATTCTAGCGTAAGTGTATAATTGCCACGCCAGAAAGTACAGTGATCACACGTTACATAAAAGTGTTCACCTTCATCATATACATATAGATACTCATCATCCGGCCAGACTTCTTGAATAGTAAAACGTAAACCGTCTGAAGGATTTATTATATCAAGTTCGATCATTAGTATAACCTCCTATAATCTTTAGCTGTTTGATAATACTTGTTGCATATCGCGCCAACGGCGTTTGATGAATAAAACCACTTCTTTCTTTCGTATAGCGTCCAGATCATGCTATCGAGTTTAGACTTACTGGATCCAAACTTATAATGATACCGCCAGTCGATCATAAGCCCCATACTGTATATGATAGCGTCCTTCTTTGGTTCTGTAGTGCTGAAGTGAGCAATGACGTGCATTCCGTCATATTCCGAGTGACACAATTCAAGCTGTATCAGTCTATCCTCATATAATAGATATGTGCTGCGGAATAATACTTTGCGGTCATCATCCCGGCGCGGGTGCGGCATGGGAGTGATAGACCAGTCTTTACCGGTTATGGCTCCCAGCTTCTTAGAACGAAAGCCAAAGAATAGACTATTGTGGCGTTGCTTAACTTCAGAGCGCTCCGGAGTGTAAAAGTCTATATAGATAGGCGTGCCGCCACTGGTGATCGTCTCGGAGTGCTGGCCTAAAGGTAAGGATGATACTATGTCGTTAAGCTCAAACTCGTAAAAATACTGATGCTGGCGGTCTATCGTGTTCGCAAGGCAAAAGACGATAGGCGTAGTGCGGTCGCGGATGATAGTCTTTATCAGGTCACAAAGCCGGATAAATTCATCCTGCGGGTATCTGGTGCTTAGTGCTTCGTCAAAGATGATGATATCGCCTTTGGGTGCATTGTACGTAGATTTATACAATTCGTTCTGGTCTATTGAAAGGCAGTTCATAAAAGGATCCGGGGCGCGGTCTAAGATGGTTCCGTCTTCGGCGTAGTTGCAGTAGTACCAGCCTTTTGATTGATAGACTACGTCCGTATAATGACCCTCGGTTATTTTGGGTATGTAGTCGAAGCTCTTAATTGTGGCGAAAAGCTGACGCAGGTTCCGGCGCTCAATCATGGGTGCAAACTGCCGGATGTACTGTATCTGTGTACCTTCTACCTTATTTGCTATCATGCCGAACAGTAATACGTTGGTGGTCTTACCAACGGAGCGCTCCGTGCAGATCCAGAAATATTTATTCCGGGTGAGCGGAAGCTCGCAAGGGTTGAACACGTTCGGCGGGCAGCCTAACTTGCGGTATTCCTTTATTATTTTGTTAAAGTTCAAAGTGATGTATCCTCCTTATGTAAGATTTTTTGTATATCCTCAATATGCTGGCGGTAGTCTTCTTTGACTGTTAAACTAAAGGGTATCTCATATAGTGCCACGCCGGACAGCTCCGTCATAGTCAGGCCGTCCACTATATAACTATATTCCGTGTCCGTATATGCTGCAGTCAGCTTGCCGGACTGCTCCGGGGTTAAATGAAAGCCCATCTTGTCGAATGATGCTAATATCTCCTCTGGTGTCCTTCCGATCTGGTTAATGGATGCTTTAGGCATCCCCGCCACTGTTGCATATACATGGCCTTCATAAGCGTAGATATAGCGTTTAGCGCCTAACATTTTAAAGTCTACAATGTGCCAAACTCCAGTTTTTTTGTCGTAAGCTTCTTTGTCATACTCGCCCAACGTCCGGAAGTAATCAGATCTTAAGTTACGGTGCTTCTTTCGCCGATATATCCAGGTATTGTATTGTTTAAATATACGCTCCGCCTTGTGGCAAGGCTCGTATTTAATGCTATCCGTGTCGATATAGTAGCATTTAACACCGGCCATAGTTAAGCGGTAGAGCATTTTAAGTATATGGAAGCGGGCGCTTGAAGTAACCCACATGCCCCAGTAGGGAGTAAGGATATTCTTTTTGGCTTCCTTATCATAATCTTGCGGATTGTCATCCTCACCCCAGCCGGCTACATTATCGTATATAACCTTAATTAGCCGCATACGCTTGACCAGATCGCCGTAACAAGTGTTAACTCGCTGCTTACTTATAGTATACTCTTGTGTATCCTGCAGGCCGTTACGCTTAAGCTTCTCTTTGATCGCGTAGTGGCGGTTAAGGACATTTAAAACATACTTAGGAAGGACGGCGCGTTTAGCTTCCCAGCACTCTAATACTTGTGGCTCCCCTTCATATTGATAAAACAGCTCGAATATTTGAAAGTCCATCTCTGTAAAATAGAACTCTGCATAGTCGCAGCATATAAGGCGGCCATTGTCAAATTCACCATTGTAGCAGACCGGGATTTTATTCTTTGACTCTATCGTGTGCGTAGTTTTTGCACGGATAAAGTCAAAGCCTACCTGAATTATAAGGCACTTACTGTAGAGCTTGTCACGGGTAAACTCACAAGGCTTAAAGGCGGAACCCGGATAATATGACAGGTTCATTTCAGTTGGATAGCTTGACGTTACGTCACGCATGTGAGCCTTTAAGCCATTGATAGCGGCAAATAGGGCGTTACCATGAACATAGCCGCCCCGGAACAGATACTTAAATAGCAGCTCGTAAAATTGTTGATCCGGCTGCAGCGTGTAAAGGTATGCTTTCCACTCGTCCATGCTGGCGCCGTGAGGAAGCCCTAACTTGTTATCCCGGTCTGTACATAATCGCTTAAGCTCGTCCTTGAACTCCTGATGCAGGATGCCGGTGAAGGTCATGGGAACCTTACGGTTCCGGGCTATATAACTGTCAAAAAGCCAATACATATATTCCGATAAAATCACAACGTCATTAATACAGTACTGGCGCTCTAAGTCCGTCATGGGTGTAAGCCAGGAACGTTCTTTGGAATAGTCAAGATCTGAATGCTTAACGCCGTTCTCATCCGTAGTGACCAGCTTTTGAGTAGTGCAATAGTCTTTGGCAAGCTGCGCAAGGGATCCACCAGTTAAAGATAAGACTTCCCGAAACTCTAAACCCTTATAAGTGGCCTTTAATGGCTGATATTTTTCTTTTGCGAAAAATGCATAAGCGTCTTGATCCCATTGTAGCCGGCGCCGCAGAAACTGGAACTCGAAGGACATGTTCGCGATACCAACTATCATGTGACGCTCCCGGCCTAACTGGTAGAAGTCAATAAGCGCTTCCAGAAAGTGAAGGAAAACAGACCAACGCCGGAAAAGATACACATTTAACCGCTTATCACTCGCCACGCTGAATTGAAAGTGATATGCAAAGGCGTAGTGCTTACCTTCCGGAGTTGTAATATTTGTTGTTTCTATGTCAAAACCCGCATAGATCCGGAGTAAGGTATAGCCCTTATCACCGCGTCCGATCTTAACAGTGCGGTACACTTCCGGAAAATGATAATCTTTATACTCACGGTCTATATTGTAGGTATTTTGTATCTCGAATTGCATACTAACCTCACTCAAAATATGACGCTAACATCCCTGATTTTCTGGCTTCATCCGTGGCCTTTAAACGCTTTCGTAGCTTATCCTCTACGTTGCTTGTATCCGGTTCCCCGGTGAAAGGGTTGTAATCCATCCCGCGCCGCTGCGCTTCCTGGACTTGATATATATCATCAATCTGTGTATAAGTAGGCCGCGGGTGACCTTTACCGCCTACACTGTCCCAATAGAAGGTTACGGCTTCATAAAAGGCATCTGGTTTTTCTTCGATAATCTCATCCACACTCTCACGCGCTGATATTACATCTTGCATTGTTATAGTTTCACCGGTAAGTCTTGACTGTTCCTCAGCTTCCCTTCTTGCAGATGCTTTAATCTGGCCAGCGGTTTGATGACGTAGAAGTGCGCTCATTACATTATCCGTAAGTATGTTATAAGTGGCTGGACCTCTTTTAATGTTCCCGCTCTCGTTTATATTTTCCGGTCCGAAGGTAACCAGTAGCATATTGTGATACTCTTTATAAATGCTTGAATCTTCTTTGAACTGGCGCCGGATCTCCGCTTGTCTCTCATTTAACCGCTTAATTACAGATGCTTTGTAGGGATCGTAATTAGACATTCTGGGCATTGTTTTATACCTCCTTTTAAAATCCCCGGCTGTAAGGAGCCGGGGAAGTGTATTATTTTTGTTTATATCCCTTCAGGATGTAGAAGTTGTGTAAGACAACCCTTGTTAAATCAGACGTTTAATAAGATAGGGCTACACCTCCTTTCTTAATTGTTGACGGACTTAGTCAAAATAATCGCTTGCGTCCTGTTTACGGAGTTCCTGAATAAGGATGGCCAGCGGATATATTGCGCCTTCCTTAAGCCTGCAACTGAGTTTTACGGTGGATCCGCAAGGCGGGAGTCCCTCACCCAGCTCGATCACGTCATCAAAACTGTAGCGCTTGTTGCCTTCGCCTTCTACAAAGGCCGGAATCTCATACTGAGACTTAAGGTTAATATATACGCCGTCCTTCGCCTTATCATCCTCAAAGTCCTTAATGAAGGAGGGAAGATACTTGTCCTTCGTATCTGAGAAATAAGCCTTCTTAATCTGACCCACAAGATCCGGAGTCAAGGCGGTAGTCTTAATTGAAATCTGGTATATCTCCTTATCTCCGGAATACTTAGATCCACCGAAGCGGTACGCGCTGAGTATTCCGGGAACTACCAACTTGTTCTCTTCCGGCTTGTAAACTACTGTTGCTACATCTTCTTTTTTCATGGTGCTTAACCTTCTTTCTCCGGTCGATAGTGGGCGGCC
>Ga0326513_10003162_pt1 | contig 11976 bp, 21 predicted proteins | sample 2_2465_0518_D_FD_203654 | JGI IMG/M metagenome (GOLD analysis project Ga0326513, IMG submission 203654) | Bovine rumen microbial communities from UC Davis, California, United States - 2_2465_0518 | ecosystem: Host-associated > Mammals > Digestive system > Stomach > Rumen | place: USA... | reverse complement strand
TGCCGGCGGGGGGACCCCCAGGGACCTAGCCCCCATATTTGCAGATTTTTGTCTTGTGTTTTGGTCTGGATCCAGTCTTTACATATAACCGAGTTTAACAGCAACAGCATGTATAAACCTCCGTTTCCAATAACTATAGACTGTTCGCTTTGCGTTCTTTGGAAAAGCCTTTTCGTGTACTACTGATTCCCAGACGCCGTCACGATACTCTTTCGGGATCATCTCAAGCGCCGCGTCTATTGCCTTTACCTGTTTAAAAAAATCATTCCTTCTATATGCTTCAGCTTCCATCCTGTCGCGGTCTCTGATCGTCCATACTATAAGATGCCAGACAGTCCGGGGGATTAAATACTCCCCTTTAGTCGGCGTGTAGTCTCTCAGATCACACACCCCCACGATATAGGAAAGCCGGGGGACTATGCAGGGCGGCCGCTGTGGGCCTGTTTGCTGTCCCCTGTGCTGTTTTATCAAGACGGCTGTAAAGTGTCTCTGTGGCCGTCCTAGTGCGTCTAATGGCCCTTCTGGAAGCATGAAAACAACTGTCCAGACAAGGCAAGGCCCCGACATGAAAGCCGGGGATTGTATGCCATTATTTACTTTACTCTGTCTCAGATCTGGAAGCCTTGACAGCTTCGGCAGCCTTCAACAGCATGCTGTCCCGGAATTCTGACAGCTCTTTCTTTGCGTCATCGGAAAGACCGGCATAAAGTACCGGGTCCCCATGTCTGACATAAGTAATAGCATTAAGAACTAGCTGGAAGTCTCCGGGCTTCATTGTAACGCCTTTATCCTCTGCCGCCTTTTTCCTGGCAAGATAGACACGCTGCGGCAGCTTTTCAGAATAGGCAGCCTTGCCGCACAAGGTATACTTGTAGTAAGTCTCTGCGATCATGTGCGCGACTGCTGCGGACGCGTTCTTTTGTCCGGTGATTTTTACCACCTGGTAAAGTTTCATAATATCGTCTTGTGTTAGGTTTAGTGTCAATGAAGTATTAGGGTCATATAATGACATTCGTAACGCTCCTCTTTTCATCATTCGGAACGCCACACAGCCTTTACAGTATCTCAGTAGTAGCGCCCCCTTTTGCCTGTGCTGGTCATCGTGTGCGCCTCCTCTCTTGCGCTGGTCTGTTTGTTACTAGTACTCATTACAAAAAAATCGGTTAATCAAAACGGCAGTTCGCAGATCTGCGCCTCTGCCTCCATCTTTTTATTGATCGTTGCCAGTAAGTAGCTGATTCGGGCAAGCTGGAAGCCCACGCCCTGCAGCTTTGCCGCCATGATCAGTGTCATGATCTGCCGGGGATCGTCTCCGAGTAGCTCCCGGACGTCCTCCCGCTCATTAAGTTCTTGATAAAGATTGAATACGTTTCTTAAGTCCAAGTCTTGTTTAAAAGGACTTCCCGAAAAAGATCTAGTCAAGTTGGTATCCTCCATAACTGTTTGCTGTTTCTCGCGCGCGTGACCCCCTAAAAAATATTTTTAACCTGCGGGGGGATAAACGATGGTGCGGCGGGGCAGGTCTCGCGAGGGGCCGAGGCTTTAAGATTTCAACACCCCTTCCCCTCTGCTCCGGCTCTGCCTGTCAGCTAATAATCTCTGCTGTCTTTGCCCTCATCAGAATATCGTCTAAATACCAAAGCAGACCATAGTCAGCAGGCTTCATTCTGTCATCGGATCCTGGAGTGTAAAAAACCTTAGATGCAGGATTACCGCCTAAGTCATACTGCAGCTTGTAAAGAATGTCATCAGCTTCACCAAAGACTTTTCTTACATCGTCCGCGATGGCCTGCAGATCTCCGAGGATAGCAACAACTTTTTCCTGTTGCTGGTCCCTGTATGCTCTTGTTTCTGCGCGGATACCGTCCACAAGCTCCCTGTATTCGCTGGCTGTAATAGGGGTGCCCCCCTGCACTGCAGCATAGAAGTTTATGTCCTCTGTGGCTGCCTGGTAGTCCGCTTTTGCTTTTCTGTGTGCTTTTAGATCTCCAGAGGCTATTGCCTTTTCCATTCGGACTTCTGCTTCCGTCCGTGCGGCTTTCGCCTCTTTCAGATTAGCGTCTGCTTCCTTTACCGGATTACTGTTGTTGATTTGTTCGATTGCTTTTCTAGCTTCTTCTAGTTTAGTCATATTTTACCCTCCTACCTGCCGGGACCCGGGAACAAACTACACAATGCGGGTATCCCTCCGGATCCGCGACAACAAAGAAAACATTTTTATTTTTCTCCCAATAATCGCCGCGCCGCTTCAATGGCCGCCTTTCTCTTGCGGCCCTCTGTATACTTAAGTAGTAAAGCGTCTGCAGTTCTGAACATCTGATCCACTGCGGATCCTTCCTTTACACTGGTAACTCTTGCCCGATCGTTAGTCGGTCGCGGTGTTATACTGATCTCATACAGCTCTACTTCCTTTATTCGGCGGGCGGTCTTTCCACCCGGCATCCGTACCCGGTCCGCGTCCAGGACTTCAAAAGCATAACTGACCCCCTGCAGCCTTCCATCTTTGCAAAGTGTCCGCAGTCGCTGTGCTTTCGCCTTTGCCTTCTCGACAGCCTCCGGATGCTTTGCCAGACGCTCGAATCGTTCGGCAGTTCGTTGTGGTATGCCGATGTCGGAAAGTGCTTTAGATTTCGGTTGAATCAAATCGACACTGGTGTCGAATTGTTTTCGTGCGTTATCCTTTGTTGCTTTCGGCATCTTCGCCGTTAACTCTCCAATACATCTTTACCCCCTGCAGGATAGCAAGGGGATCTTTGCCGCGGTCTTGTCATGGTGTTATGCCTCCATTTCCTTTTCCAGTCTTGCGGTTTCAACAAGTGCCTTTTTTGCCAGGGCCTCGACTTCCTTCAATTCATCCATAATGAACGAACAAGCGCAGCCAACTGTATTTCCGTCAACAGCTGACCCACTGCCGGATCCGGCCTGCATAAGCAAGTCAACAAGGCCCGCAGCTCTTGACTTATGCGCTAGTATTTCGCTTAAAGGGTCGCCAACATTGACCCTTAAACTTTCCGCCATGTTTTGCATTTTGTTTCCCTCCATGGTATAATACTTTTAGAAAAAGTTTTTCGTAAGTTTTAAACTCTTTTCATCTAATTCCTTTTACTTGTTCAGCTTAATACTGTAGTTTTCTGTTTCTGGTTGTTAGTCCGGTCCCCGCCGGATTTACAAAAGATTTAGGCCGATTGTGTCGCGGATCTGTTCGGCAGATTTCCGCAACTTGCACAATAGGTCTTTTTCTTTTGCAGTCTCCGGCAGGTCGTTACTGTCCATGTGATCAATTAACTGCAGTGCCTCTTCTGTGTTTTCATAGATAAAGATCATAAGCGCCAGGACTTGCAGCAATCCATCTTTGAAGGTCTCCGGTTCCGGCAGGATCTCTTTATATTTCCTCGCCATCGTCATCAACCCCAACAAGATAGCAAATTTCATTAGCGACATGATACGCCTTGTCTATAAGCGCTTCGCCTTCTTCCATGAAACTTCCTGCGATTGTCCGGACCCTGTCTGCAAGACTTCCGATTTCGGCAAAATCTATACAAATAAGGCCTAGGGCGTCTTTATAGTTTCTGATCTCCTGCTCTGCGTCTTTGTTGTTACTGGTTTCGATTGCTTTGTTTTCAATATTGTTATTCATTATTTTTTCCTCCTACTGTTCCGCATCAGTGCGGGCATGTTCAACTTCTACAAGGCCGCCTTGTCCGGCCCTGCCCATATTAAGCAAGTTTTCAAGGTACCCTTCAAATGTGCTATGATCGTTTCTCATTTCGTACCGGAAAGCCTTGTAACTGTCCTTGACTTCCTCAAGTGTCCAGGTCTCCCCGGTATCAAAATTTTTAAATAGTCTCACTTCAACCCCTTTCCGGATATTCAAGATTCAAAATATCGTGTTTCTTCATTAGCTGCGGCAAGTGCTTCCTCTGCTCTGCCTTTTTCTTCTTCAAGCGTGTTTTTAACATGCCTCAAATGTTCCGCAGCGCTAAATTTAGGCCCTTTTCTCTGTCTGCTGGTGCTAAGGATAAAGCGGTTGCGCAGCCAAAAAGATTCCAAGTCCTCCACTGCATTTTCGATCATGCTAAGCCTGCCCGATAAGTAATCAATAAGCTGTTCTTTTTCGCTGTCCATGAAATATCCCCTTTTCAAATAATTAACTTTACAACAGCGGCTTTCTTTGTTGATCTCACACCCTCATACAATCGCCCCCTTTCCTGGAAGAACTGCAAGCCTTTAAATAATGTGCTTTGCTATGCTATGCAGTTATTAACTTCGCCCTGGCCCTGCCGCGCCTCTTTGCTATTAGATCAAGTCGGTGTCTTTGAGCTGTCCCTTCACGATTTCCAGGGCCTTCATTAGATCCTGTCTGACTTCGACTTCGATCTGCTGGACATTCTGCCGGGAAAAGTCATGCCGCCAGATATGGGCCATTTCGTGAAGGAATGTTGCCAGCTGTTCGGCCGGTAACAGATCCTTATTTATTAGTATTCGATACTCTCCGGCCTCATTTGCATTTACTGTAGCGCCGCTTATATCCTCGATTCCCCAAAAGTCATAAAGTGCGATTTTAAAAGATTCCCTTCTCTTCATTCCTCTCTTGTCCATTTGCTTTTCCTTTAAAAATATGGTGGTTGATATAGTTTCTCTTTACTAACAAGGATCCCGCCTTTGTACTGGATCCGGTAAAGCGTGGCCTCATAGTCCGCAGCCATCAAGACCGCGTCCCGATCATCCCGGAAAGTATCACCGGGGAAAAGATTGTTATCTCCCAGGGCTTCCATACATTCCAGATAGTAGTAAATACCATCAAGGACAGGATCCCTTTCAGATAGACCAAGGTAGTAATAACGCGCCCCGCCTCTGCAGTGATACATCCCGAAAGCTGCATACATCGCCCGGCCTTCCGGGCTGTCCTTTGCCGGCTCTCCCAGCATGAAGCCTGCAGCTATGGGCAGGCGATACTCAGACAAGGCCCTGCTTGCCGCCTTTCGTGGAAGCGATAAGGGCGGGCCGATGTTAATCAATGCCTCATATACTTCTTTCGTGATCTCCTGGCCCGGATCTGCGGAAAAGGCCTTGTCCTGGTTCCAGGCGTTCATTGTATAGATTTCGTTCATGTGTTCTTCCTTCCTGGCTTACATCTGCAGCAAGACTTTCCTCAGTGCTTCTTCTGCCCCTAGTCGGCCGGTATGGAAGTTCTGGTCCGTTAGTGTATCAAGATCTTCTATGGTTATAGACTCCACAAGCCCAGGGACTTTTATAATCGACTCTGCAATATCTTCTATCATGCGTTGCCATGCCTCCGGATCAGGCCGGCAGTCAACGCCGTACTTCTTATAGATCTGGTTTTCAATTGTCATGATTTTCAATGATGGTTTTATGATTCTCACCTACTTTTTACAGCCTATCTGTTGCGGCCTTTTACTTTTATTTTGTATTTCCAATTCAAATCAAATTGATTAACAGGGATATAACCGGCGTACAACATAGCGTCTTTAAATTGATTGTTAGTCATGTATATACCTAGCTCAAATTGAATTAAATGCTTTATCCCGTAACTGGTCCCGCCTTTGTGGGTCCTGGAAGCCGGCGCTATGTTGTCATGGATCCAGCCAAGGACTGCAGCTTGTTCTTTTTCCTCAAGCTCTGTAAATAGTGCTTTGTCAATATACCCTTCCGGATGCTTTGATAGCGCCCTTCCTTTGTAGATCATTTCCCCCCCCTTGATTATCATTTTTACTGTGGTTTTGTCCGCCTTGTCCTATATGTCCGCGTTGTCCCGGCTGTTCTTTGCTGTCCCAGGTGTCCACATGTCCACAGCGATTTCCTATAAACATATATTTTTTATTTTGCTTTTTCTGTTGCTTTTCCATTTTTTCTTGTGGACAGTGTGGACAAAGCATAAAAGAGCCTTATTCTATGCGCTTTTTGCCTGTCCACAAGGGTGTCCACAAGGTGTCCACAAGGTGTCGTTTTTAGGGTGTTGCTGTGGACATTTTTTTATATTTCGCCCTCGTCCGTGTCCACAAGTCCGTTAAAAGTGTCCACAGGGGTGTCCACAGGGTAGTCAATTATTCTTTCCCATGCTCTTTGTTTTCCGTAGTTCTGGAAGCGCTTCTGCGCGTCCGTCGTATTGTACTTTTGCCAACCCGTTATCTGCGTTGTCATTATTTGTCCGATTTCGATTAGATCAACTCTTTTCGGCTCCCCTTGTTTGCTTCCATTAGAAAAAACTTCTTCCCAGATCATCCGAGTGCATACAACATTCGGCGCGCTGGTATCAAGCCACTGCTGGATCATTCCCACTCTGTAGTCCTCTGGTGTCGCGCTCTTATTTAGTTCTTTTGCGTAGCTCTCAACCCACAAGGGCGGCCGCAGCTCGTAGCCGTCCCGATCACCGTAATAAAGGGCCTCTGCAAAACATTGTTTTATAAATGTCCTGGTCTCGTTTTCATCTTCCAGCGGGTGGCGCTCCGGCTTGCCGGTACAAGGTATAAGGAAGTAGCGTCGATTCCCTGCCCGATCATCCGGCAACGGCTCTTCCTTGTCCGTAGTCCCGATGAAAACACACTGCCGCAGATAATCTTCTGCGTATATCTTGTACTTTTCCCGGTACAAGTCAGATGTAGCACTTAAGAATTGTTTAATGGCTTCAATCTTTGCCGTACCTTTTACAAACATCATTTCACTAAGTTCGATAATTAACTTCCCTCTGATCTTTGTAAAAGCGTCTTCGGATTCTAAATTCCTAAGGCCATCTGTAAAAAACTTATCTTCAAGACTCAAGAATCTTACTATGGTGCTTTTCCCGCATCCTTGCGGACCTTTCAGCACCGGGACCACATCGAACTTACAGCCTGGCTGCATTGTCCGCTGAATGATCCCGAAAAACATAAGCTTTGTTACCGCTGTTGTGTAGTCTGATCTAGCGGCCCCAAGGTAACGCGGAAGCAAGCCTTTTATCCTTTCGGTCCCGTCCCAAGTCCCCCGGATCTCTTCCAGGATCTCCCGGACCGGGTGGAAACTGTTATTATCTGCGGCAGACATTACGGCGTTTTTAATGTGCTTTATATCATCCAGCCGGTATTTATCACAGATGTATGACTGGACATTACATAGATCAATATCAGTTATCGGATGCCGGTCTAAATTCCAGGGAAGCCCGGCTGCATATATTCGGCCGTCCATCAAATTATAAGAAAACTTGTCTTTCAAAAAATCGTCGTCTTGCAATATGCTGTCATAGTTTGTTCGCTTATTCAGTGGCCATCCTTCCTTGTTAACGAATTTCAAATAAACCGGATCCGCGTTTCCTTGTTCTGGATCCTCTCCCGCATTAGTCAACTCTGCATCAACTTTTTGCGGTCGCTGTGGCTCCGGCTCATAATATGCCCGGTAGTCTTTCCAGCTGTAGAAGCCCCCATGACTATGTCTGCAAAGATAGTTCAGCTTGCCGCCCAGGTCAATAATGATCACAGTTTCATTTTCCGGACCTTCGGTTGTGTGTTCCTGTCCCCATGGGCAGTCAACGCAAACACAGATGGCCTTCGGGTGTTCCCTGGTGTTTATATGGTACTCACGCCTCAGCGAAACATTGTTTTTTTCTGCCCAGCGATGCAGCCATGAAAGCCGCTGGTTTCTTTCTGCCTCTGCAATCTGCAGACTTTCTTCGGTATACCCCGACACGCTTACTTTTGCTGGCTCCGGTTGCGCTGGTCTCTCTGGATCCGGGACGCCTTCCAGGAATTCATCAAGAAAAAGCGCCCCTTCTACCTCTCCAGCCTCCGGGCTTTTTACCCCGTAGAAAAATTGTGCCGCCTTTGCTGCCGCATGATCGAAAAATGGAAAGACGGTTAACGCCTTTGCCATATTTTTTTCATACTCGTTCCGGTCTGTGTATGTGCGGCTTAATGGCAAATATATATGGAATTTTTCCCGCGGTGCAAAGTGGACCACAGCGCCGCCCTTGCCTTTTTTTGTCTTTTCCTTCATGTGGTTTCTGCTATGTGCATAGTAAAAACGGACATCCGGGAAAGCGTCCATTATATCGTCAAGGGTTTTCCATTCGTCTGGCTCTTCGCTGTGGGTGTTGTCCAGGTCTAGCATGATACAGTCAGAGGCAAGAAAGTTTCCGTTTTCCCTGTGGCTGTCTTTCATCTGCGCGGCAATATGGTCAAACCGAACAACTTTTTTTAGATCTTCCAGGGTGGAAACTATGGCTTCCTTGCCATACTCCGTATTAAATGGATTCTGTGTGTAATTAGATAAGAATAGTCTCATGCTTCTACTTCATCCTCACATAGTCCAAAACGTTTTAAAACATACGTTTTCGGCGCGACACCGGCAACAGTAAAGAATCCTTGTTGCGCTAATTCTGCATTTAGTTTTTTGATCTGTTGGTATCCCCAAGAAGTGGATTTGCCGTAAAGCCCCGCTAGATCCTTTGCAGTCATAACTTCAATCTGTTTCAAACTCTAATCACCCTCTCTCCGGTGCTTTGATCTCCTGGTCACATCCGGCCCGCCAGCTGGATTCTACATTAACTCTTCAATCGCAACATTTAACGCGGCAGCTATGGCCCTTGCTGTTTCTTCTCTGCAGGATCTACCGCTTTTGATTCCGCTGATTGTTGTTCTGGCAACTCCCGACTTTTTAGATAACTGAACTTGTGTCATATCTTGTTTTAGTAATTCGGTGGCAAGTTTGATTCTGTTTAGCCTCACTTTTTCACCCCCATTCCTTGTATGATTTCCTTTCAGATTGTATTTTACCATATTATTTGTATTTATACAATAACATTTGTTCATATTTTATTTTATCGGTTTTTCTTTATTTTTGTTGTACTATATCTTCTTTTTTGCTAAAATATAATTACTATGGGGGAAAATAAAATGAGCAGTTTTAAAGAAAGAATAAAAGAGTTACGAAATCAATACGAAATGACCCAGAAAGAATTTAGTGACTTCTTAGGAATTAGGCAACAAACACTTTCCGGATACGAGCGTGGGACCAGTACCCCTTCTTTAGAAATAGCGATAAACATCTCGGATAAGTGTCTTGTGTCCTTAGACTGGCTAAGCGGAAAGTCCAATGTGGACTCCTCTACTCACGAGCGGTTTACTACATATGGAGTAGTAGCTTCATTGATAGTTGATATTGTTAACGCTATAGGCTTAAACTCTAGCGGGATTAAAACAAGATACGGCCTTGACTATAAGTTTTATACTGAGTCAAAAACTATTAATAAGTTTATTGATCAGCTCATAAGGATGCAACGGCTTGAAGCTAGCAACGTGATAACGCATGAGATATATAATTCCTGGCTTAATGGAGAAATAAGTCGGTTGTGGTATCTCAGACTTGACGATGAACAATTTAGGGAACTTGATAAATACATCCCCGGCCACCCAGGCGCAGAGGATGACGAATAAAGAAAGATAACTAACTCCTGTTTAGATCCGGCCCGCCAGCCACACCGAGACAGGAGGAAACACAATGCCAACTTACAAAGACAAAAACGGAAAATATTACTGTAAATTTTACTTTGTTGATTATGGAGGGAGACGAAAACAAAAGAAGAAAAGCGGATTCACCCGGAAAAAAGACGCGGATCAGTGGGAAAGGGATTTCCTGTTAAAGATGGCAGGATCTCCCGGCATGCCTTTTAAGGCTTTTGTTGACTTTGTCTTTCTGCCGGCAAAAAAAGAAATGATTAGACCTTCAAGTTATATTCAGGCGGAAATGTTGTTGAGAAAATGGGCGGTCCCTTACTTTGGTAACAGGCCTCTTAACAGCATCACACCCAACGATATTTTACAATGGCAGTTAGATATTAAGAGTCGGGACACATTAAGAGGGCGGCCCATGTCTTCCAGGACTTTGATTGAAATTGTTAGACAGGTCTCTGCCGTCTTCAATTTTGCCATGTCCTTTCATGGCCTTTCTGAAAACCCGGTTAAGAGGGTCGGTTGTATAGCTCCAAAGCCTGAAAAGCGTCTGTCATTCTGGACCTTTGAACAGTTCCAGAAGTTTGACAGCACCTTTGCGCCGCATGATCCGCACAGGGTCTTTTATTGTATGCTCTTCTTCCTGGGACTCAGGAAAGGCGAACTGCAGGCCCTGACACCGGCAGACATAGACTTTGAACGACAGACAGTGTCAATAACAAAGACTTACACGACAGCCGGCGGACGCGGACATCTTGCCCCACCCAAGACGGAAAAGAGCAACCGTGTTATTAAAGTCCCTGGCTTTCTGTGTGATATGATAAAGTATTACATGAGCCAGATATATGACCTGCATGATAATGATTTGCTATTCTATCAAGCAGAATACCATTACATGCTTAACAAACACGCTGATCTGGCAGGGCTGCCGCGGATCCGTGTACATGATCTTCGGCACTCTCACGCGTCACACTTGATTGATTTAGGCTTTTCGCCTCTGCTGGTTGCTGAAAGATTAGGACATGACGGACCAAGGACAACTTTAAGCACTTACGCGCACTTATTCCCAGGCCGACAGAATGAAGTTGCGGACCGGCTGCAGTCGATCCATGAAAAAGACGAAAGACCGCCGAGGTTTACCCCCGACGGCCTCGCACTACTGCAGAAGCAGTAAGTTAGAGATTGAGTACTATAATTATAACATCTCTAACGGATCCAGGCAAACAAGGCAGCCTTTTATCCGGTGACTGCTATAGTACTTTTTTAGTACTTTTCATGATTCCAAACTTTACAGAACCCGCATAAATACAAGGCTTTGTCTGCTTTTTCTAATCTAGTTGTAATTTTTTTGATATAAATTTTTGCAGTAATTCTGTTGTAGATGGCTACAAAATACGGATATTCTTACTATTTTTATAGCCACATCCAGACTATGCAAATTTTACTAGTACTTTTGCAGTACTACTTTTTACAAGAAAGCTGATTTCAGTCTAATTTGTAGTACTTTTTAGTACTTTTCATTCACCGGCGGCGGGCCGGTTTTTTATTTGCTTTTTAGGCTCTCAGATAGCGCCCTTTTGATGTAAATATCATTCAGATTCTTTTCGGCCCTGGTGCGGATCCGTGACACATGCCGGGAACAAATCCCCATTTCTTTAGAAATATCTTCCCATTTTTCAAATAGTGCATATCTGCGGAAAAGCAAATCTATTTCGTTAGGGTCCTCTAGTTCGTCAATTAAGCCCGCCAGGCGGTGCCGATAGTCTGCCAGGGCCTCCCGGTCCCTCTGGATTTCTTCCCCTAGTTCGTCATAACTGCAGATAAGGTCTTGTTGCCTGTGATGGTTGTCGGATCCGTACCGCCCCGCCAGGTCAAAACCGGAGCCGGATATATTAAAAATCTTTGTCCTTAATTCTCCCAGCCGGTCCAACTTGCCAGCGATCCGAGCATGTAGCCCCTGGCCGTATTCAAGAAATTCTCTTAAAGTCATTATCTGGACTATCAAGCCTCCCTCTCTGGTTAAAAGTACCCTGTGTTTTTCTGCTCCAGTTCGGCAAGGTATTGTTGATGTGCTTCTTCAGACCCGTATCGTCGTTTTATTCATTCAGCGTGATAATCCTTTTTCTTCTGATTAACACCATATCTCTTTTGCCGAATTCGACTGCATGCATCTGAACATGTTTGTTTTTGAGGATACCATGTGGTAAAAGTCTCGCCACAGATAGGACATTCCCTTGTGTATTCCTGACTTCCACGGATTTTGCGCCATCTGTCACGTTCGTAATTTGGCACTGTCTTTTTGCGTTGTTCGTAATAATCGGGATGCTCTTCGCGCCATCGCTTTGCATAGGCTTTTCTCTCTTCCTTTTCAGCCTCATATCTTTGTTTAATGCGCGCTTTTTTGCAAGCATCTGAACAGAATAGCGATTTGCCGTTTCTTTTTATGTATGGCTTACCACACATTTTACAGTATGCCCTTATCTCCATTTTGCTCCTTTCACTGCACTAAAATATATTCCGGGCGTTTTCTTGCGCA
>Ga0326513_10003160_pt1 | contig 11978 bp, 11 predicted proteins | sample 2_2465_0518_D_FD_203654 | JGI IMG/M metagenome (GOLD analysis project Ga0326513, IMG submission 203654) | Bovine rumen microbial communities from UC Davis, California, United States - 2_2465_0518 | ecosystem: Host-associated > Mammals > Digestive system > Stomach > Rumen | place: USA... | reverse complement strand
CAATGACGATGCAGGTAGAAGGCCTGGACGATCTGATGACCAGGCTGAAGAAACTTGGGGACAACGCCGGACGGGCTGCAGCCAGCGGGCTGTATTCCGGCGCGGGTGTGATGGCCGATGAAATCAAGGGTGCCGCCGGGAAGATCCGGACGGCGCCTTTCCATTATGCCGTATTCATCCAGCGCGAAGTATCCCCGGAGGAAAAGGCCGTCGTCCAGAAAGGCATCGGCATTTCCAGATTCGACTTCACCGGGGACGGACTCAACACGTCGGTCGGATACGGCCGGGCATCCGGATACGCAATGATGGCCGGACGGCGGAAACCGATCCCGCAGATTGCAAACGCCATCAACAGCGGCACAAGTTTTATGAGGAAACAGCCGTATGTGCGGGAAGCGGCGGTGGCCGGAAGCGGAAAGGCAACGGAAGCCATCGTCAAAAAAATCGAGGAAAAAATAAATGAAATGACAGGAGGAACCTCTGCATGAATGCTAATGTTGGAATGCTGAGCCCTGTGGCGGCTGCGTGCTCCTACACGCCCGGATCTGCGCCGACCTATTCCGGCGGCAAAGTGGTCGCGGAAGCGGTCAGCGCTGCCCTGAACTGGAACCGGGCAGACGGCCACTTCTACGGCGACGACATGGAACTGGACAGCGAAAACGGCATCCTGGGCTACACGCTGGACTTTGAACCAAGCGGCCTGACGGATGATGTCCGGGCGATGCTCCTGGGCGAAACCGTAAGCAGCAGTGAATACACCATCAACGAAGACGCTAGCCCGGACGTGGGCTTCGGATATGTCCGCGTGATGCGGACCTCCGGCAGCAGCGGCGTCAGCACCACCTATGAGGGCTGGTGGTTCTACAAGCTGAAATTCGGCCTGACCACTGAAGAAGCAAGGACGAAGGAACAGAACATCGAATGGCGCACGCCGACCCTGAACGGGATCGGAAGCGGTGTGCAGCAGTCTTCCGGCGGCAAGCTGGAGTATGCTGTGCACAAGTCCTTCGACACGAAGGCCGGCGCCATTGCCTACGTGAAGGGCAAGGCCGGGATTACCTGACGGACACGGGGCGGGGAGCGATTCCTCGCTCCGGTTTTTTCAATGAAAAGGAGTGCTGAATATGACGACGATTACCCTGAAGGGGCGGGAGATTCCCCTTCTTTACACAGTATATGAAATGAAAGAAATCCAGGAGGACATCTGTCCCCTGGACGATCTGTTCTATCAGGTCATGGGCACAACGCGGGAAGATCCGAAGAGCCGGGACAGGTTCGGAACACCGGATCACCTGGACACGGTGGCGAAGCTGGTGCGGATCCTGGGGAACGCCGGCCTGGAGGAGGCCGGAGAGAATCCGGATCTGACGGAAAAGAAGATCCTCCGGGCGATCCGCCCCGGGGATATCGCAGGCATTGTGACGGCCTGCGCGCAAGCCATCACAGAGGGCGTTGAATCGGAGATCAAAGACCCGGGAGACGGCGAGCCCAAAGACGTGGTGCTTGAGGAACTGAACAAAAAAAAAGAAACGGCCAGCTGACGTACCTGATGGTGGTCAGCTGGGGGCTGATCGCCGGGCTCCGGCTGGAGGAGATCCACCGGATGAGGCCCGGGGCAGTGATGGACCTTTATGTGTACCGAAGAAACTATGATGACCAGCAGCATGGCATCCGGAGGGGGTAAAACATGGCAGGCGTAAGCGTAAAGATGGGCGTCACGGGTGTCGCGACGTTCAAGCGGAATATCGGTGACGCGGAAGCCAAAATCAAGGCCCTGAATGCCGCGCTGAAGCTGAACGAGAGCCAGCTGAAACTTACCGGCAACCAGGAAACCTACATGTCCAACAAGGTTAAGATCCTGAAGGACAGGATCGATGCCCAGATTCAGGTTGTCCGGGAAGCGGAGAAGGCCCTGAAAGCCATGAAGGACAAGGGCGTGAATCCGGCATCCAAAGAATTCCAGGACATGCAGACAAAGGTATACCAGGCCGCCACGAAGCTGACGAACATGAAGACCGAGCTGAAGAACGTGGAGACCAACAGCGGAAAAGCAGCAACCGGGCTCAACAAGACGAACGAATCGCTGAAATCGCTGAACAAGGCGAAGGCCTGGGACAATGTTGCGGATGGCATCGGGAAAGTCACCAAGACCCTGGAGCAGGGAGCACGGGCAGCGATCAACTTCGGCAATAAGATCATGGGCAGCGTGAAGGAATCCACCGGATGGGCGGATGAGCTGCTGACCCTGAGCGCACAGACGGACATCGACGTGGAAACCCTGCAGAAGATGGAGCATCTGGCGGAGATCGTCGACACGGAAGTGGACGCGATTATCACAGCAAAGAAGCGGATGTCCAAAGCGGCTGCCGGAGACGGCGCGAAGGATATCAAGGAATTGTTCGGGATTGATGTGGCCGGGAAAGACCCGGACGATCTGTTCTGGGATCTTGGCGAGGCACTTCTGGGCATGGGCGAAGCATTTGACAAGGAAGCAGCCGCGCAGAAGGTCTTCGGACGGAACTGGAACGAACTGCTTCCGCTGTTCAAACTGGGCCGGACGGAATACGAAAAAATGCTCAATGAGCAGACTTATCTGACCGAGGAACAGGTGCAGAACCTTGGAAACGCGGACGACAAGATCAAACAGTTCGAGCAGCAGATCGCTCAGATGAAAAACGAATTCTGGAGTGAAAACGCTGACAAGATTACAGAGCTGCTGCAGTGGCTGATGGACAACAAGGACGGTGTTTATAATGCACTGGCAGTGATCGCAGCAGGGTTCGGACTGCTGAAGATTGGAGTATTCGCGGCAAACATGGGAAAAGTGCTGAACGGATTCAAGGAGCTGGGGCTGCTGGGCGGCGGAACCGCGGCAGCAAATGGCGTCGGAACAACGGCGGCGGCCTCCGGGACATTCTGGTCCAATGCAGGGAAGCTGGCGACCACTGCCATCGGGGCAATGATGCTGTATCCGACCGTCGACAAAATCCTCCGCGAAGGGGTTGACCTATCCAATCCGTTTTCAGCCGGGAAATCCTATGAAGATACGCAGAAAAAAGTACTGGACATCATGAGTCCCGGGATGGGGTACCTCTACGAAAAAGCGATGAACCCTGGAAAGGCGGAGCCGATCACCTTCGGGCAGTCGTACCGGTTCGGCGCGAACCTGGACGAGGAAGCCATCTTCCACAGGGACCGGAGGCGCGGAACGCAGTTTCAGGGCGGCGAGGTCATCGAGGACAACCGGCTGACCAACGCGCTGGACAAGATGAACGCAACGGTGGAGGAAAGTTTCTCCGGACAGGCCCAGAGCAACAGCGAAATGACGGCTGCGGCGAACGACCTGAAGGGACTGCCGGCGGCGGTAGCTACGGCGGTACGCAACGGCATGTCCGGCGTGACCATCATCATCAACGAAAGCGCCGTGAGCGCAATCGGCAAAAAGGTCGGATCGAGTATGGCCAGGGGCGTGCATGCGCTGCTGAACTAATGAGGTGAGACAATGATCCTATCGAGACGGGTATCGCTGGCAGGCGTGCAGCTGGACTCGCTGAGCAATGCCATCGTGATCCGCGGGGTGAACTGCGGAGTGCCCCATGAGAGCGTGACCGCGGTGAGCCGCATGGGCGGAGCCGGCCAGCGGATGACGAGCCAGCACTGGGAGTATATGGAGGTGGCGGTGACCTACGCCATCGACCTGCCGAAGCGGAGCCTGGCGGCACGGCGGCAGGTGTTCGACGCGGTGAACCAGTGGGCCATGAAAAAAGGCTGGCTGACCACGAACCAGATGAACGGCCGGCGGCTGTACGTGGACAAGACCGTCTTCCCCTCCAGCGGGGATATGTGGAACTGGACGGGGGAATACACGGTCACGTTCCGGGCGTATAACGTGCCCTTCTGGCAGGACGACACGGCGGCCACGGCATCGGAATCTGGCATTGCCAGCGGGAGCGTATCCCTGACGGTCGGCGGAAACGTGGAGAGCGTGCTGGACGCGACCTTCAAGAATACCAGCGGATCTACCGTTGACAGCGTGACGATCGCCGTCAGCGGGAACGCGCTGGTCTTCACGGATCTTGGACTGGCAAACAACGAGACGCTGACCATCGCCCACGGGACGGACGGAATCCTGCGGGCCGCCATCGGAGGCACCAACGTGATCGCCAAACGGAGCGGGAGCGACGACCTGTACGTGGAGCCAGGAACGCGGACAGTCTACATTGAGGCGGGCGGCGCCGGAACTCTGACGGTCAGCTGCTGCGGGAGGTACACATGATTTTATTGAGCGGACACAGCCTGACGCCGGCGCGGCGCGTGCCTGTGGAAGCGCTCAGCCTGAGCCTGAAGGAACGCGACAGCACGGCGAGCATAACCCCGGCGGACATGACGTGGATCGGGACGGAAAGCTGGTTCCTGGACGACACAAACCCCGGGAGCGGGATCGTCTGGCGGGTGAACAGCATCCAGCAGGCCTTTGCAACGGACACGCAGAGCCTGGAACTGGAGCACGTGATCAAAACGCTGCGGGACCGGATCCTGTTCGGCGAGATTACGCCGGCGGTGATCACCGGGAACCCGGACGCCACGACCTGCTCCGCGCGGGCGGCGGTGAGCTACATCCTGGCGCAGCAGAACGACTGGGTGCTGGGCTCCTTCGGCTATGACGGCGTCAGCAACCCGTACAAGTTCGACGGGAACACGCTGTACGACGCGCTGGAGAAGGTGACGGACAGCCTGGACAGCGCCTGGTGGAGCTACGATCTGCGGACCTATCCGTTCAAGCTGAATATCACCCAGAAGCCGGCGGGCGTGGCCTGCGAGCTGCGGCCCGGGCGGAATCTTTCCACGGTCACGAAAACCATCGACAAGAGCGGGATGTACACGCGGTTTTATCCCATCGGGAAGGACGACCTGCACATCTCCGGCAACTATGTGAGCCGGAACGAGAACCTGTACGGCGTGATCAGCAAGGTGGAGGTCGACCAGAGCCTGGAGACCGAAGGCGAACTGCGGGCCTGGGCGAACCAGCGGCTGAGCCGGCACGCGGAGCCCTCCGTCAACGTGACGGCGGACGGGCTGGATCTGTCGCAGGCCACAGGGGAACCCCTGGACCAGCTGACCCTGGGCCGGCTGTGCCGGATCCCGCTGGCGGAGTTCTCGACCATCATCGAGGAGCGGATCGTGGAGCTCCGGTACGCGGACAAGGTGCACGAGCCGGAGAACGTGCAGATCACCATGGCCAACGCGCAGGAGGACATCGTGCGGATCATCGCGGACGAGATCAAGAACGGCGCGGGGCCCAGCGGTGCCGGAGGCCGCGGAGGCGCACGGCAGGACAAGGAAGACCATGCCTGGTTCGAGGACACGGACACCCATGTGGCCATGTGCGCGGAGGGCATTGTCGGCATCGACCCGGAAACCGGCGAACCGGACTGGGCGCGGCTGAGCGAGATCATCGTGGACGGCGAAGGAATCCATCAGCGGGTCACCGTCATGCACGACGACCTGATCGAAGCACAGGCGGCCATCGAGGTCAACGAGAACTCCATTGCCAGCGAGGTACTGCGGGCCAGTTCCGTGGAGGGAACGCTGCGGAGCGAGATCCTGCAGACGGCCAGCATGATCTACAGCTCCGTGGAGGCGAACAACAGCCAGATCTACAGCCAGGTGGTCCAGACGGCCAGCATGATTCGGTCGGAAGTGGCCAACGCGCTGAGCGACTTCTACACGGCGATCATCCAGACGGCCTCCTCCGTGGTGATCCGGACGGGCGACAGCACCCGGACGTACCACCAGCCCACCGCACCGGCCGGAACAGAACAGGATCCGCTGGTGGACGGCGATCTGTGGTTCAACGCGGAAGGGCAGTTCACCTGGGGAGACGCGGAGGACAAGTCCTGGCTGGACGATTCCTCATTCAACTGGGGAGCCCTGAAGGCCGGCGACATCCACCGGTACGACGGAATCAATGAAAAATGGGTCAAGGTCGTCGACGAGGAAGCCCTGATGCAGGACACGCGGTTTGAGCAGAACCGCGAACGGATCGGAATGATGGCGGGGCGCGTGGACGCGGCCCGTGAGGAGATCAAGCTGACCCGGACGGAGCTGAGAGTCGAAACGGAAGGCATCCGGGCCCAGATGGAAGAAACGGCAACCCAGACCAATGCCTTTATCCTCGCAACCGCAACCCGTCTGACCAGCGACTACACCGACAAGGTGAACAACGTCGACAGCCATATCACTCAGACCGCCAGCCAGATCCTGATGGAGGTCAACAGCACAAAGAGTGAGCTGCGGTCCAGTATCACCCAGGAGGCGGACCGGATCAGCCTGGTGGTGGAAGGCTACGGTGCCAACGCGCATATCAAGCCGGCGCAGATTGTGGCCTCCATCAACAGCAGCGGCAGCAACATCCTGATCAGCGCGAACCACATCAACCTGGACGGATACGTGACGGCCAGCCAGCTGAACGCCGCCAACGCGAGAATCGACAACCTGATGGCCGGATATTCCACGGCGAGCAAACTGAGCGCCACCGTTGGCAGCTTTAACAATCTTTCCTTTGCGGGGTACAACATATACTTCTACGCGGTGAAAACAACCACGGGGAACACGATCTACGCAATGGGGCACGCATGATGAAAGAAAAACTTGAGGCAATCTTTGAGCGGCTGCAGTCGCTGGACATCAAAGCCACCAAGGAAAATATGGAGAAGCTCCTGCAGACGCTGTACGACCTGCAGGAGATCTACCGGAAACTGACGGAAGGAGGCACGGAGAATGAACCAGGGCAGACGCCTGATCATGAGGGATGATACGGTCATCGAGGACGGGGAGGCCGGATATGTCCAGGGGAATCTCTGGCTGTGGTTCAGGGGATACACGCTGCAGCAGGCGGCGGAAATCGCCTTCAACCCGCTGAAGACCGGCATGATCACGTTTGAATACGGAGAGATGTCGGACACGTATGAAGGGTTCACCCGGTGCATGGGCATCCAGATGGACATGGACGGGAAGATCTCTGTCTGCCTGACGCAGGGGGAGTAAATGCTTGACATCATCATTCCGCACTACCGGGAAGACTGGGAGATCTGCCGGAAGCAGTTCTGGATGCTGGATCTGCAGCGGTGCGCGGACTGGAGCCGGATCACGGTGACTGTGGTGAACGACGGCGGTCACCGGCTTCCGGATCACCGGCTGGCGGAACTGCACTTCCCCGTGCATCAGCTGGACATTCCGCACGGCGGCGTCTCAGCGGCCAGGAATGCCGGGCTGGAGAACGCGAAGGGCACGTGGGTCATGTTCTGCGACTGCGACGACGCATTCGCGAACCTGTACGCGCTGCGGGACATCCAGAACGTGCTGACGCCGGACGCGGAGGAACGGTTCGACCTGATGTGGGGCGCGTGCTGCGAGGAGGACAACATTGACGGAACGGAACGGCTGACCGTCATGCCGCGGAACAAGGTGTTCGTCTTCTGCCACGGAAAGATCTACCGGCGGCAGTTCCTGATGGAGCAGGGCATCCGGTTCGATCCGGCGCTTCGGTTCAACGAGGATTCCTGTTTCAACGCGACCTGCATCGCCCGGATCCATTACACGCGGATCGGCGAGATCAAGACCCATGCGCCGATTTACACGTGGATCCGGAGGCATGACAGCGTCACCACCGGCCGGAACGCGGAGGACGACGGGGCGTACGGGCAGTTCCGCCGGAACCTGACGGTGACGGAGGAGAACCGTCTGCACCGCGCCCGGGAGAACTACTGCGGGATGGTGACCCGCACGGCCTACGATGCCTACTACATGCTGGCAGGCCGGCGGGTTTCCCGTGACATGAAGCGCAGGATCTTCAGCGAGTTCGTCCCGTGGATGCGGGAACACATCGGAGACTACGGAGAAGTGGAACCGGAGATCCTGGACAAGATTCGGGAGGTCAGCCGGCTGGAACTTCTGGAGGCCGGAGAAATCATTCCGGACAGCCACGAGACCGTCCGGGAATGGGTGCATAAAATCACGGAGGTAAGCGCATGAACAGATCGAGCAAGTACAGCTTTTATATGCCGGAGAACAGCGACCCGATCGCTGTGAACGATTTCAACTACAACTTTCAGGTGATCGACGAGAACCTGATCACGGAGGCCCAGACCTGGACAGACACCCAGAAAGAGAATGCGCTGGCCAACATCGGCGCAGCAGACGCGGACATCGTCACAGCGCTCAGTAACAGCGTCACCGCGCTCAGCCACACGGTGTCCACGCTTAGCAGCCAGGTGGAAAACAACGAGGATGAGACGTTGTCGCTGGTCTTTAATGCGTATCTGACCAACACGAACTACACGACCTGCTACATGAACGAAAAAACGAAGCTCGTATGTCTGCAAGTCTATATCACGGCTTCCACCGACATCGACGGCACGACGAGCCTGATCGGCGGGCTTCCTGCTCTGAAGAATGAAAAAATGGTTCAGTGGTTCCTTTACGACTTTGAAGGCGCGTCGATCAAACCGTGCTATGTGGACACCGACAACACGGTAAAAGTGCGCGGCGGTTTAACCAACGGGCATACGTACTTCGGTACGATTATGTATATGTCCGAGTAAAGAAACAAACAGAAAGAGGGCGAGACTATGAGATCCGTGAGTCTGCGGCTGTGTGACCTTCCCAAGAGTGTGATCCCGATCGGTTTTGTGGACGAGAATCTGCACACCCGGGTCATGATCGACTGCAAAAAGATGTTTGACGAATATCCGTCCGCTGTGGCGACGCTGGCTGTGAATCCGCCGGTTGGATCCACGTATCCGGCGGTGGTGACCCGGGACGGGGATTTCGTGATCTGGGACGTGACGGCGATCGACGCCGCGTCTGATGGAAACGGCGAGATCCAGCTGACCTTCACGACGGGGGAGACCGTTGCGAAGAGCTACATCGGCCGGATCCGCGTGACCCGCAGCCTGGCGGCGAACGGGGAAGTCCCGGACCCGGTGCAGAACTGGATCGACCGGGCGAACGAGATTCTGGAATCGATCCCCGGCACGATCGACACCGCGCTGCAGGAGGCGAAGGACTCCGGAGAGTTCGACGGGCCGCAGGGACCCGAAGGACAGCAGGGCCCGGAAGGACCGTCAGGGGCTGACGGCGCACCAGGACAAGACGGAGCGCCTGGCCAGGACGGAACGGATGGAACAGACGGCGTAACGTTTACTCCTTCTGTCAGCGAACAGGGTGTAATTAGCTGGACGAATGACGGCGGCAGGACGAATCCGGAGAGCGTGAACATCAAGGGGCCGAAGGGTGATCAGGGAGATCCTGCGCCTGCAGCTGATGTGGCGGACGCGGTGGACGCGTACCTGGAGGAGAACTTCTCCAACCCGTCCAATCCGCCCCTGGACCGGTCACTGACCTCCAGCCTGTCGGCAGCTCCGGCGGATCTTGTTGGTAACTTAAAGAACGAGATACAGGAGAAAGCTGACAAGATCGTTACTCCTAAAATAGTAGATACAGAAGAAACAGAAGCAGATTTGTATGTCACGGATCAGGACGGCAATGTTATCGTCGAGTTAGTGGACGGTCATATCAAAACAAAAAACTTTGACAGTAAGCACGTTGGTACGGACGTGATTATGGATAGCGATGCAGAATCCGATGCGGATATTACGGACGGATTCGGGAATGTTATCGTCAGGTTTGAAGATGGTCACATTAAAACAAAAAACTTTGATTCGTCCGATGTTGCCACCATGTCAGAAACACTCATCGAAGCAACGGAAGACATTGACGGGCTGAAGGATGACGTGTCTGATTTGGAGTCCGCTACATCTGGAATTGTTTACAGAAACAGGGACATGATTGACGGCATCTATGCCGCTTGCAGATGGCATCAACCGAGTTCCGCTAACAAGCAATTCTGCCTTTTGATCTCCGGGGACATTCATGGAGACGCGACCCGCATGGCGAGCATTATTGAGTTTCTAAATTCGATAGACGCTTTTGATGCGGGAATCATGCTTGGTGATATCGGCGCATGGAACAAGGATGCTGAATGGTATACGAACGCTGTTTCCAAAACGGAGAAGCCATTTCTGACGGTGGTCGGGAATCATGATGCCGCTGGGAATGCGGCCTCTGATCCAAAGTATGAATATGTGCATGACTTTTATGAGAAGTTCGTTGAGCCGAATCTTCCGTATGCCGACCTTTCGGAAGGAGAGCATGAGTCTGACAACATCTATTATTTCAAGGATTTTCAGAGTCAGAAAATCAGGATAATCGTGTTGAATCAGTACGAGTACCCACCTGACAAGAGCGGAGGGGAATACGTCTATCCTCGCGGATCTGTATGCTTCAGTCAGGATCAAATTGATTGGTTTATCGACACGCTGAACAGCACACCGACCGATTATGGCGTGATTGTTGCAATGCACGTTCATCCCGGATGGATGGATAAGCAGTTTGATAATATCCTGACTGCATCAACCGCAGGAAATGCCGGAGCGCCAACAAGCCTGATTGCCACTACAAATGGGTACATCATCGAAGAGATTGTAAATGCGTGGATAAACGGCGGTACGCTTTCCGCGACATTTGCCTATACGGTTTCGGGTACATATGGAACTGGAATTGATGTGGATGCCGACTTTACAGACAGAGGAACTGGTGAGTTTATCACCTATATTTCCGGGCATTGGCACATGAGCGTAGTATCGAAGTCACACAATCACGGACAAGCATCGTATACCGTTGCGGCGGCAGGACTAAATGCCGAGACACAGAGCGACCAGCCGCGGAGAGAGGGAACGAGGAGCGAAGACCATTTCGCGGCTCTTGCTGTAGACCGCGATGCGAAAACGGTTAAGATCATTCAGATCGGCGCGCATTTCTCAAAGGATGGGTATGACAGACTCTACGGAACATATTCATATGACATCGAAGGAGGCAACGAATAATGAGCAAGGCACTTGTAATCAAAGGCGCGAACTTCTTGGCTAACAAAGTCGATACTGTAACCCTTTCTGAGGTTGTACCATGCGAATCTGTGACACTGTCTGAATCCGCGATTTCCTTCACGGCAATCGGAGCAACGGAACAACTTACCGCAACAGTTCTCCCGGTTGATACAACGGAGACTCTTGTGTGGTCTTCTTCCGATGAAAACTGTGCAACCGTTGCTGATGGGCTTGTTACCTGTGTAGGCGTTGGCACGGCAACAATTACAGCCATGTGTGGCGAACAGTCTGCAACTTGCACCGTGACTGCAACGGTGACGATTGATGCGGCTACATTGGAAGTTTTACACCGCAGATCAATACAGAGTACAGACCTGACCACAAATCCTCCGAAGAACTACGTTGGTATTGCAAATGAAAGTACAAGCAAGAGCGGCACAAATGCTGACAGATCAAGGACTTACGCATCCGGCGACTCAACATTAGGGTATTACAAAGCATTCAGCGTAGCCGGACTGACTGAATATTATCCGATACCAATCCCGCAAAATGCAAGCGAGATTCAGATTAACTGCCCAGATTTTAAGAACGCATGCTATATGGCTTTGTTGGACGGTTTTGAAAAATCAACGTATACAGGCATTCAAATTGACAGTAGGGGCGCGAAAGCGATGTCAAGTCTTTTGTCGCAGAGCAATGTCATTGAATCTACAACCAGCGGGTGGAAACTGAGTCTCGAAGATTATACTGATTTCAACTCATTTGTGTTCTCAATCAGAGCGGCAAGCGGCAATGATGAAGAAGCGATAACAAGCGCGGTTAGCATCGTGTTTTCTTAACAAAAGGTCGCAATTAGTGTGTATCGATACCCATCAGTACACACTAATGTGGAAAGGAAAACGGGGGCTTAAAACCCCCGCTCCTTCAGCCATTCATCCACGGCCTTCTGGATAATCCACGAACGGGAACGCTCTTCTTCATTCATGAATTTGTCCAGACGCTTGATCATGGATGGTGGCATCGTGACATTGA
>Ga0326513_10003159_pt1 | contig 11980 bp, 9 predicted proteins | sample 2_2465_0518_D_FD_203654 | JGI IMG/M metagenome (GOLD analysis project Ga0326513, IMG submission 203654) | Bovine rumen microbial communities from UC Davis, California, United States - 2_2465_0518 | ecosystem: Host-associated > Mammals > Digestive system > Stomach > Rumen | place: USA: California... | reverse complement strand
CAAGCTGAGCCAAGGTTTTGGGATTCTTACCATCGTAACGTACCAGCCAAACCTCTGCATCGTAGGCTTCAGCATAAACTTGCTCAGCTGACAAGGGCACAGAACCAGTCTGGACATACTTTGGGAAAGCGGTCATGGCACCAGCATCGGCATAGACCTGTCCAATAGGGCTATTCACACCTGGCTGATACCACACATTGCCGTATAGGGTTTCGGAAATGATACGCGGACGTTTTGTAACATGGACTGTTAATGCCTTAAGACTGTCATAACGAGCCACCAGTGCATCGAACATGGCATTGGCCTCTTTCTCCTTTCCCACCAACAGTCCGTAGAATTTCATCCATTCAGCTCTTCCAAGAGCCGTAGGTTCCATATACTCAGCACACTCAATGACGGGAATACCGAGCTGTCCGAGTTTATCATGCCCCGTGTTGCTTTCAAAAGGAGATACCAGCATGGCATCAGGATTTAGTTGTATAATCCGCTCTTGATTGGGAGACATACCATTACCGCAATCCACCACATCCTTGGTAAGACAATGGATATATTGCCTTTCACACACCCCTCCGATGCAATCTTCCATACCTAATTCGCATATCAGTCCACAGTGAACAGCCGTAAAAACAAGCGCATTCTCCAAGGGGATAGTCACTTGCTGCATGCCAGAAGAGGAATTGCCCATCCCTACTCCTTCAGTACGAGGTACGAGCAAGTAAGACCCCAACAGACCTTTCCCCCAAGGATTAGCCAGTTCCACCTTGATGCGGTTTCCATAACGCACCATCGTGATGTTTCGGGCATATTGTAGCCGAATGGTATCGCCAACATCAGAAAGGTTTTCCGCTGTGCCCCCTCCTTTACAAGAGAGAAGCAACAGCAGAAGACCAAGGAGTAAACTACTTTTGTTCATACTTTACACCTCTGTTAAACACAGCAGAGATAGGACCTGTTGCCGTGTTGTCATAACGCTTCACGAAATTTCCCTGGGCATCATACTGAAGCGTGTAAGAAGGCAGGGAGTAACTGGGATAGCTCGTGTCGGGATCCTGCTGGTAAGAAACAATGAATATGTTACCAGTCACAGGGTCTGCAGCAATAAGAGCAGGGCTGAACACATCGGTTGGTTGCCAGCTGGATGTAGCACCGGTCGCAGTGTCGTAAATCAGATAATTAGTGCCCGCACCTCCAAAGGGAGCATTGACTGTGAATACCTTCTTTCCGTCGGAGCACATTGATGTGCCGTCCATTACAAAGGTCACTTCCCCCTGCGGAGTAATCTTGCGCACGCCAGCACCCGTCTGATTCCAATTTTCATCATAAGTGCCATAATCCATGAAATAAACATCGTCACCGACAGTAAGCATGTGCATAGGATTGGTGATGAGCTCGTTCTTTATTTCGCTCACTTCCTTCGAGCCGAGGTCAATCTTTGAGACAGAAGGCTTTACGCAACTTCCGTAATCAGAATTGGCCACATAAAGACATCCGTGAGCCAGCGTCAGTCCATCAGGATAGGAACCGACAGTATAGGTTTCCTGCTTGGCAAAATTGACGGTGTCGATAGCAGCCACGATACCATTTTCACCAGTGGTGCTGGCACCATAGCAGGTGAAGTAGAGCTTACCATCCACGCCCACAGCGGCACGAGGACTCTGACCGTCGGTCTCGCCCAACAATTCCGTGGTGTTAATTTGTTTCAGCACAGACAAATTGTTTTTATCACATACCCAGATGGTAGCCTCAGCATCCACCACGATGTAAATTTTGCTACCATAATCAACGATGTAATTAGCCGTTTTGCCTACCGACTTTCCGTTAATTTTCTGGAAAGCATTCGAAGTCACTGCTCCTGAGGCATAATCGATATAACTGACGTTGCCATCGATGTTGGCACGCTTGTTACCAGAACCAACAATAAAAATACCATTAGACACGTCAGTCTTGACCAACTCGGGGCCATTGTCATCATTACTACATGCAGTAAAGATGGATGCACCCATCATTAGTACTGCTAAATTCAAAAGATTTTTGTTCATTTTTTGTTATTGATTAAAATTTATAAGTGAAAGAGAACTGATAGCTTCTACCAGGCATGGGATAACTACCCACAATCTCGTATTGGCGGTCAGTCAAATTTTTCAAGTCAAAACGTAACTCCAACATTCCTCGCCACAGAGAAAATCGACGCGAGGCAGAGGCGCCAAGTTCATAATATCCATCCACTCGTGTTCCTTCTAAGTGTGAGTTTGTACTCCACCGTTCACTCACAACCGTAAGGTGCGAAGCGATGTTCACCCAAGGATTTTCCCATGCCAACGAGAATGAGGCACTGTGCTCTGGGGTATAAGCTATCTGCATGTTGTAAAAGGGGGACGAAGGGTTCGAGCGGTTCTGTGCACGCTGGTAGCTGTAATAGCCTGAGCATGTCAGCACATGTTGTGGATTCAGCCGACAAGCGGCATCCATCTTGACATCCCCACCGAACACACGCACTTTACCTACATTGACGCAGTTCCACACAAACATGTTGAAAGGAACCGCCACAATCATATCCTTCACTTGATTGTGATAACCATCAACCGTAACCCTAAAATCCGCGCTGTTCCACATTCCTTCCCATGTCACGCCCAAATTCAGCTGCTCTGTCCTTTCAGGCCTCAAGTCTATAGACCCATAGTGGAAGAAGTAATTCTCGTTGAAAGTGGGGGCACGAAAAATCTCCTTGTACGATGCTCTCAGATGCAGGTGAGGTAGCAGAAGGAAAGATGCACTAATGGACGGAGATAAGCGTTTCACGTCGTCGGCCGACACACCCGATTTAGCATCGTTCAGATGAAGGGAATGCAGCAGACGCGCCATCACCGTAAGCCGATTCGTACGGAATTTGGCTGTGGCTGACTGCCAAAGAGAATGCCTGAAGGGACGAGTGTCTGTGGGAAGAGAACTATTCAAATTATTATAGGCATAATCCGCTGAATAGTCAAACGACCAAACGTCATTCATGTGGTAGAGGAGGCAAGCGGATGTATAGTACTCTCGCTGCCAATAGTCAGCATCCTGCACCTGACTCGCCACCATACCATCGTCATAAAAAGAAGCAGCCCAATTGAATTTGCCATGCAACTTGAGAGAAAGCTTTGGAGTTAGCCGCTTTTGAAACATCAACTGTCCGAACGCATTTCGGTCGCGAAGGGTTTCATGGCTGATGTTGGAGTAATAGCGCACTTGTCCTGGCAGTTGGCGGTCATTATCATAGTAGTAAATTTTCCCTATCAAACGATCAGATGTATTGATTTGCCAATTGAAATTGAGTTCTCCATGCCCAGCTTTCATGCGGCTATTGTTGCGATGAGCATGCACCTTCTCAGTCACATTCTTAATGGTGTAGGGGTAGTCATTCTCTGCATAAACGTATTCCCCTACTACCGAGAGGGAGAAGTGGTGATTGATGGATTGCTCATATTTAATATAAGGAGAAACATAATCGAAAGAGCCTTGTTTAGCCTGCAGTGTGAGATGAGGAGAGAAGTCATCAGTTCCGCGCTGAGAAAGGGTCAGAATGTTGATAGTGGCAGGAGCAGAAGCCTGACGTGCAGGGATGAAGAGGTCATCATTGTCGCCTATCACCAAGGAGAGACTCCCCACATTCTCGATAGAATAGCGTGACAGATCTATTTCGCCCCCCTGACAGTCAGAAAGCATCACGCCATCATAACTCACGCCCGTATGCTTCGTGCCAAAACCACGCACCGAAACAGTTTTCATACCACCCGCCCCTCCATAGTCGCGCAATGTCATTCCTGGCAACCGATGTAGTGCATCGGCAATGTCTGTCACTCCCAAACGCAGCATATCACCACGCTCCATGATGTAGAGCGGAGAAGTGGATGTTACCGCATGGTGTTTACGCGTCTCCACCACCTCTACTTCTTGCACATGGCGCATGACGGTGTCGGTCTGAGCCGCCCCCCTGACCGAACCAACGAGCAGTATCAAAATTACCGATAGAATCTTCATCTTAATGCCTTATAGAGCTGCCCAATCCACGGGGCAGTAGCCTTACACTCTTCAGCAAAGGCAGGTCTTCGGACTTATCCTCTCCGCAACAAAACCTTCCCAAGTATTGTTCAAAAGCGCTTTTCAGAACGCCTTTGCACTCAGTGGTAAATATGCTACGCAGATTGCATGGACTCACCGCAGCGGGACTGTCAGGGATTTCCACCCTATTCCCTTTTCATCGTCAGCATGACGAACCTTTTGCGGGTGCAAAGGTACGATTAAGTGAGAGAAAAACCAAATTTATTCGAGGTTTTCCGAACGTGAGTACCTTAGATAGCCATATCAACGGTACGATTAAGTGAGAGAAAAACCAAATTTATTTGAGGTTTTGGCTGCACCGAAAGTACCTCACTTACCAACTGCCTTGTAAAAGAGAAAGCATAAAAAACGGGGGACAGCACATTTTCAATGAGTCCCCCGCAATAATCCACATCGCTACAGGCTGTTACTCTTCCCAACCCAAAGCTGATGCACCCAACACGGCTGCATTGGCATTCATCAACCCACTAACCAGGAATTTTGCTTTTCCACGGAAAATGGGCATCACATGCTGGTTGTAGGCTTCTTCGATGGGTTTCATGATGAGGTCGCCGGCTTTGCACAGTCCGCCAAAGAAGATGAAGGCCTCGGGCGAGGAGAAGGCTGCGAAGTCGGCACATGCCTCTCCCAGCATTTTGCCGGTAAACTGGAATATTTCGTTGGCCACTTCATCGCCCTTGCCTGCTGCGATGGAGACATCGAGCGACTCAAGTTCCTCGGCTGGCTTGTTGCGCAGAAGTGAGGGCCGACGGGTGTTGGCCAAAATTTCACGTGCCGTGCGTGCCACCCCGGTGGCTGAGCAGTATGCCTCCAGGCAGCCTGTGCGGCCACAACCACACGGACGGCCTTCTGCGCCGCGAACCATGGTGACATGTCCCAATTCGCCAGCAAAGCCATCGTGGCCATAAAGCAGCTGTCCATTCACCACAATGCCTGAGCCAACGCCTGTGCCAAGCGTGATGACAATGAAATTCTTCATGCCGCGTGCCGCTCCGTAGGCCATCTCGCCCATGGCTGCTGCGTTGGCATCGTTGGTGAGACGAACAGGTAGGCCTCCTAATTGACTGGAAAACATCTTTGCCAAGGGCACCACTCCCTCATGCGCCCAAGAGAGGTTGGGAGCGTATTCAATGGCTCCGCTATAGTAATTGCCATTGGGAGCACCAATGCCCATGCCAGCTATGTTGCTGGCACCGCCCACTTGCTCTATGAGGGGGGTGAGGCACACCACCCCTGCCTCCACAAATGTGTCGGCTGTCTTGTATGCCTGCGTTTTGATTGAATTTTCTGCCAAGATGTTGCCGCGAGCATCAACAATTCCAAACACGGTGTTTGTTCCTCCAAGGTCAACACCAATTACAAAAGGTTTCTGAGTGTCCATATCTTTTCAGTTATTGAAGATTGATGGTTGCGAAGTTACGGATTAAATCACAAAAAATGATGCTCCGAAGTGAGAAAAATCCATTTTGTATGCTTTCTGAGGGGGGAAACAGACGTTTTTCAATGTTTCGGACTTCTATTTCGGTACAAAATGTGTATTTTTGCACACAATAACTCATCAATAAGTAACTGGACAAATTTAATTGATGATAATTCGTGATCAATTCATGATAATTATGTTTTAAATAAACACGAATTGCCATGAATTGTCCATGAAATCATCATGAATATTTTATATAAACTATTTTGGTTTACCTACTAAAAGGGGCATATTTTATATTTCTCGCTCGTCCGCCGAAGGCGTATAAGTTCATCCGAAAAATTGTATAACTCACTCAATAAATTTTCACAATAAAAAATGAAAAAGATTTTCTTGTTTATGTTCAGCATCTTCAGTGCTTTCATGTCTCAGGCTCAACAGCCAGCATTCGACATCGATTTGTGGCAGAATGGACTGCCCAACAGTAATGGTATCGACAAGACTCAACCTTTCGATGACTCCAAGCAGAACTTCAAACCGTCCATTAGGGTTTTCCTGCCCGATGCAGCTAAAGCAACAGGCCGAGCTGTGGTGTGCTGTCCTGGTGGTGGCTATAGCCATTTGGCAACCGACCACGAGGGCTATGCCTGGGCACCCTTCTTCAACGAACGGGGCATTGCACTGATTGTGCTAAAATACCGAATGCCGCACGCCAATGCCGATGTGCCCATCAGCGATGCAAAGGAAGCACTGAGAGTGGTGAGAGAGAATGCACAAAAGTGGAACATCGACCCCCGGAAGGTCGGCATCATGGGTTCTTCGGCAGGAGGACATTTGGCATCTACTGTTGCCACGCATAGTGATGCGCAAACAGTCCCAGCTTTCCAGATTCTCTTCTACCCCGTCATCACGTTCGACTACAAATACACCCATAAAGGCAGCCGCCACGGACTCATTGGCGAGAAGGCTACAGAAGAAATGGCAGACCTCTACAGCAACGAGAAACAGGTGACCAGCCAAACCCCTCCTGCCATCATGCTGTTGAGCGACGACGACACCGTGGTGCCATCGCCCAACAGCGTCAATTACTACCTTGCCCTCAAGCGGAGCAAGGTAAAAGCTACCATGCACATCTACCCCTCTGGAGGTCACGGATGGGGATTCAGAGAGAACTTCAAATACCATAAAGAAATGTTGGCCGACCTCAGTGCCTGGCTGGAAACATTAAAGTGAGGATGAGAGGGAAAGGTACTTGCGTTCGACAATAAAAATGAAAAAAGCTGGTTTTTCATTTTGTATTGTGCTCACTTAATCGTACCTTTGCACTTTCAAAACTGACAGAAGATTATTTATGATAGTACAAGCGATGCCTCAAATGCCTGAATTGAACTTCCAAGATTGGATGCAGAATGTAGGCATTTTTGAGGAAATCATGAAGGGATTCATCATCGGTGTTCTGGCATCAGCACCTATGGGGCCAGTTGGCATACTGACCATACAGCGCACACTCAACAAAGGACGCTGGGAAGGGTTTGCAACGGGTGTGGGAGCCAGCATCAGTGATATTCTTTATGCCATCATCACTGGCTATTTCATGTTCTTGGTGGTGGACATCATCGAAGACCCCATCACGGCTCTGTGGATAAAGGTGATAGGCAGTGCGCTGCTCTTTGCTTTCGGAATTTATACGTTCCGCAGCATTCCCAAGCACAAAGTGCTCGACAGGGAAGTGCCAGTGGAGACGAAGAACAAACTGACGGGGTTTGTCATTTCTGGTTTCTTTATCACAGTGTCCAATCCACTCATCATCCTTCTGTTTGTGGCATTGTTCGGTCAGTTCACCTTCATCTTGGCAGGCAACTGGTTTGTGCAAGCCATGGGCTACCTGTCCATCGTGGCAGGAGCGTTGGCTTGGTGGTTCGGACTCACATGGCTGGTGGACAAGGTGCGGGCACGCTTCAGCAATCAGGTCATTTGGCGCCTGAACCGCATCATAGGCATCGTAGTGATGGTGGTGAGCGCATTGATGATTGTTTATGCCTTGACAGGGCACACCTTCCATTTCATCCCTTTTGGAGATGACCCCGGATTGAATTTATTTGAATAAGAATAAAAGATGTACATTGCAGAACAACTCAAAAAAAAGAGCATCGCCGAATACCTGCTCTACATGTGGCAGGTGGAGGACACCCTGCGCGCCTACGGATTAGATGCCGAACGCATGGCGAAAGAGTATATTCCTCAGTTCAAACTCGATGAAGAGAAAAGCGAGGAATTGAGGGGATGGTATGAAAGCCTTATCCAGATGATGAGAGAAGAGGGAGTGGAGAGTCGTGGGCATCTGCAAATCAACAAAAACATCCTCATCCTGCTCACCGACCTACACGTGCAACTGCTCAAGTCAAGCAAACACCCGTTCTATTCGGCAGCTTACTACAAGGCTTTACCATTCATTGTGGAGCTGAGATCTAAAAGTCTGGCGAGCCAAGAAAAGAACGAACTTGAGAACTGTTTCGATGCACTGTATGGAACCATGCTGCTGAAAGCACAAAAAAAAGGACTTTCACCCGAAACAGCCACCGCCATCGACCATATTGCCAAGTTCATCGCTATGCTGAGCGACTACTACAAACAGGACAAAGCAGGAGAGTTGAAAATTGAGAACTGACAATGGACACAATTGGTCACAGAAACTTAGCACCTTAGCGCTGGTTTCCAGCGGTTTCTCATGCTGGCCATAAATTAAAAGTTTCAAGCAACAACCAAAGGAATAGTTAAATATGAAAATTTTAGTGACTGGATGCAACGGGCAACTCGGCAATGAGATGCAGTTGCTGGCAAAGGAGAACCCTCAACACACCTACTGTTTTACAGATGTGGTGATACCAGAAGGCTCCATCGCTCAAAAATTAGACATCACCAACCAAGCCGAAGTGGAGACCTTCGTGGAAGAAAACCGCATCGACTGCATTGTGAACTGCGCAGCTTTCACGGCTGTTGACAAAGCCGAAAGCAACGAGGAATTGTGCAACCTTCTGAACAACACCGCCCCTGGCTATTTGGCCCAAGCAATGGGAAAGAGAGGGGGATGCATGGTGCAAATAAGCACCGACTACGTCTTCGATGGCACAAGCTATAAGCCTGTAACAGAAGAACAGCCCACTTGCCCCAACTCCGTATATGGACGCACAAAGTTGGCAGGCGAAGAAAGCGTGATGGCAAACTGTAAACAATACCTCATCATCCGCACAGCATGGCTGTACTCCACTTTTGGCAACAACTTCGTAAAGACCATGATTCGCCTGGGAAAAGAAAAGCCAGAACTGGGTGTCATCTTCGACCAAGTGGGCACACCCACCTATGCACGCGACTTGGCTGTTGCCATCTTTGCCGCTATCAACCAGGGCATTGTGCCAGGCATTTACCATTTCAGCAACGAAGGAGTGATTTCTTGGTACGATTTCACCAAAGCCATCCACCGCATCGCAGGCATTGAGGGCTGCCATGTGAAACCGCTCCACACGGCAGAATACCCCACCCCTGCTGCTCGTCCTCACTACTCCGTGCTGGACAAGACGAAAATCAAGAACACCTACGGAATTGAAATCCCCTATTGGGAAGATTCGCTCCGAGAGTGTATCAGTAAATTATAGAACATGAACGAAATAGAAAGAAGAAGAACGTTTGCGATTATCTCGCACCCAGATGCAGGAAAGACCACGTTGACAGAGAAACTGCTGCTCTTTGGCGGTCAAATTCAAGTGGCAGGCGCAGTCAAGAGCAACAAAATTAAAAAGACGGCCACCAGCGACTGGATGGAGATTGAGAAGCAGAGAGGTATCTCTGTGAGCACGTCGGTGATGGAGTTTGACTACCTCCCCCCAGCGGCTGACGCTTCACTGCAACCTTACAAGGTGAACATTCTCGACACCCCCGGCCACCAGGATTTTGCCGAGGACACGTTCAGAACGTTGACTGCGGTAGATTCGGCCATCATCGTCATTGACGGAGCCAAAGGTGTGGAGGCTCAAACCAGAAAGTTGATGACGGTGTGCCGCATGAGAAAGACACCTGTGATTGTATTCATCAACAAGATGGACCGCGAGGGTAAAGACCCCTTCGACTTGTTAGACGAAGTGGAAAGCGAGTTGCAAATTAAGGTTCGCCCACTTTCCTGGCCCATTAACCAAGGGGCACGTTTCAAAGGGGTATATAACATTTACGAAGAAAACCTCAACCTCTTCACACCCAACAAGCAGATGGTGACCGAAAAGGTGAATGTGGACATTCACTCACAAGAACTCGATGAACGTGTTGGCGAGCAGGATGCAGAAAAACTGAGAGAGGACTTAGAGATGATTGACGGAGTGTATGACTCTTTCGATGTGAACACCTACTTGGAGGCTGAAGTGGCTCCCGTCTTCTTCGGTTCAGCCTTGAACAATTTTGGTGTGCAGGAACTGCTGGATTGTTTTGTAGAGATTGCCCCCAATCCTCGCCCCACCACGGCTGAGGAACGAATCGTGCAACCAGAAGAACCCAAATTCACCGGTTTCATCTTCAAGATTACTGCCAACATCGACCCCAACCACCGCTCATGTACGGCCTTCTGCAAAGTATGTTCAGGCAAATTTGTCAGAAATGCCCCCTACCTGCATGTAAGAAACGGAAAGACGGTACGTTTTTCCAGCCCCACCCAATTCATGGCCCAGCGGAAGAGCACGATTGAGGAAGCCTACCCTGGCGACATTGTAGGTCTGCCCGACAATGGCATCTTCAAGATTGGAGACACACTGACAGAAGGTGAACAGCTGCACTTCAAGGGGTTGCCCAGCTTTTCGCCTGAAATGTTCAAATACATTGAAAATGCCGACCCCATGAAGACCAAGCAGTTAGAAAAAGGTATCAACCAACTGATGGACGAAGGTGTGGCGCAGTTGTTCGTGAACCAATTCAACAATCGTAAAATCATCGGAACCGTAGGACAACTGCAGTTTGAGGTGATTCAATACCGCTTAGAGAACGAGTACAACGCCAAATGCAAGTGGGAACCCATCAGCTTATACAAGGCCTGTTGGATAGAGAGTGACGATGAAGCCGAACTGGAAGCCTTCAAAAAGCGAAAGTACCAGTACATGGCGAAAGACAAAGAAGGAAGAGATGTGTTCCTGGCCGACTCCAACTATGTGCTGCAAATGGCGCAGCAGGACTTCAAGCACATTAAATTCCATTTCACCAGCGAATTTTGAAACTAACAACAACATGCTACAAGACGAAGTAAAAAAGGCCATCGAGGTAATGAGAGCAGGGGGAGTGATTCTCTACCCCACCGACACCGTTTGGGGCATCGGATGCGATGCCACCAATGCAGAGGCCGTGAAGAAGGTTTTTGAAATCAAGCGGCGCGAAGACAGCAAGGCACTGATTTGTTTGGTTGACAGCGACGTAAGGCTGCAACGCTATGTACGGAATGTGGCCGATGTCACCTGGGACATGATAGAACTGAGCGAAAAGCCGCTGACCGTCATCTTTGACAATGTCACGGGATTAGCCCCCAATGTAATTGCTGCCGATGGCAGTGCTGGGCTCCGCATCACGAAGGAGGAATTTAGCAAAGAGTTGTGCTACCGTTTCCAAAAACCCATCGTGAGCACCAGTGCCAACATCAGCGGCGAACCCACACCAGCCACATTCGACGAAATCAGCGACGAAATCAAGAACGCTGTCGATTATGTGGTGAAGTACAGCCGTCAAAGTCGCGAAAAGCACAAGCCCAGCAGCATCATCAAAATGAGTGCCAACGGACAGTTCACCATCATTCGCGAATAAGCACACTCTATCATTCTTAACTCTTCCCTCAATGAAGAGAACAGCATGTTACGAAGATGAATTTTATCGGAATCAGACGCAAAGAAATTAAGTTCTTGAATGCCATCACCGAATGGTTGAAGGGCGACCACACAGAAAAGCAAATTGTTCTGATGATCAGCCTCATCGTTGGTGTGTGCACAGGACTGACCGCCTTCGTACTGAAGTCGCTGATTGAAGAAATCAAGCACTTGCTCACTTCTGGCTTTGTAGCCGAAGACACCAACCTCCTCTACCTGCTTTTCCCTGCTGTGGGCATACTCCTCTCCATGCTTTTCGTCCAATACATTGTCAGAGGCGACATCAGCCATGGGGTAACAAAGATTCTCTATGCAATGTCGCGAGGTAGAAGCCGCATCAAGTCCCACAACCGATGGTCAAGCGTGATTGCCAGCGCCATCACCATCGGATTTGGTGGTTCTGTTGGGGCTGAGGCTCCCATCGTGCTGACAGGTGCCGCCTGGGGTTCCGACTTCGGAAAGCGTTTTCACCTGCCTCCTAAAACGTTAATGCTCCTTGTCGGCTGTGGTGCGGCAGGAGCCGTGTCGGGTGTCTTCAAGGCTCCCATTGCAGGTTTAGTGTTTGTGCTCG
>Ga0326513_10003158_pt1 | contig 11980 bp, 9 predicted proteins | sample 2_2465_0518_D_FD_203654 | JGI IMG/M metagenome (GOLD analysis project Ga0326513, IMG submission 203654) | Bovine rumen microbial communities from UC Davis, California, United States - 2_2465_0518 | ecosystem: Host-associated > Mammals > Digestive system > Stomach > Rumen | place: USA: California... | reverse complement strand
CAAAGTTACAAAGAATAAACGGATTACTGAAAAGTTTTTTACTCACAGGCTTTTTATGGAAACTGGCAAGGACAGGTTTTGAGGTTTGCTTGCATCTTTCATTTGCATTATGTCGGGGGCATTGGAGTAGTCGAATTTAGGTCATTGCTAAGAAATTTGTTTAAAAAAATTGTCCGATTTAAAAAATAGTTGTATCTTTGCAACTCAGTTAAAAAATCTAATAATAGTATTAACAATTTAAAAAACAAACAATTATGCCTTCAAGAATTAGATTACAGCGTCATGGTAAAAAGAATCAACCTTTCTATCATATCGTTGTTGCGGATGGTCGTGCACCTCGGGATGGTAAATTTATCGAGAAATTAGGCACCTACAATCCTTTGACCAACCCTGCCACCATCGTCCTCGATGTTGACAGAGCTGCTGAGTGGCTTAAGAATGGCGCTCAACCTAGCGACACCTGCCGCCGCATCCTTTCCTACAAGGGTGTCCTGCTCAAACGTCACCTTCAGATTGGTGTTGAGAAAGGCGCTATCAGTCAGGAACAGGCTGACGTGAAGTTCAACGAGTGGCTCCAGGCCAAGGAGAACAAGATTGCTAACGTCAAGAGCGAAGCCGAAAACAAGATGCGTTCTGTTAAGAAAGAGCGTCTCGATGCAGAGAAGAAATTCAACGAAGCCAAAGCAAATGCTGTTGCTGCCAAGCGTAAGGCTGCTGCTGAGGCTGAGGCCGCCGCTAAGGCTGAAGCTGCTGCTGCCGCTGAGGCAGAAGCTCCTGCTGCTGAAGAGGCTCCCGCCGCTGAATAAGCTTTTGCAGATGAATAAAAAAGCGTGTCCAATGTTAAGAGGACACGCTTTTTTTTGATTGAAAGCTGTTGTCAACAACATGATAAAAAGACATGACCAAAGAAGAATGCTATCAATTGGGGAAAATCACAAAGCCTTGGGGTATAAAGGGACAAGTTGTTTTCTTTCTAGATGTAGACTGTCCAAATGACTATGCCGAATTAGATTCGGCATTCGTGGAGGTCAAGGGCAATCTGGTGCCCTATTTTTTTCAGGTGGAGAACATAAATGGAAACAAGGCCGTTGTTACCTTTGAAGACCTTACCCCTGAAGAGTCTCTTGCTCTAGTCGGATGTGACCTGTATCTTCCACTCGACCTATTGCCAAAACTGACTGGGAATCAGTTTTATTTCCACGAAGTGAAGGGCTTTCGCGTTGTGGACGAATCATATGGTGACATCGGAGTCATACAGACTGTAATTGAATATCCCGCCCAGCCTCTTTTCCAAATAATGAAGGGCGACAAGGAAATACTCGTCCCGGTTATAGACCCTGTTATTAAAAAAGTAGATAGGGAGAATAAAACTATCTATATCGATGCTCCTAATGGCCTGATAGATTTGTATTTAGAAAGTTAGTAACAAATTGTTGATATTTATTTTTTTGTATTTGCAAAAGTATATGTACTTTTGCAAAACGAAAAATGAGATAATTTTAGTATTAACGTAAACGTCAGCCCTATGGAAAAGAAAGAAGCCACTTTGGAGAAGACCTGCTACTCGAACGAAGAACTCCAGTTTTTCAAGGATTTAATCCTTCAAAAAAGAGCCGAGGCAAAGAAGAATCTTGAGCTCCTCAATGAGGCCATTGCCGGCAACGAGAACGAGGCCAATGATACTGCTCCCACATTCAAAAACCTTGAGGAGGGAAGCAATGTGCTGTCCAAAGAGGAGAATGCCCGCCTGGCTGCCCGCCAAGAGAAATACATAAAAGACCTCGACGCAGCCCTCATTCGTATTGAAAATAAGACTTATGGCATCTGCCGTATCACGGGCAAGCTCATACCAAAAGAGCGCCTGATGGTTGTCCCCCATGCCACCACCACTGTGGAAGGTAAGATGCAGGAGAAGAAGCGTCGCTAATCAATTGCTTCACACGTATCAGCTCCGTCAATTTACTTTTAATAAAAACAGGCAGATCCCTCACGGTTCTGCCGTTTTTTTTTCTTTTTAGTGAGGTGTTATTATGATACGGCTGATTTTTTTTCCTTCGGCTTGGCTGATAATGTGGGTGATGATTAGTTTCTCCGAAGGGAAAAGAGGGGGAAGAGGATAATAATATTCACTCCAAGATGAGCTCCCGTATAGTCCATTCAATGTTACTATAATAATACAAGGGGTTGGCACGTGATGCGTTATTGTCAAACTCTTGGAATGGCAGACAGAAGACGCTGGGTGTAGGGATGTTGAGGGTGGGCGAAAAGTTCGTCGCTGGGTGCGGTTTCGACCAAGCGGCCTTTCTCCATGACCATGATGCGGTCGGAGAGGAATTTCACCACCGAGAGGTCGTGAGTAATAAAGAGATAGGTGTATCCGTAAGTCTCTTTGAGTTCGTTCAAAAGGTTGAGCACTTGCGCCTGTACCGAGACGTCGAGTGCGGAAACGCTTTCGTCACATACTACCAGTTCCGGCTCTAGTATCAATGCACGGGCAATGCATACTCGCTGCCGCTGTCCTCCAGAAAATTCGTGAGGATAGCGGTTATACCACTCTGGTTCTAGCCCCACCTGTTTCATCAGCTGCATTACGCGCTCACGTCGCTCTGAAGAAGAGGAATAGAGATGATGGCATCTGAGCGGTTCCAAGATGGCTTCGCCAATGGTAATGCGCGGATTGAGAGAAGAGTAGGGGTCCTGGAAGACAATTTGTACCTTGCGACGTAATTCGTGTTGCTCGGAATGGGAGAGTTTGTCAAGGTTATGTCCTCGGTAAGTGATAGTGCCAGAGGAATGGTCCAGCAGGCGCAATAGGGTGCGTCCCAAAGTGCTTTTTCCACATCCTGATTCACCCACAAGACCCAAAGTCTCACCCTCAAAAATGTCGAAGGAAAAACCGTCCACCGCCTTCAACTCTTTGGTCGTCTTTCCGAAAATATTCTTTTCCAGAGCGTAAGTTACCTCAAGGTCGCGTACCGACATCAGCGGTTCGCCAGTCTTCAGGGTGAAAGCCATAGCCCCATCTGCTTCGGGCTGTGCGACTTCCCTGCCTTCGAGAAACTCTTTCACCGTAGGCAGCCTATGTGGTCGGCTGTCCAGCGGCGGACGGCAAGCAAGCAGTCCTTGAGTGTAAGGGTGTTGCGGGTGGTGCAGCACCTTTTCTGCTGGTCCCTGCTCCACAATTTTTCCCTTGTACATCACAGCCACGTCGTCGGCAATTTGGGCAATGACACCAAGGTCGTGCGTGATAAAAATAATGCCTATATTATACTTCTGTTGCAGAGAACGCAACAGCTCCAGAATAGTCTTCTGAACCGTCACGTCTAGAGCCGTCGTGGGCTCGTCGGCTATCAACAGGTTCGGGTGGCAGATAAGGGCCATGGCTATCATTACGCGCTGTTTCTGTCCCCCACTTATTTCATGCGGATAGCTCTCGAAAATCTTCTCCGGACGTGGGAGCTTCACCTCTTCAAATAGTTTCAGCACACGATCCCGAGCCTCTTTTCGGCCAACCTCCTCATGTTGCCTCAGCATTTCCACCACTTGCGCTCCGCATTTCTGGACAGGGTTCAGGCTTGTCATGGGCTCTTGGAAAATCATCGAAATATTTCTGCCGCGGAATCGCCGTTTCTCCTCTTCTGACATGGATATCAATTCCACGGGCTCTTCATCTGCAGTGCGTAAATAGGCCTTTCCTTCCACCAGGCAATGCGGGGGCTTAGGCAACAAACCCATCACACTCATCGAACTGACCGACTTCCCGCTTCCCGACTCGCCCACAATGCCCAACGTGCGGCCGCGCTGCACCTCGTAGCTCACTCCGTCCACGGCGGTCTGATATACCCCGTCGTGCATAAACTGAACACGCAAATCTTCTGTTTTCAACACCCATTCTTCCATTTAGCGGCAAATTTTTTTATTAAAAAACGCAGAATTATTATTTTTATTTGAAAATTAATGCGTAAATTTGCAAAATCTTTTTAACGATTAAACACAAACAACTTAAAAACACATCTATATGACAAAATCTGAAGAATTCATGGAACTGGAAGCGCGTTATGGCGCACACAACTATCATCCTCTGCCCGTCGTCCTGGCCAAAGGTGAAGGCGCCTTTGTGTGGGATTGCGAGGGCAAACGCTATTTCGACTTCCTTTCGGCCTACTCTGCCGTCAACCAAGGCCACTGCCACCCCAAGATTGTCAAGGCTCTGACCGACCAAGCTCAAAAGCTCACCCTCAGCAGCCGCGCCTTCTACAACGATTGTCTCGGCGAGTGGGAAAAGTATGTCACTGAATATTTTGGCTACGATAAGGTGCTACCCATGAACACCGGTGCCGAAGCTGATGAAACTGGCCTCAAGCTGGCTCGCCGCTGGGGTGTGGTGAAGAAAGGCATCAAAAACGAAGACGTAAAGATCGTCTGCTGCGAAGGCAACTTCCATGGCCGCACCATCACCATCATCACCATGAGTAACGACCCCGAGAGCTACGCCAACTATGGCCCCATGACTCCCGGTTTCATCCGCATCCCATACAACGACCCCGACGCCCTTGAGCGCGTGTTAGAGAAAGACGGCGACACCATTGCCGGATTCCTTCTCGAACCCATCCAGGGCGAGGCTGGCGTATATGTACCCGACGAGGGTTACCTAAAGAAATGCTACGACATCTGCCACAAGCACAACGTCCTCTTCATGGCCGACGAGGTGCAGTGCGGCATTGCGCGTACCGGCAAGATGCTTGCCTGCGACCACGAAGGCGTTCGCCCCGACATCCTCATCCTAGGCAAAGCACTGGGCGGTGGCGTCATGCCCGTCAGTGCTGTCTTGGCCGACGACGACATTATGCTCAACATCAAGCCCGGCGAGCACGGCTCCACCTTCGGCGGCAATCCCCTTGCGGCCAAAGTGAGCATTGCAGCCCTCCAGGTTATCAAGGACGAGCACTTGATGGAGAACGCCGAGCGTCTGGGTAAGATTTTCCGTGAGGAAATGACCAACTTCAAGAGCCCCATGATTGAAAAGGTGCGCGGCAAGGGACTGCTCAACGCCGTCATCATCAAGCCCCGCAACGGCAAAGAGGCATGGGATGTCTGCCTGAAGATGCGCGACATGGGCGTGCTGGCCAAACCCACCCACCAGCACATCATCCGCTTTGCTCCTCCGCTGGTCATTACCGAAGAGCAGCTCCGCGAGGCTATCGCTATCATCAAAGAGGCCATCGCTTCGTTTGAATAATTATTAAAGGTTTACAATCAACAATGTACAGTGTATTGTGACAGCAATTGCTCACCAATACACTGTACGTTGTGCTTTTTATGATTCTTCTTTTGCCATGAGGGACAAGGTACAGAAAATATTCTTTTTCGCGCTTGCTTTGTGCCTGTTTGTAGCCACTGGGGCACCCGCGCGGGCACAAGATGTGCGCCAAACCATCACAGTGACGGTTGGCGACTGTAGTTTCGAGATGGTTTATGTGGCAGGAGGGACCTATATTCAGGGCCACGATGAGGCTCCTTTTTTCTTCAGAAGTATGCCCTCTCAGTCGGTGCTGGAACAGCTGGCCCACTATGCCGACGAGGCTCCCCGACACCGAGTAGACCTGTATGGGTTCTATATGGGCCGCTACGAGGTAACGCAGCGCCTCTGGACCACCGTCATGGGCTACAATCCCTCCAACTTTGTGGGCGACGATTTGCCAGTGGAGCAGGTGGACTATTATGAGGTGAAGGAATTCATCCGTCGGCTGAACGAGCTCACGAATATGAAATTCCGCTTGCCTACCGAGGCTGAATGGGAATATGCTGCCCGCGGTGGTAGGCGGTCTAAGGGATACACCTACCCGGGTGGCGATGAAGCCATACGGATTGGATGGAACCACCTCAACAGCGATTTCTGTACCCATCCCGTCGGCTCTCTCATCCCCAATGAACTGGGGCTCTACGACATGTCGGGCAACGTGTGGGAGTGGTGCAACGACTGGTACGACACATTGGCCTACCTTTGGGTGTACACTCAAGACAAAAACCGTCCAGATTATATCAACACTAACAAAAAGTTGCGCAAGTGGTACTCGCTCAATCATGCCTTGATGACAGACGTTTACGGTCGTCCTTATGAGTCCGACAACGAATTTCTCGACCCTCGTGGCCCCGACACCGGCGTGTTCCGCGTGGGCCGAGGCGGCTCTTGGACCGACGAGCCTCGATTTCTGCGCTCTTCCTACCGCAATTTCTGGGTTCCCGAAAGAAAACTCAGCATCCTGGGGTTCCGTTTGGCACTCAGTTCGGCAGCCGACACCTCCCTCATGTGGATGCCCAACCAGTACCTCATCGACTCCATTGTCGACGGCAAGGTATACAAATCCATCACCACTGCCACCCTCGACCATCTCCAGCAGGGCATTCTCGAAGGCATCTTCAGCGTTGGCCCCAACAAACGCATACACTTCTCCAGAGGCAACCTACAGTACAATGCGGCCGTCAACCAGTGGCGTTTTGCCGACCGCCAACACGACCGCATAGGCATGGACAATCTTGACTATGCCAAGGACTATTCCGGTTGGATAGACCTCTTTGCCTGGGGCACCAGCGGCTACCACGGCAGAAAGCCCTACTATTTTTCCCCCAATCCCAAGTACTATGGCAACGGCAAGAAGAATATCGACGGCACCAGCTACGACTGGGGTGTCTACAACCGCATCAGCAACGGGGGCGACCGTGTGGGGCTGTGGCGCACGCTGACCGTCAATGAGTGGATCTACCTCCTCATTCGTCGCCCCGATGCCATGCTGTTGCGCTCACAGGGTGTTGTCGAAGGTGTGGGCGGCATCATCCTTCTGCCCGACGACTGGCTGCGGCGGGGCTTCGACACGCTTGATGCCAGCCGTGTCTACCAGTTCAGCCCCCAGCAGTGGAAATCGCTCGAACGCGGCGGGGCCGTCTTTCTGCCCACCGCAGGGGTGTGCCACATGGCGCGCTACACCATTGGATTGGAGAAAACTGCCCGTCAAGGAATGCCTATCGAGGGAGTCGAGGTCAGCTTTGGCTCCTTGCGCCCCAAGACCCACGCGCCGGTGTCCAAAATGAACACTGGCGAGAGCGACCCACCTTCCATTGCCGAAATAGAATTCCAGGAGAAGACACAATACCGTGAACCTGAAGAGGATGACCACCAGTTGGGCTACTACTGGACCTCCATCCACAACGATGAGCGCACCGCCTTCGGCCTCCTCTTTGTCCTGGACATGAATGCCGTCATTGCCCCCGTGGAACGGCTCACCCGTTGCTCGGTCCGCCTAGTGCAGGATCTGGAGCAACCACAAAAGAAAGGCCGTAAATAACATTTGCCCTCTTTTTTCTCTCCATCGTCCCCTTCCGACTCCAAGCCGCCCCGTCTGGTATCGGAGATGAGACGTTTAATATCTTGTTTCAATGTGTGTTATATTTAAAAGAGGAATACATGAGTTTTTTTGCCAAAAGAGGCAATGAAAAGCCATAACGGGCGTTATTATAGTAAATTACTTAAATAATAACGCTTTGGCTAGGATAAAAGTACTTTTTTTCTTGCAGCTGCTATGGTTGCCGCTCATGGGCTGGGGCCAACCCGACGAGGCGCAGGAGGTCATCCGCATCTGGCAGACACGCGACAGGGCCATACAGCTTCGCTCACGCCTGTCCAACGACTTTGGCGACACGGTGGCTGTAGAAGAACTGGCACGGCTTTACTACTACGACTTCCTTGACATGAATGGCGGCGTGCGCTTTGCCGATGCCGACCGCTGGGAGCCCGATAGCCTCGGCCGTTACGCCTTTCCACATCTTGAGCCCGCCTTTGTCCATTGTGCCGACAGCGCCCTATGGTACCTGCTGCACCTGTGGAGTCGCAATCCAGAGGCCTACGACTACCTCTACTACCCTGTCGTGCAATTGGAAAACTATCTGGGCCTCGAACACACGGCCTACCTTCTCCCGCCCGAAGATAATTTCCCCGGACACTATTTCCCGAGCAGTTATTTCACCGCTTTCGACCTCGACGATTGGCCGCACAACTACACCATCGACCTCCTGCAGGCCATGAAGCAGGCTCGTGGTTTGGCCCATGCGGCAGCCCTGCGGCTGGCCGACTTGGACGAGAGAGACCTCTACAGCACCAATCAGGAAGGGGAGGAAGCTGTCTTTCGTGTACTAGAGAGCCGTTTGGGTGTGAGCCGGCTCTACCGCATCGAGTTCAGCGATGGACAGCCCACGCTCTACTATAAAGAGGCTGGCATGAATCCGCAGCCCTCGTTGGACGGCCGCTACCATTTTTCTATTCTAAAAGACAAGAAGCGTCAACTCTCACGCCAGCAATGGCAGGAGTTCCAACTTCTGTCAGACTCGGTCGACCTCATCATGCAGCCACCTTTTTCTACCTGCGGAATCAGTGCCGAGGGACCGACTTATCTTTTTGAGATACTCGGTGCCGACGGTTACAGCGCCCGCCTCATTGGCTGTCCCGACCCATCCGTCAGCCGCCTCCTTGCGCTCTTGCGCAAATATGCCGGAAGAATGCGCTAGCCCTTTCCATTCTTCCCCCTAGCTTCCCTATTTGTGTAGTGCTTATTTTGCATTTAGTTTATGTTTTATTTGTATTTGATAAATTAAATGCAAACTAAATATAGGATAAATATAAGATAACAAGCGAAGAACGAGCGAGGCTTCGCACAACCAAGGGAAAAGGTTGGGCGAAGTCTCGAAAAGGGTGATGGCGGGGTACTCTGCGGGAATGGAAAGGCGGCGGCTAGGCGTTAGACGGGCGGGTGTTCAGTGTGCGCATGGCGTTGAGTACGGCCAAGACGGTGACGCCTACGTCGCCAAAGACGGCCAGCCACATGGTGCAGTTGCCGGTGGCGGCCAAGACGAGGATGAGCACTTTCACCCCGATGGCAAACCACACGTTCTGGCGCGCAATGCGAAGGGTGCGGCGGGCGATGGCGATGGCAGTGGCAATTTTGGAAGGCTGGTCGTCCATGAGCACCACGTCGGCCGCTTCGATGGCGGCGTCGCTGCCCAGTCCGCCCATGGCTATGCCCACGTCGGCACGGGCTAGCACCGGGGCATCGTTGATGCCGTCGCCCACGAATGCCAAACTGCTCCTTTCGGGTTTCTCGTCCAGCAGCCGCTCCATGTAGTTCACCTTGTCGGTGGGCAGCAGTTCGGCATGGTATTCGTCCAGATTGAGTTTTTTGGCCACATCGGCTGCTACGGCTTCCCGGTCGCCGGTCAGCATTACGGTGCGGCTGACGCCGAGGCCCTTCAGGAGGCCGATGGCATCGGCGCTGTCGGCCTTTATTTTGTCGTTGATGACAATGTGCCCCGCATACTCGCCCCCGATGGCCACATGGATGATGGTGCCTGCCAGTTCGCAGTCGTGCCATGCCACGCCTAGGGCTTCCATCATCTTGCTGTTGCCCACGCATACTATGTCGTCCTCGACGCGGGCACGGATGCCCTGTCCGGCTATCTCTTCCACTTCGCTCACTCGGCATCCGTCGTTGGCTTCGTCGGGAAAGGCGTCGCGCAGGGCGGCGGCTATGGGGTGAGTGGAGAAATGCTCCACATGGGCTGCAAGGTGCAGCAGGTGCCGTTCGTCGTAGCGCTCGGGGTGGACGGCCTCGACGGCAAACTGGCCGTGGGTGAGGGTGCCGGTCTTGTCGAATACCACCGTGCCCACACGGGCTAGTGTTTCCATGTAGTTGGCACCCTTTATCAGAATGCCTTTGCGCGAAGCTCCGCCGATGCCGCCAAAGAAGGAGAGCGGTACGCTCAGCACCAGGGCACAGGGGCAGCTCACCACGAGAAACATCAGAGCGCGGTAGAGCCAGACGGCAAGGCCTGCTGTGTATGAGTCGTAGAAGAAGGGAGGTATGAAGGCTAGCAGGACGGCTGCCAGCACCACAATGGGGGTATAAACACGGGCAAAGCGGCTGATGAAGTTCTCGCTGCGCGATTTGTGTTCGCTGGCGTTTTCCACCAGTTCGATGATTTTTGAGGCGGTGCTTTCTCCAAAATTTTTGGTGGTGCGCACCCGGATGACGCCGCTGAGGTTGACGCAGCCGGAGGCCACTTCGTCGCCTTCATGCAGGTCGCGCGGGGCGCTTTCGCCGGTCAGAGCCACGGTGTTCAGGCTGCTGTTGCCCTCGACGACAATGCCGTCCAAGGGCACTTTTTCGCCCGGTTTGACCACGATGGTTTCGCCCACCTGTACTTGGTCGGGGGGTATCGAGGACACGATGCCGTCGCGCTCCACATTGGCCGCATCGGGGCGTATGTCCATCAGTTGGGCTATGCTGGCACGGCTCTTGCCCTCGGCATAGCCTTCGAAGAGTTCGCCCACCTGGAAGAAGAGCATTACGAACACCGCTTCGGGATATTGGTGCTCGCCGCTGAGAAATCCAATGCCGAGGGCGCCCAGCGTGGCAATGGACATGAGGAAGTTTTCGTTGAACCAGTCCCCTTCGGCGATGCCTTCTGCAGCTTCTTTCAATGTGCCCCAGCCCACGATCAGATAGGGCACTAGGTATACCAGCAGTAGCTGCCACAGGTTTAGGTGGGTGAGCCTCTCTAGCAGCACGGCACCCACTAGGGCTAGTGTCCCGAAGGCAATTAGCCGCAGGCGGGCATGGGTGCTCATTTCTTCGTCGTGATGGTGGTGGGCTTCGTCATGATGGTGTTGATGCTCCTGACAGGTGTGTTCGTGTCCGTGGCAGCATTCGTGGTGGCTATTATCGTTGTGATTCATTTTGTTAACTATTATTGCTTACTGTTATTGATGTTGCAAAGGTACGCTGCTTTTCCTGCAAACGAATTGCAAACAAAAATGCTTTTGCCTGGGCAATAATACAAGGTCAGGTGCGTTATGATATATTATGGAAGAATGTAACGGACACGAACATACCGACCATGGGCAGGAGCGGCCTACCCAATATTACGAGAAGATTCTCTCTGACGAGGGCATCCGTGTGACGGCAGTACGACTGCTGGTGCTTAAAGCCGTTTATAGCCGCATTCAGGGGGCTTTCACCCTTCAGGATGTGGTGGATATGCTTGAGACTGCCGACACCTCTTCTGTTTTCCGAGCCCTCACCCTCTTTGCCGAGAAGGGGTTGCTCCATTTGATTGACGACGGTTCGGGGGCGCAAAAATATTGTGTATGCCACTGCGAGGATCATCACCACCACCGCGGCCATATTCACTTCAGTTGTAACGTCTGCCACAAGACTTTCTGCCTTACCGAGGTGCCCATTCCGCCTGTTCCCGTGCCGCAAGGCTTTCAAGTGGAAGAGTCGGAATATGTCATCAAGGGCATTTGCCCCAAGTGCTTGGGGTGTGCCCAATAAGAAAAGATTAGATACACTTTAGATGATAATTGTAATCTAAAGATTGCAAGAGGCTCCTTTAGCGGAGTTTCTTGAAAATGGTTGGCATCATCTCGGGCGAGAGGGGTTGGAAGCTGGGAAGTCGCAGGCTTTTGACCATCTGGGCGGTGCCTTGCTTGTATTTCTGGAAATGCTGGGTGGTCAGGTGCTGTTGGTAGGCGGCTTCGGAAGCATAGATTTCCAGTATGCGTATGTGGTGCGGGTCTTCTTTGCTCTGCATGGGAAAGAGGCTGATAACTCCTGGTTCGCGTTCTAAGGAGAGGCGGTCGACCTCTTCGGCATAAGAAAGATATTCGGCCATATATTCCGGATAAACCTCAATTTCGGCAATGCGCACAATCATTTCCCCCGGACGGCCATTGGCGGTTGGCTTGTCTTGGCTCAGGCCCATGAGCCATTCCGCATTCTTGTGCAGAATCATCTCGGCAAAGGGAGCAAGGTCGGGTTCTTCGGAAAGATATTTCCGCATTCGAGAAAGCCCCTCGGTAAGGACTTGCGGTTTTACGTAAGGGTAGTCGGAACCATAAAGCAGGTGGTCGGGCGTGGTGATGGTGAGCATC
>Ga0326513_10003157_pt1 | contig 11981 bp, 4 predicted proteins | sample 2_2465_0518_D_FD_203654 | JGI IMG/M metagenome (GOLD analysis project Ga0326513, IMG submission 203654) | Bovine rumen microbial communities from UC Davis, California, United States - 2_2465_0518 | ecosystem: Host-associated > Mammals > Digestive system > Stomach > Rumen | place: USA: California... | reverse complement strand
TCACCCCCATAGGGACGTTATACAGTTTGGGGTCGTTATGATCGGTACGGTTCCAGTTGGCACGGGCCTCGTCGCTGACCTGCGAGAACACGTCATAGACCAGCTGCGCATTGAAGGCAGCGGCCATGCCGATGGGCTGTGGATAGACAGTATAGCCGCCTTGGCGCACGCCGTGGCAGGCCTCGCTCCACCAGTTATATGACGGTATTCCGAGGCGGTCGATTGAGATGCTCTTGTTCATCATCAGTCCCACCTTTTCTTCAGGTTTCAACATACCGAGCAGGTTTTCCACGCGTTGTTCCTTAGGCAGGTCAGGGTTCTGCCAGGGGAACTTCTCTTGTCCTGATGCACTCGTCAGACACATTGTTGCGGCCATTGCCGCCAGAAGCATTTTTTTCATAGTCCTGTTGTTTTTAGTCGTAATTTGACGGCAAAGATATGAAAAAAAACTCTGTATGTCAAGCGTAAGAGGCGGAAAGGGGACGAAACGATATTATTTGAAAACTAAATGAGACGTTCTTCGCGGCTCGGTTGCTATTTTTTTAGTACTTTTGCATCGGATTAACAACTAAACCAACGATAGGAAATGAAACTGAAAATGACTGCGGCCTTGATGGCTCTGATGGCCTCAACGGCTGTGACAGCACAAAACCCCTTTGTGCAGACGTGGTTTACTAGCGACCCCGCACCATTGGTAGTGGGCGACCGTATGTATGTCTATACAGGCCACGATGAGGATAATGCCGACTTCTTCTGGATGCAGGAATGGCGTGTCTATTCTACTGAAGACATGGTCAACTGGCAGGACCATGGTTCGCCACTGGCTCTGGAGAGCTTCTCTTGGGCCGACGATAGGGCCTGGGCAAGTCAGGCTATTGAGCGTAATGGAAAGTACTATTGGTACATCTGTGCCCACTCGAAACTCTCTAACGGTATGGCTATTGGCGTTGCTGTAGGCGACACACCCACAGGCCCGTTCCGCGATGCCATCGGCAAACCGTTGTTCGAGAATGGCTCATGGGACCATATCGACCCGACTGTGATGATTGACGATGATGGCCAGGCATGGCTCATGTGGGGAAATCCCCGTGTGTACTATCTTAAACTGAACCCGGATATGATCAGTTATAGCGGTGAACTGGGACAACTCTCTATGACCGAAGAGGCTTTTGGTTCACCGTCAATGGACAAGCGTGAGAAGGGTAAACAGTACAAAGACAGCTATGTGGAAGGACCTTGGCTCACAAAGCGTAATGGCAAGTATCAGCTACTCTATGCTGCTGGCGGTGTGCCTGAGCATATCAGCTATTCGACAGCTCCGTCGCCGACAGGCCCCTGGACTTATGCTGGACAGATTATGCCGCTCTGCGACACGAAGTCGTTCACTAACCACTGTGGCGTAGCCGATTTCAAGGGACACAGCTATTTCTTCTACCACACTGGAAAACTGCCTAACGGTGGTGGTTTCGGCCGCAGTGTGGCTGTCGAGGAGTTCAAGTACAATGCCGATGGCAGCTTCCCCACCATCATGCCTACCGACGAGGGAGTGAAGCCCATTGCCGAGTTCAACCCCTTCCGTAAGGTAGAAGCTGAGACGATGGCCTTTTCCAAGGGCATCAAGACAGAGCAGAATGACCAGGTGGGCGTCTATGTGACCGACATCCATAATGGTGACTATATCAAGCTGCAGAACGTAAGCTTTGGCAATAAGGTTCCCCGCACGTTCAAGGCCCGTGTGGCCAGCGGCCTGCGTGGCGGTCAGATTGAGATTCATCTCGATAGCATTGGCGGTCGCCTCCTCGGCACGCTGAACGTGCCTGGCACTGGCGGCTGGGAGCAGTGGCAGACGCTGAACCTCGACCTCGACTTCTCGACCATTACTGACTTGAACTCGCCCAAGCGTACCATTGATGGTGTCACCCTGCCGAAGACCGCCGACCTCTATCTGGTCTTCAAGGGGCGCAAGGGTCCGAAACTCTTCAACTTCGACTGGTGGGAGATGGCTGGTATTGAACAGGTCAATATGCCGCTCTTCCAGACCAAGTACACTGCCGACCCCTCGCCGCTGGTTATTGGCGACACCTTATTCTTATATACGTCGCACGACGCTTCACCTGAAGATATCCCCGACCCGAATGAGCGTAACTCTGCCGGCTTCTTCATGTACGACTGGCTGCTGTGGTCAACTACCGACATGGTGAACTGGACGGAGCACGGTGCCGTAGCTTCGCTGAAGGATTTCTCTTGGCGTAGCCGCGAGAACGGAGCCTGGGCCATCCAGACCGTCGAGCGCAACGGCAAGTACTACCTCTATGCTCCGCTGCATGGTCACGGCATTGGTGTGCTGGTGGCCGACTCACCCTATGGTCCTTTCAAAGATCCGTTGGGAGAACCCCTCGTGTGGCAGAAGGAGCATTGGGACGACATCGATCCCAGTGTCTTCACCGATGCCGACGGTCAGGCCTATATGTACTGGGGCAATCCCCACGTCTATTGCGCCAAGCTCAACGAGGATATGATCTCTACGCAGGGCGACATCCTGGTGCTCAATCAGCAGGACGGCGTGATGCGTCCCGTCAAGCAGGAGGGTTCCAAGATCAACCTCCGTGTGCCTTGGAGTCAGAAGGCCAACTGGGCCGTCCAGCACTACCAGGAGGGCCCGTGGTTCTACAAGCGTAACGGCCACTATTACCTCGGCTATGCTTCGACCTGCTGTCCTGAGGCGCTGGGCTATGCCATGAGTGACTCGCCTACAGGCCCCTGGGTGGAAAAGGGCTACATCATGCGTCCTACAGAGCGCGACCGCGGCAACCATCCCGGCATTTGCGACTTCAAAGGCCATAGCTATGTCTTCGGCCAAAACTACGACCTCATGCACCTTGAGACCTTCCAGCACCATGAGCGCCGCTCGGTGTCGGCACAGGAGATTACCTATAATGCCGACGGCACCATCCGGGAGATTCCCTACTGGCTCGACCAGCAGCCCATGAAACAGTTGCAATGGTTCAACCCCTACCGCCGTGTGGAGGCCGAGACCATGAACTGGGGCTTCGGTGTGAAGTCGGCCAAGATGGGCATCGAGAATACGGGCGTCGTGAAGGATATGCCAGAGTCAACGGGTAAGAAGAATATGTATATCTTCGACCTCGACGATGGTGAGTATATCCGTCTGCGCGGCGTTGACTTCGGCCAGAAGGGTGCCAAGTTGTTTGCCATTACCGCCGCCGCTACGGGTACGGCCACCGTCACCCTGCGCCTTGACAGACAGGACGGTCCGGTCGTCGGCACGGCAGTCATCAAATCTACCGGCTCAGCAGATAAGTACCGTGCATTCAGCACAAAGGTCAAGAACGCCGCTGGCGTCCATGACCTTTATATCTGTTTCGACAAGACAAGCGGTGACGTGCGTCTCGACTGGTGGCAATTCAAATAATCTGCCTGCCCCTGTTTGTTACTGATTAGTGTTGTCGGTGTCACCAAGAGCCTTTTCAATGGCCAGGGTGACATCGACAATGTTTATGACTCCATCCATATTAAGGTCGGCTTGTTCGGGAAAGAATACGTTGGGCGTCTGTCCGGTCAGGTGCCTGGTGATGGCATCTGTATCACTTTTGTCAATCTTCCCGTCGTGATTGACATCGCCCTGCTGGTAGCCGGAATAGCTTAACACCAAGGGTGATGATGGGTTGCCGACATTCGACAAGGAAGCGAAGGCAACTGGCTGGGATGGCATCAGCGGATACTCAGCCTGAGTGCTGTAGTCGTAGAGACGGAAGGAGATGTCTTGGGCTGAAGTGCTGTTGCTGTAGATGCGTAGGATGCCGTACTGACTGTCAGCGAAGATGGCATAGCCCATGCACTGACCGTCAGCGGCAAAGGCACCGATGGCCTTATCCTTGAAGTCGGTCAGACGGCTACTGCCTCTCTGTACGGCCATGTAGGCCGTCATGTCGTATTGATAATCAGCAGTGTTGATTGTCCATGGCGCCTGTATGCAGTCTATCGTTCCGTTTGTCCGGCTTTCACTGCCTTTGACATTGTAGGTGAAAGCCTCGCTGCCCAAAGCCGTGATGTTGACGCTTCCGCCTGACTGTATCAGGTCGGCATCGACACTCAGTCCCATACACTTGTTTATTTCACTCGTCGTGGCATCGGTGAGGTTGCCGCCAAGCACCTGTATATGGGTCTCGCCGCCGCTGATGTTGACGTAACCGCCGTTCAGCACCGTCGAAGCCTCTGTATAATTCTTGCCCTTGATGGCCTTCGAACCGTCACCGTTGACGACGATATAAAGCTGTCCGCCTTCGATGTTGGTGGCGTAGCGTGAACGGATGCCTTCGCTGTCTTTTCCTTTGACGGCAATGTTGACCGTGCCGCCGCTGACGGTGACAATGCTGTCAGCCTTCAGCCCGGTAGCACCGTCGGGAACGTTAATGCTGATGACACCGCCTTCCATCCTGATTGTGCCGTAGTCATCGCTGTCTATACCGTCGCCGCCAACATTCATAATGCTGATATTGCCACCCTTCATCAGGAAGTAGTTGTGCTCATTGTTGATTTTCCCCTTGCCGCAATGCAGACCGTCACTTTGGGCACCGAGTACGTTGATGGTACCCGTCGAACCCTTCAGTTCCATATATTCCTTGGCACAGATGGCGTGCTTGACGCGGCCTGTGACGTTGAGTGTGCCTCCACCCTCGAACTCCGCATGACCTTTGAAGTAGAGGGCTGCCTTCTGGGCACCAGAGACATCGGCCAGCCGGTTGGTTGTGCCGTCAGCCAGTTCAACGGCGATGCGCTTGCCACACTCAATGTCGATGGCGGCCCCGCCGTGGGCATTTGTCAGGTCGAGTCCTGCTAACAGCAGTGTCAGCTTATAGGCACCGTTTATCAGCAGTGAACCGTCCGTTGACGAGCCTGACAGCCTGTAGGTGTACTCCGTCGTACTGGTCAGCGAGGTAATGGCAACGTTGGCACCCTCGACGGTGGGTGTTACGTCCGTGATGCCATTAGGTATGTTCACTTCGGCGGTTGTTCCTTTGTATATGATGTCGATGGTCGTGTTCTGTGCCTCTGCCGTCAGGAGCGTGACGGCAGCCATCATGGTTGTGATAATAAGTCTTTTCATCTCTTTCTGCGGATTACTTGATGTAGATTTTCCGGTGAGAACCATCCTTGTACTTCACAATATAGACTCCCTTGGCCAGTGCGGCGGCGCGGTTGGACACTCGCATGCCGCCCAGGTTGTAGTAGCCTTCGACAGTGTTGAACGCACCGCTTGCAGCAGCCAACTCTGCCAGACCGGAGGCTCCGGCATCGCCGATGTTGAACAGGCAGGGTGACTGGACAGTGCCGCTGACACCAGCCGCGAACGTATGTCGTTCGGCAACGTTATAGACAGTGCCGTCCAACTCGTCCAAGGCAAAGAACTGCAGCTGCTCACCGCCTTCGCCGTAAACGGTCAGGAAAATCTGGCTGTCAACCCATTTGCCTGCTCCCCGGCATTCGTCGCCCGCATAGGCTAATAGCGTGAAGCGCTCTGGTTCAACCGGGGCGTTCTCCCATAACAGACTGCCGATGATGCCCATCACGTTGGGATAGGCATGCTTGTCGATGTTGTACGTCAGGGCTGCTTTGCCTTTCACCCGTGCCCCGCGACTGAAGTTCACGGTCTGTGCGGGCTTGTGGAAGGTCAGCGACTTGGCCTGTTGGGTGTATAGCATATAACCCTTGCCTGTCTCGAGCGATGTGAGTGCTCCTGTCCACTTGCCATTGGTATAAGTGGCGAAACCGTCCTGGCCTATGATTGTCTCGCCTTCCTCGGCAGTATAGTCGGTGAGAGCATCGCTAAGCGTCTGGGTGCCGTTAGGCGTGTAGCCTATCCAGTTCCAGCCGGGCATCAGGGTGATGGGCAGGGTGGGGGAGCAGAGCATCTCGTCGCTGAAGAACTTGTCAGCCTCCAACATCTGGATCTTGTACAACCTGCCTGCTTCCATCTCGTGGAGCGTGCCCGTCATGCTGCCCTCTGAGGTGCGGTAGGCCTCGCTGTTCTGTCCTACGATGCGGGTGGCGCTTTGTGACAGGTTGGCCGGAGCTATCGACGTGCTCAGGCAGTGCGATGTCCAGTTCCATCCCTGAGCCAGTTCCAAAGTGAAGCCGTTGAAGAGCAACGACATCAGGTTCTGGTCCGTTCCTGTTGGTTGGTCTTCTATGGTGATGGTGTTTGTGCGTTCAACAGTGGGGTGTGCCATTTGGTAGAACTGTCGTCCGCCGTCGGGATAGCGCCCTACCGACTGGTTGCCCGTGTGCGATGTGTAGGTCAGACCGTCAATGAATGTTTTCATGTCGGGATGGGCGTTGAAGTATGTCTGGTTGTTCTTGACAAACTCGTCGCTGCTGACGACGATGACTTGCTGGCCGTCGCTGTTACCCAGTTTGAAGCTGGTGTGCAGCTGCTGGCTCCGGCCGTTCAAGGCATTGGTGCCCAGACCGTCGGCCCATACCACAAGATGTCCCTTGGCGGGAATCTTTGTGCTCTTCTCAATCTGGAACTTCAGTGGCTGGTCACTGTCATCGCTCAGGTAGAGACCTTTGACGTCCAGCTCGGCATCGGTGGTGTTGTACAGTTCGAACCAGTCAGTCCGCTTCCATGTGTCGCTGACATAGACGGTGTTGGCCGCACTTACCTCGTTCACCTTGATTGGCATAGCGATAGCCGACTTCAAATCGTTGTCGTCTGCTATAGGCTCATAGGTGGCCACCAGATTGATATTGCTCTCTTCTGAGATGTCGTATTCTTCGCTGGTTGAAATAACGCTACTGCCGTTCATCCATCCCTTGAAAGTGTAGCCTTCTGGAGCCTGTGCCTTAATGATGGCAGGGGCAAAGAACTGGCCGTTAAACTTTCCCGTGGGGATGTCGTGGCCGTTTAGCAGCAGCTTGGCATTCTCTATGTTTGATGACAAAGAAGCCTTTATCGTACTTTGGCCTTTAAGTTGCATGGGCTCAAAGGAGCGCAGGTAGTTAATGGCAGTGTTCTGGCGGTTGCGTAACTGCTTGACAGTGTTGACGGAAGAAGATAGTGCATCCTGCTTCCATTCCATACCCATCGGGCCTCTGACAACTTCCTCTAACTGGTTGGCAATTTGGGTGGCACGGTTTCCCTCAAGAACGCTGCCTCCCATGAGGCAGAAGGCGTCAATGAAACGCTTGCGGAAGGAGTCGTTTTGCAGTAGGTTCTTAAACAGTGTCACAAAGCGTATCTGTACGTTTGTATATTGTCCTAATGAGGCGGGTCGTAATTTGTCGAACGTGTAGATTTCCTTCCCCATGAACGTATTGAACGGGTTGGTGGTACTGAAGGCAAAATCGAGGTCGAAGATTACGAACCGGAACTTTCCTCCATTGCGGTGGCGGAATCCCTTGACATTGTTCTGAGGCCAGTCGGTGCCGCCTAAGTAGAACTCTGCTGCCATGTAGTTGACATATTCGTCGATGTCGAGTAGTTTTTCAATCTCGGCGTAGGTGGTGGCATCGGCGGCATTGGGCGAGAGGTCGTCCACCAGGTAGTTGAAGGCATCTGGAGTACCGCATTTTTGTATGTAGCCAGAATCCGGTGACATTTCGAATTGGTCAATCTCGTCATCATCCCAACCATAGTTGGCATCGACATAGTGCTTGTTGTTTGGCTCACGAACGTTCAGTACGCCGATGTATTCGCCGTTGATGAACTCGTGTACGGGCTGGTAGCTCTGGCAATCGATGTTGACACCCGATGTTTCAATCATATACTGGATAGCGGGGTCAATGAAACGTCCGTTGTTGTCGTTTCCGCCATTACGTATCTGCAAGGTACGGTTGCGGATGTACGGCTTCTGTTTGAAGAACTGGTAGGGCAGGTACTTGATGCCGCCTAACTCCTTGCTGCCCTTCAGCTTAAATGAATGAGGCAACCAGGCACGGCTCCATCCACCGCACATCTCGAGGTTGGCATCCTGGTTGAGCACCATCTGACCGTCACTGTTCAGATACGAGAAATTCACGGGGCGTTCCCAGTTCATGTTCCAGTTGCAATTAGCGTCCTGGCCATTACCGGGCCGGCCATTGGGGCCAGTTGAAAACACACCGATTTCTTCGCTATAGATAAAGTCGGGGTCGGCTACCACCGACACTACAGGAAGAGTATAGTCTTGATATTTAGAAATATAGGAACGCGTGACGACATTGCTAGGCAGTTTGCCATCGGCAAACAGGCGGAAGCGGTAGTTGTGTGTATCACTGATGTAGAAACGCCCGTTAGTGCTGGTCTCGCCGTTAGTCATGGTGGGCAGTGAGCCGTCGGTGGTATAACGCAGGGTGCAACCCGACGGGATGGTTACTGTGATGCCCATGGAATTGGTAAACAGCTGTGAGGGCTGATCGACCTCGGGAGCCGCTAACTGCTGTGTGGCGTAGGTGGTCGAAGCGTTCGATTCGCCTGGAGTTGCCAGTGTGGCCAGTCCCCATGTCGCACCTCCGTCGGTGGTGCGGGCATAGCTGATGCGCTCCATGCTTGACGGGTAACTTTGCTGGGCAATGAGGGTCCCTTCATCATCGCTGACATAAATGGTGCCACCGTCAACGTCAAGCTTGAATGGGGCGTTTTGCGGCGCAATGTCGTTGGAGTCGAACCAGATGACCTTGTAGCCTTGGGCTGGTATCCATCCTACGGAGACAGGCATCTTCCATGCTAACATATTCTGGGCGTCGGTAGAGATGTAGCAGTCTGCTAATGAGACAGCCTTGTCTGTGGGGTTGTACAACTCCATCCAACCGTCGAAGTTGAAAGCCGGGCTAATAAACTCATCTACATTTGATGCCATGATTTCGTTTATGATGAGCGATTCAGATGTCGGTGGGTTTTTAGTTACCGTCAATTGAACTGAAGACGTGAGATTAGTGCCGTCAATAGTTGTTGCCGTAATCATGGTGGTACCGGCACCGCAGGTGGACACAATTCCGTTGGCATCGACTGTTGCTACAGCTTCGTCAGAAGATGACCATTTCACTTTTTGGGCCAATGCATTTGTGGGGAGTACGGTGGCTGTTGCCTGTGTCGTCTGGCCAATGGTGAGGCTTGTTTCATTGATGCTGGCGGTAATGGACGTAGCTTTCACAATCTCACCTTTGAATTCCAGTTTGAAGTTGTCGAAGATGCACCAGTTGTTGGGAACCCAGTTGTCGTTGCGCAGTCCGATGGTTATGTCACCGTTAGCATCGAACTCTAACGAGTTCCAGTAGGCACCGTTGGCAAAAGCTACGGCGGCACTCTCCATCGTGTTGGGGAAGTAGTGTGTCTCAACGTTGCCTGACCACCAGTCTCCTGATTGGTAGGTCCAGCAGCCGTCAGTCCAGTTGGGCAGTTCGTAGCTGTATAGGTTGGCCACAAGTTGTTGTTTGTCGCCGGCAAACAAAACGGCTGTCATGTCCGCATCGCCATCCTTGTAGCATGAGTAGGAATAATCGTTATCCGCTTGACGGTAGTAACTCTGCACTGACAGACGGTAGTGGCCTTCAGGCAGTCCTGTTAGATCCTGCCAGAGGTGAAACCATGCCTGCCAGAATTCCATGCTCTCTACACGGACATTGCAGCTACCTTCGTGCTCCCACTGCCAGCCGTCGGCAGTGCTTCCGTCGAAACCAGGGTTGGTAATGAAGAACTGTGTCACGTCTATCCAGCCATTCTCGTCTGGGTCGAGTTCTCCCGGTAATTCGCCGAAGTACTCCAGTTTGAAGTTGTCGATGACGCAGTAGTTGGAGCCCTTCTCTATACCACACTTGATACCTATGGTCAGGTTGCTCTTTGCCTGAATGTCAAACTCCATAGAGTTCTTATACAAGCCCGCTTCGATAGCGATGCCGGCAGCATCGCGGCCGTCAGGATACCAGTTGATGTTGTCTGGAGTCCAGCTTCTGCCAGCAGCGTTGTAGTCGAGTGACTCAGAGAAAATGCTTACCAACTGTTGTTCGTTGTTGCCTGCATAGAGGTAGGCATCAAGGCTTTCCTCATTTTTCTGATGGGCAGACCAGGCAACAGCATTTTCGCCGTCGCGGTAGAACGACTGAACGCTCAGACGGTAATGACCCTTGGGCAGTTTGTTCAACGTCTGGTGGAAATCGAACGATCCGCTGAAGAAACGTGCATTTCCCGAGGCTATGCCTGCCGTTCCAGTACTTGTAGTCCATGTCCACGAGCCGTCATCAGTGTCGAAGGTCGGATTCTTGATAAACTCGCTTGTGATGTCCGTCCACTCCGTTGGGGCGGCTTGGGCTACTGCAGTTGCCCAAAGCATAAGCGTCGTCAGCAGCCAAATAGATAGCTTTCTGTAGAACTTGTTCATTATTTCTTTTCTTTTTATTTTCACTTCCTCAGCGTTTCCACGATACGGGCCAGCTGGTTGGGAATACGGATCTGCTGCGGACACTTCGACAGACACTCCTCACAGTCCTGACACTTGTAGGCCCACGTCTTTTCGTCGGCCAGTGCCTTCTGGTAGCCGTCCACGAACTTCTGCTTACGCTCAGCGTAATCGGCAGCAGCTTTGTCGGGCAGAGGCAGGATTTTTCCGTTAACAGCTTCATTGTAGTAGGCGAAGTTGGCGGGAATGTTCACGCCGTAGGGGCACGGCATGCAGTATTCACAGGTAGTGCAGGGGATGGTGGGGAAACCTGACATCTGGTCGGCAATCGAAGCCAGCAGCTGGTTCTCGGCCTCCGTACACGGGTCAATCGGCGAGAACGTCTGCACATTCTCCTCCAGATGGTCCATCCGGTTCATACCGCTCAGGATGGTCAGCACGTTGGGATAGGAGCCTACCCAGCGGAAGGCCCAGCGGGCGGTGCTGTCATCAGGGTGGACGGTCTTCAGCTGGTCGGTCAGTTCCTGGGCCATGCGCCCGAAGGCACCGCCGCGCAGCGGCTCCATGATGACGCACTGCACGCCTGTCTTCTTACATTTGTCGTACAGGTATTCGGCATCGGCATCCGACCGCCGTCCTCCGCGCATCGAGGCGTGGCGCCAGTCGAGGAAGTTCATTTGGATTTGTACGAAGTCCCAATGGTATTCGTCCTGGCGGTCGAGCAGCCAGTCGAAGTCGCGCACGTCGCCGTGATACGAGAATCCGAGGTGCTTGATGCGGCCCGCCTCGCGCTCCTTCAGCAGGAACTCAAGCACGCCGTTGTCGAGGAAGCGTCCCTTCAGCGAGTCCATGCCGCCGCCGATGCCGTGCAGCAGGTAGTAGTCGATATAATCCACCTTCAGCTTTTCCATAGACCGCTCATACATGGCTTTCGACTCGTCGAACGACCATGACCGGGGGTTCTGGTTCGACATCTTCGTGGCCACGAAGTATTTCTCACGCGGATGGCGCGACAGGGCGTTGCCCATGAGCACCTCCGACTGTCCGCCCATGTACATCGGAGCCGTGTCGAAGTAGTTCACGCCATGCTCGATGGCGTAGTCCACCAACTGGTTTACCTCTTCCTGGTTGTTGGGCAGGCGCATCATGCCGAAGCCTAACAGCGAGATCTGCTCGCCTGAGCCGTGCTGGACGCGGTAGGTCATGCGGTTTATAACCGCCACGTCTTTTTTCTTGTCTTGTGCAATCATGTTCAGCGGCTCTAAAGCCATGAGCGCTACGGCTGAACCAGTTCCTATTCCTATACGTCGCAGAAACTCCCGACGACTCATGTTGCTGTAATTCTTTTCCATTGTTGGTTGGCTTTCGGTTATTTGGGCACAAAGTTACAAAAGAATCTTGAAGTAACCAATATTCTGGCCGAAATTGTAACATTTCTTATAGGAAATGAAACGTCTGAAAAGGCAAGTGTGGTAGTTTTTTCGTAATTTTGCACCGTGATTCCAAACTAAAAAACCATAAACATGAAGAAATTGTTAGTATTGCTACTGCCGCTGATGGCACTGTTGGGATGCAACTCAGAAC
>Ga0326513_10003156_pt1 | contig 11983 bp, 10 predicted proteins | sample 2_2465_0518_D_FD_203654 | JGI IMG/M metagenome (GOLD analysis project Ga0326513, IMG submission 203654) | Bovine rumen microbial communities from UC Davis, California, United States - 2_2465_0518 | ecosystem: Host-associated > Mammals > Digestive system > Stomach > Rumen | place: USA... | reverse complement strand
GACAGAATAGAAATTTTGGAAGTTGTGAGGGCAATTTTTCCAAGTCGCGTACTTAGGGTTTGAAAGAATGGCAGCGTCAGGTGTTTCGCGAGACAGAATAGAAATTTTGGAAGTTGTGAGGGCAAAAGGAACTGCGTTTATCATTGATGTCATTCCGAGCGTAGCCGAGGAATCCCCCAAAAAGGAAACAAACTTCTTACGGAAGGGGATTTCTCCATGCGCTTCGCTTAGTCGAAATGACATTCCTGTGTCGGACCTGCAACTAACCATTTCACACTAAAATACAGTCGGGAAAACAGCGTTTCTTATTTCGGAACCTATCTCCCCGACCGAAACACTAAACTCTCATCTCTGAAATACTATTCAACGCTCTTCAAGCTCTCAACCATATTTACCGCCTTGATTTTAAAGCTCATAACGCCGTTAACGAGCAGCGAGAACAGCATAGTAAGCCCGGCGGCATAGAGATATGAGGTAAAGTAGATTTCACGTCCGAACATTACATTGTCGATTTCGACGGTTCGCACAATGAATCCCGTCAGCAGGATTCCGAGCCCTAATCCAACCGCTATGCCCATGAGCGTAAGGATTATGTTCTCCTTATAGATAAACGACGAGGTTTCACGGTTATAGAAGCCGAGCACCTTGAACGTGGCGATTTCGCGGACGCGCTCGGCAATATTGATATTTGTCAGGTTATATAGCACAACGAACGCGAGCGCGGCGGCGCAGACAATCATTACCAGAACGACCATATTCAGCGAATTAAGCATATTTTTAAACTCGGTTATTTTTTCAGCCATAAAGGTTACCGCTACGATTCGGTTGTCGCTGAGCATCTGCGAGCTGAAATTATCCGCCCTATCGCCCTTTGCTTCGTCCAGCGAAACGCAGAGCATATTATAAACAGGCTGTTTTTTGAAAAGCTCATGATAAAGCTTTGGAGTCATGTACAGATAATTGTTGATATACTGCTCGTATATTCCCGCGATTTTTGCCTCTGCGGTTCCGATTTTGCCCTTGATTTTTACGGTGTCGCCCACCTTTAGCTTATTTGTTGCCGCGTATTTTTCGTTTATCATTACGCCGCTGTCGTCAAGCGTAAGCGGATTTTTACTTTCGCGCTCCTGCAAATGAACGATTTCATCAAAGTGAGCCGTGTCTGAGAACACATTGATTGTAAGCGGCGCGGAATAGTGTTTGCCGTGCGCGTCAATAGTTATTTCCTCCTGCATACAGAGCATTGCGCGCTTTACATCCTCATCCTTTTCCGCTTTCTTTACCAGGTAATCAAGCTGCTTTTCGCTGCCGCCGTCCTTTGGAACGACAACCGCGTCATAGTGGAACACCTCGCCAAACTGTACTTCGGTGAGCGGATCGAAGCTGTTTAAGAGTCCGAATGCCGCTACGATCAGAGCGGTACAGCCTGCCACGCCGATCACGGTCATACAAAGCCTTGCCTTGTATCTGAACAAATTGCGCGCCGTCAGCTTTGCGGTAAAGCTCATATGCTTCCATAACGGCGTGATGCGTTCAAGCAAAATGCGCTTGCCCGGCTTTGGAGCTTTGGGGCGCATTGCCTGCGCGGGCTTTAGGCGGAGCGATTTTGCGCACACAATTATTGACACTGCTGTGGTGCAAAGAATAGCCGCCAGTATTCCCATGAGGATTATCGGGACGTTTAGCACAAGCGTTATGTCGCCGATGTAGTACATTATTTTATATGCGTTATAGATGATAAACGGCAATGTTGCCACGCCGATTGCCGTTCCTATTACACTGCCTGTAACGCCTGCGATAAGCGAGTAAATCACAAACTTTGCGATTATGCTTGCGTTACCGTAGCCGAGCGCTTTAAAGGTTGCGATTTCGGTGCGTTTTTCCTCGATTAATCTTGTCATTGTGGTTACGCAGACAAGGATCGCAACAAGCAGAAAGAACAGCGGAAATACCGAGGCCACGGCGTCAAGTCTGTCGGCGTTTTGCGTGAAGGTATCATAGCCGGGATTGTCGTCGCGGTTGCGCACATACCAGACCGATTTTGACATTGAATTAAGCTTCTTTTCGGTTTTCTTTAATTCTTTTTCGCCGTCCTTTAGCTTCTTTTCGGCTTCGGCAAGTTTTTTATCGGCTTCTTTTTTGTTTTTCTCGTATTCGGCTTTTCCTGCCTCAAGCTGTGCTAACAGCTGATTCGCGTTGCCGTAATCGGCTTGTGCGGCATACGCAGTTTCGGCAAGCGCCGCCTGAGCGCTCAGAGCCGCTTCGCTCTCATCTATTTCCTTTTTTGCTTTGGCAAGCTTTTTCTCTGTATCAGATTTTTGCTTTGCGTATTCCTTTTTGCCTTTTTCAAGCTCGTCACGAGCTTTTTTTAAGGTTTCGGTTTTAAATACCTTTGTCCTTGATTCCGCTACCTTTTCAATTTCTTTTTTCAGCTCGTCCGACTTATCGTCGTATTCGTCGGAAAACGGTGAGTATTTGTCGGAGAAGTCGGCCTTGATATAAACCTCGTTATATTTTTCTATTTTAAACGAGGAGCTGTTTATGTACATATATTCGTCAAGCTTGCCGTCTCCGATTTTTGTTTTACCGCGCTGATATGAGATGTACAGCGGTGACTGAACCTTGCCGACAACCTTGTAGCTAAGGCTTTTGAGCGAATCGGAAACTTTTGCGTCGCCTGCAAGTTCGGCAAATTTTATTGTATCGCCCGTTTGGTGCGATGAGCCGTTGAAGCCTACTCCTTCAACCGCGATTTCATCGGTTTTCTCGGGCAGCTTTCCCTCTAAGGTAACAAGCGTGTTGAGCTCGTCGTTCTTTTTGTATTTCTTTGGAACGGAAATAAGGTGAATAAGCTGTCCGCCCTCGTCCGCGGAAAGGCTTGCGTCGTAATAGTATGAGGGCATTACCGATTCTACGCCGTCAAGCTTTTCGATTTCGGAGATATCGTCCTCAGTGAAGCCGACAGCGGAAATTACTCGGTAATCCATGAGCTTGTTTTCGCTGTAGTAGGTTTCGGCAAGACTGTACATTGACGGACTTGTAGCCTTTATGCCAGCGAAAAAACCTACGCCGAGCGCGATTATTGCCATGATTGAGATGAACCGTGCCTTGGTGTTGCGTATTTCACGAAATGTGTTTTTTAATAGCGAGTGAGTCACGGATTGCCCTCCTTTCCCGTTTATGATAAGACATTATTTATGATTATAACCACGTTTTGATGCGCCGTTAATGCTGTTCACCTTTAAGAAAAAGTTGTACAAAGGCGCGTTGCGCACCGCCGCCGCGGTCGCGCCGTTGATGATGCTTAAAAATTCTTGAATACTTTTCCAAAGGCGCGTTGCGCACCGCCGCCGCGGTTGCGGTCGCGGTCACCACTCTATTTCGTCGATGGATTTTGGGGACGGGTTGTATTCGTCGCGGACGATTTTTCCGCTCTTCATTTCAATTACATGGTCAGCCATTGGGGTAAGCGCGCCGTTGTGGGTGATTAATACAACCGTCATTTTTTCGGTTCGGCAGGTTTCCTGAAGCTGCTTTAAAATCTGCCTGCCCGTGTTGTAGTCGAGCGCGCCCGTGGGTTCGTCGCAGAGCAGAAGTCCCGGACGCTTTGCGAGAGCACGCGCAATTGAAACTCTCTGCTGTTCGCCGCCCGATAGCTGCGCAGGAAAGTTATCTTTTCGGTCGAGCAATCCCACGCTTTCGAGCGCTTTTTCACTGTCAATCGGATTTTTGCAAATTTGGGTTGCAAGCTCAACGTTTTCCTTTGCGGTCAGGTTCTGAACCAAATTATAAAACTGAAAAACAAAGCCTATATCAAAGCGGCGGTACTCGATCAGCTGTCTGTCGGTGTAGCTGCTGATGTCCTTTCCGCGCACCAATATTTCGCCCTCGCTGCAGTTGTCCATTCCGCCGAGGATATTGAGCACCGTTGTTTTTCCCGCGCCGGAAGCGCCCACAACAACGGCAAACTCGCCTTCTTCTATTGAAAACGAGATTCCGTCAACGGCGTTTATGGTGACCTCGCCCATTTTATATCTTTTGTAAACATTTTTAAATTCAACCAAGCTCATAATATCCTCCGTGGATTATTGGTAAGTATACTCGCAGACCTGTTTTATTTTTTCGCGCAGAGCGAGAAAATCGGCAAATGCCTCGGGTTTTCGGCGCGGGTCGCGGAGTACCGCGGCAGGGTGAAGCATAGCCATCATCAGCACGCCGTTTTTCTCAAACCACACGCCGTGCTCACGGGTGATCCTGAGGTCGGGCTTAATGATTTTGCAGGCGGCGATCCTTCCCAGGCAGACTATGATTTTTGGGCGGATAAGCGCAACCTGATTGCGCAGCCAGTTTATGCACAAATCCTGTTCCTCGGGCTTTGGGTCGCGGTTGTGCGGAGGGCGGCATTTTACGATATTGGCGATGTAAATATTGGCGTTTCGGTCGAGGTCTACGGCGCAGAGCATTTTGTCGAGCAGGATCCCTGCGCGGCCTACAAACGGCTCGCCCTGCAAATCCTCGTTTTCACCGGGGCCTTCTCCGATAAACATTACCTCTGACTGCGGATTGCCCACTCCTACAACAACATTGTGGCGCGTTTTGCATAGTCCGCATTTTTCACAGCCGTTACATGCCACTGTGAGCTCTTCCCAATTTCGGTACATTTTTTCACCCTCAAAACAACAAATTTCTTTTATACGGTTGAAAATATTGATTATTCGTAGTAAAATAATACTAATAGCCCGTGATATCACGGGAAAATTATGAATGGTGGTATTACATTATGAAAATTATGGTAGAAACCTCTGCTCATCACGTTCACGTTTGCAGAGAAACACTCGACGTTCTTTACGGCAAGGATTATCAGCTTACTAACAAAAAGGATCTTTCTCAGCCCGGTCAGTTTGCCTGCGTTGAAAAAGTAACCGTTGTAGGCCCCAGAGGCGAAATGAATATGTCGATTCTCGGCCCCGAAAGGCCCGAGGATCAGGTTGAGGTCAGCCTTACAGACGCAAGAAAGCTCGGTCTTACGGCTCCCATCAGAGAGTCAGGCAATGTTGCAGGAACTCCCGGCTGCAAGCTCGTCGGCCCCAACGGTGAGGTTGAGATCGCTCAGGGCGTTATTGCCGCTCAGAGACATATCCACTTTGACCCCAAGACTGCCGAGGAGAACGGCTTTAAGGACAAGCAGATCGTTTCCGTTAAGGTTGGCGAAGGCACAGGCAGAGAGACAGTTTTCGGCGACGTTGTTGTTCGCGTAAGCCCCAAATACGCTCCCGCTATGCACATTGATACCGACGAGTCAAACGCTGCAGGTCTTGCAGGAACCGTTGACGGCGAGATTATCGTTTAATAGATTTATACTAATATTCAGGGCGGCTCAGTGAGCCGCCTTTTTTATTCAATTCCTTCGAGGAAGGTGTATACGAAATCCTTGAAGATTTCTCCCCATGCTTTTTCGTTGTGGCAGTATTCGAGCATTATTACCTCGTTCATCTCTTCGTACGGATAACCGAGGGCTAACAGCATGTCGTAAATAAGCTCGGTGCTGAAATAGATTTTCTTTTCCATGTCGTCGCCACCTCCCGTGTAGATGTAGAGGTACGGCATATCGTCGCGGAGCTTGCTGCTTATCCAGCTTGACCATGACTCGGCGGAATAGAGCAGGAATGCGGGAGAAAACGCGCCGATCACACTGAACAGGTCGGGGTGCTCAAGTCCTGCAAAAAAGCTTTGCAGACCGCCCGAGGAGCTTCCGCAGAACGCGGTGTACTCCTTACCAAGCTTTACTGGGTGATGCTCCTCAACGTAGGGCATTACGGTATTTACAACAAATCTGTCAAATTCTTCTCCGAGCGGAGTGAAGGTATCGTCAAGCAATTCGGGGCTGATCACCTCGCCGATTGACGCCGGGGTGAGCTCACTGTCGCGGTGCTGTCCGCCGTGGTCGATTCCCACAATGATTACGCCTTTTCCCTGAGACGCAAAGCTGTCGGCAGTTTCAATTACGTTCCAGCAGCCCCACGGACATTCTCCCTCAATGAAAAGCGATTGACCGTCGGTCATGTATATTACGGGCATTTTTTCGCCCTCGTTGTGCTCGGGTACATATATTCTGACGCGCTTAGGCGGTGTTTTTGGATACGGAAAATGCACGGTGTGTAGCTTTGCCTCAATTTTCATATTTTTCATCCTTTCGGGATTTTTCTTTCTCATATTATCTCACAAAATGAATTCGGTTTCAACCGTATATATGCGAAAAATTTGCCAATACTGAATTCAGAGGTGATTTTATGAACGATATTGAGATGCTCAACCGCATACTGCAAAACGCGGAGATGGGTTGTCAGGGCATTACAAGTATTAGGAAACGCACAAAAAAGAAGGCTGTTGACCATGTGCTGTGCAATCAGCTTGCGAGGTACGGAAAAATTTACAGCGCGGCTAACAGTATGCTGAGAAGCCGGGGCGCGGAAGTAAGACACATCAACCCAGTTGCGAAGGCTATGACGAGGATTGCCGCAATGCGCGATTTACAGCGCGACGCATCGTCCTCGCATATTGCCGAGATGATGATCAAGGGCAACACGATGGGCGTTAACAAGATGGTTCAGCATTTGCGCGAATACGACAGAACGAACACAAACATAACATTGCTCGCCAAAAAAATGCTCGACACCGAGGAGGAGCATATCAGGGAGCTCAGGGCTTTTATTTAAAACAGAAAGGACGCCGCGAAAAAACGGCGTCCTAAATTATTATACTTTATTATTCTTTGTCACTGGGGCCTGCGGCTACAAGCGCCTTGCCTGCCTCGTTTGACTCATATTTCTTAAAGTTCTTGATGAATCTTGCGGCAAGATCCTTTGCCTTTTCATCCCACTGAGCTGGATTTGCATAGGTATCTCTGGGATCGAGGATAGCAGTATCAACGCCCGGAAGCTCGGTGGGAACCTCAAAGCCAAAGTAAGGAATTGTCTTTGTGGGCGCGTTCTTGATGTCACCGTTGAGGATTGCGTCAATGATACCGCGGGTATCCTTGATTGTGATTCTCTTGCCTGTACCGTTCCAGCCGGTGTTTACAAGATATGCCTTTGCGCCGCTCTTTTCCATTCTCTTTACAAGCTCCTCGGCATACTTTGTGGGGTGAAGCTCAAGGAACGCCTGACCGAAGCAAGCTGAGAATGTGGGAGTAGGCTCGGTAATTCCGCGCTCTGTTCCGGCAAGCTTAGCTGTAAATCCGGAGAGGAAGTAGTACTGAGTCTGCTCGGGAGTAAGGATTGAAACGGGAGGCAGAACGCCGAATGCATCCGCTGAAAGGAAGATTACGTTTTCTGCAGCAGGACCTGCGGAAATTCCGTTTACGTTTTTAACGATCTTCTCAATATGCTCAATCGGATAAGATACACGGGTGTTCTCTGTAACGCTCTTGTCTGCAAAGTCGATTATGCCGTCCTTGTCAACAGTTACGTTTTCAAGCAGCGCGTCTCTCTTGATAGCGTTGTAGATATCGGGCTCCGACTCCTTGTCAAGACCGATTACCTTTGCGTAGCAGCCGCCCTCAAAGTTAAATACGCCGTTGTCGTCCCAGCCGTGCTCGTCGTCGCCGATAAGCAGTCTTTTGGGATCGGTTGAAAGGGTGGTTTTGCCTGTACCGGAAAGTCCGAAGAAAATAGCGGTGTTTTCACCGTTCATATCTGTGTTTGCAGAGCAGTGCATTGAAGCGATCCCCTGCAGGGGGAGATAGTAGTTCATCATTGAGAACAAGCCTTTTTTCATCTCGCCGCCGTACCATGTGTTAAGAATAACCTGCTCACGGCTCTTAACGTTAAAGAGCGCGGCTGTTTCGGAATTGAGGCCAAGCTCCTTGTAGTTTTCTACCTTAGCCTTTGAAGCGTTGTAGCAGATAAAGTCAGGAACAAAGTTTTCTTCCTCTTCCTTGGTGGGCTTGATGAACATATTTCTGATAAAGTGAGCCTGCCATGCAACCTCAACGATAAAACGAACGGACATACGAGTGTCCTTGTTTGCGCCGCAGAAGCAGTCAACAACATAAAGCTTCTTGCCTGAAAGCTCGTCGATCGCGAGCTTTTTGCACTCTGCCCATGTAGCCTCGGAAGCGGGGTGGTTGTCGTTGGGATATTCGGGAGTTGTCCACCAAACGGTGTCCTTTGAAACGTCGTCCATTACGATGAACTTATCCTTAGGCGAACGGCCTGTATAGATACCCGTCATAACGTTGACAGCACCCAGCTCGGTGAGCTGTCCCTTGTCATAGCCCTCCAGAGCAGGATTTGTTTCATCCTCAAAAAGCTGCTCGTAGGAAGGATTGTAAATAATCTCTTTTACATCTTTAATGCCGTATTGTGATAAATCCGGTTTTGCCATATAAATTCCTCTTTCTATGTGAATTTTTACCAAGTACTAATATACCATAGTCAAAGGGCGGTTGTCAATATTGCCGTGTTGACAAATTAACTGTCAAAAATGCAATTTTTTCAGCAATAAAATGCAAATATTCCCCAAAAGAACAAAATAATCACGTTAAATAACGCAAAATTTGAAGTTGTACATTACCGATTCCTGCAAATCCCACCCCAATACTCTTTTTGTTACAAATACCGATTGACGAAAGCGGGGATAGATGATAAAATTAAAGGCAGCACTGACGGTTTCGGAGGAAAAAGTATGCGAACAAAAATCACTTCACTGCTGTTGCTCTGCGTAATAGTTATGCTTTGTGCCGCGGGCTGCTCGGATGACAACAATTCCGAGATTGTCGGAAAATGGGTTCCGTCAACCGTTTCACTCGGCAGCAGCACAGTGTCCTACAGCGACATTGTCAAAGAGGGCAAGGAATTCAGCATGACCTTTGAAAGCAACGGAAAATGCAAGCTTATTCTCGGCGGAATTGAAAACTACGGTGAGTTCACATTTAACGAGACCTCTGTGGACGTCACCTACGGCGGCCAGAGTCTTAAGCTTGACTACAATCAGGGAATTCTGACGCTCACGCTCAATTACCACAACGAGTCGACCTCGTACATGTTCACAAAGGTGACCGAATAATTTCCACAGCAAAAAACATCGCCTGTTTTGGGCGATGTTTTTATTTTTTTATGAGCGGACAGTCGGGGTCGGGCAGGTCGTAACGTCCCGCGCGCGCGTAGGTTACGCACTTTGCGCCGCCGCGGCAGGCTTCGGCGTATTTGCAGCCGGCACACTCCTTTGGAATGGGGCAGGCGCGCAAATCGTGCATTATCTGACTGTCGCGGTACAGCTCGAGCAAACTGTTGTTGCGCACATTTCCGAGCGTCAGCGGCAGTCTGCGGCACGGCATTACCGTTCCGTCAGCAAGCAGAATCAGCAGCGAATCGCCCGCCGAGCATCTGTATATATTCTTGTTTTTGCAGGGAATGAACTGCAGCGAACGGCCGCAGAATACTCTCCCCTGTCTGTTAAGCCGAGCGGCGGTTTTAATCAGGCTGTGAAACTGCGAGCTGTCAAGAGATAGGTTTTTGGTATCCTCATTCTTTGGGATTATTACTCTGTCGAACCACAGCTTATCCGCGCTCAGGCTTTCGCAGCAGCGCGCAAGCTTTTTAAGCTCGCGGTAGTTTCCGCTTTGGGCTGTAAACGAAATACTTGTAAACAATCCCTGAGATTTCAGCGCGTTTATTCCGCGGACAGCCTTGTCAAAGCTGCCGCTGCCCCGAATTTCATCGTGAGTTTTTTCGCAGCCGTCAAGGCTTACCTGAACATAGCTTACTCGGCATGCACGGAACAGTCTTGCTTCGCGCGGACTGATAAGCGTTCCGTTTGTGAGAACTCCCGTTGAGATGTTCCGCTCTTTTGCCTGTTTTAGCAGCCAGAACAAATCGGGGTGCGTCAGCGGCTCGCCGCCCGTAATATTGAGCTGACCTTTGCGGTTGTACGTCCGCAAAAGCTCGGTGAATTGGTCGAGCACGCGCTCCATATCCGCGCGCGTTTCAAACGACGAGTAGTCGTCCTGATAGCAGTGTTTGCAGCGCAGATTGCAGCGGTGGGTTATGTGCCACTGCAGCGTAAATACGCCGTTGTATTTTTCCGCCATGGCTTAGAACGACGAGCTTCCGCCGCTGCCGCAGCTTGAACAACTTGAGCCGCTTGAGCAGCTTGAACAGCTTGAACCGCTTGAGCAACTTGAGCCGCTTGAACAACTTGAACCGCTTGAACAGCTCGAACAGCTTGAGCCTGAGGAATACGATACCCTCGGCGGTCTGTGGTCTACGGTTTTGTCTACGTATTGAAGCGCGAGGATCTGATTTACCCTGCCCTTTGTTTTCAGCTTGACTCCAACGGTATCCCTCGCGTTTTTGACGAGCGGATTGAAGCCTGCCGAAAAAGCGATTGCCAGTGCGATTATTACACCGAGCATTGAGGCGATTACAATGTAGCCCGCGATTTTCATAGGCTCGCTTATATTGCCGCCGTCGAGCTTTCTGAACATCTGATCATACGCCGTTTTTGCGCAGGTGTAGTAGTCCTTTGAGGTTGCGTAGCTCTTTACATTGTCGGTGATTGAACGCGAAATTGAATCGTTGATAACGCTCTCCATTTCGCCGTAGCACTGAATCGTGAGCTTTCTCACATTCATGTTGATCGCAAAAATCCCTCCGCTTTTCAAATCAAACAGCGCTCTGCGCTTTAAACGCGCCTGCTCAATTTCATTTGAAGTTGGCTCCTGAGTTGACCAGAAGGCAATGTTGCCGTACTGAGTAAGCGGCTTCATATCGTCAACAAGCTTAGCTTCTTGAGCGTCGGTCAGTAAATTAATTTCATCCATGATAACTACGCTGAAACCTGTTTCGGCATTTTTGTACACGGGCGAATCGCTGACTTTTACGGTTTTGTATGTGGCGGTGGTCGGGTTTGTCGGTTTGGTTGATTTTTTCTTTGAGGTTTTTGCTCCCGCGAAAATCGCGGAGCAAGACAACAGAACTACTCCGCACAGTACGAAGCATATAATTTTTGGGAGTTTAGTTTTCATCGTACAGCGCTCCCTTCTTGTTGAACTGGGGCAGCTTGCGCATTGCAACCTTGCTCTGGAAGAAGATGTGCATAAGCGCAAGTCCGAAAAGCTGAACCGCAGCTACTACCGACAGCAGGAAATAAATTTCTTTAGCCGCTGTGTCGGTAAAGATTGCACCAATATTGACTAAAACCATTATGTATATTGACGCGCGATAAAGTCCGTTGATTATTTTGAATCGCTTTGCCTCAGCGAGTATTCCGTTTTGCTGCATTGACAGCCCATCCAAACTGATACGATTAATTCTTGAGGTCAGACTGCTCTGGCTTATATGCTGCTTAAACAATGTGACGCCGGCTACAATTGTAATAAAAAATCCTACAGCATACCGGTACTGCTGCACAGTTCCGTCCGTTGTGAAGAGTATTATTCCCACCGTCACGGCAAGGGCGGCTAAATAAAACATAAACGGAATACGCGCGCTAAGCTCTTTTGAGTGGAGCGTTTTTCCGACCGTGCTTATAAACGAGTGCTGCATAATATACATTCCGGTCAGCGACAGCGCTGTGCTGACTCCGAGCGTTGTTGTTGCAGGGATAGTGGGAAGGAACTGCATTGCGCAGAGAAGCGCGGCAAACAGCAGCGCAGAAAATCCGAGTATCGCAATCAAAATCCTAAGAGGGCTGAGCGGTAGATCCGCAGCCATTTTTCCCGTCTGTCCGTTAACAGTGGCGTATGTGATCTTATTGCCTCGGCGGTAGCTCATGAACCACACGGGGTAAAGTCTATGGTTGCTGTCCTGAAGCTGCATGGGCATAAAGTCGTTGACTGATTTATCAAAAGACAGTCCCTTTGCGCTGATTTCAGAGCGTATAACAGCGTCCTTTTCAAGTTCGTCATATACACTCTCTTTAATTTTGTCCTCAGCGGCAGAGGCGTATTCGTACGCGTCATCGTTTCCTGTTTCAGCGTAAA
>Ga0326513_10003154_pt1 | contig 11988 bp, 10 predicted proteins | sample 2_2465_0518_D_FD_203654 | JGI IMG/M metagenome (GOLD analysis project Ga0326513, IMG submission 203654) | Bovine rumen microbial communities from UC Davis, California, United States - 2_2465_0518 | ecosystem: Host-associated > Mammals > Digestive system > Stomach > Rumen | place: USA... | reverse complement strand
AAGGGAGTTACATGGAACGTGTACTTCACTGAGAAATTATTATCAGAAGAAGAAATCGAGAAACTAAAAGAACGGGATCCGGATATTATCAATAGCGGCGAGATAAATGCTTCCAAATACTCATATATTTATGTTTATTGCGACATTAATTCAACGAATTCTCCGGCACCGACATCCGATATGCTCAAAATATCATATCAGACTCAATAACAGGTGAATTTCATGATGGGCAACGAAAAAAGAGTAAAACCTTCGAGGTTGTTTTGGACGGTTCTGTATTTTGTTCTGGTTGTTGCGCTAATAATCGGGACTAATATTTTCATGTTTGTCCGCAGACATAAGGAAGCAAAAGAGTTCAGAGAGAGAACCACCATCCAGATGCACTCCTATATTCCGTACACTTTTGATTTTAACGATCCGGATACGTGGCCGGAGCGGAGCGGTTTAGTCTCTAACGAGAGAATCTCCGAGATTTACGGCAAAACTGCAGACGGGAATACGATCAAGATTCCGGAGATCAGACCCGAGCAGATCGGAAATGAATACAGCATGGGATGGCTGCAGATCGACTGTCCGGATGAAACGGTCTGGTATGGTGTAGATAATAATACAGTCTTTACGATCAGTGGGAGTGGAGAGAAAGTTGCTGTTCTTAAACCGGGTGATGAAATATCTTTTGAATATGCCGTGTACGATGACAGTAATGTCTTGATCTTAGGCTTTTTTGAACCCGCGGAGAATTCATGCGAAGATACTTTCGATGATCTGCTTAATGAAATCAAGATTGTTATCGGTCTTTATTTGATGATCGATCTTATTCCTCTTGCATTCTTCATCTGTCTTTACTTCATTGTGAGACTGAGCAGATCCGGAAAAAAGAAACCTGTCCGGATACTCTTGATAGTCGCTTGTATATGTTTGCTATTCGCCCTTTTACTAATAGCCTTATTCTCGTATCTTTCCAGGGCAAAAGCAGCTGCACCGATCATATACTTATATCCGGAAACAGAAACGGAAGTCAATGTCAGGCTTGATCTGAATGGCGAACTGACCACCTCTTATCCGTCTTACGATGACGCGCACGGGTGGAACGTTACCGCATATCCTGACGGTACATTAACAGATAAGAGCGGAAGAGAGTATCCGTTCCTGTTCTGGGAAGGTGAAGTATCGATAACCCCGGATCTTAGCTACGGTTTCTGCGTCGCAGGAGAAGATACTGCCGAATTCCTTGAACAGTCACTTAAGCAGTTGGGACTGACTGATGCAGAAGCTGATACTTTCATCATGTATTGGCTCCCGCAGATGGAAGGAAATAAGTATAATGTTATTTCATTTCAGACATCGGCTTATGAAAATGCAGTTTCTCATTATATTGCTCCTGAACCTGATACTGTTATTATCGTAAACATGCTCTGGTATCCTTCCAATACGCCGGTCAGCATAGAACCTCAAGATCTTACGGGAATCAACCCTTCTGAGAGAAAGGGCTTCACGGTTGTTGAGTGGGGCGGAGAAAAATACAGGAAGGTGTTTTAATTAGGCAGATAAATATATTGTTCTTGTAGTCCGGAAATGTGATTTAAGCAAATGCAATGATATTATCTGATTATTACCTTTGTTTCAGAAAGTAGAGTATAAAATAAGCAGACCGGTATTTGGAAAATATAAATCATGGAGAAACATCATGCCTGACATCATTGTAGTAGAAGATAATGTTGAGATCGGAGGCTTGTTGTGTGATTTCCTCCGTAAGGAGAACTATACGGTATCACTCGCTGAGACCGGCAGGCAGGCATTGGATCTATATGAAAAATACGGAGCCAAACTGATGGTTTTGGATATCATGCTTCCTGGTGAGATCGACGGTTTTACCGTCTGCTCCAAGATCAGGGAGGATTCCAATACACATATTCTTATCGCCAGCGCGAAAACTGATAAGGATAGTAAGCTCAAAGGCCTTGATATCGGTGCTGATGATTATATCGAGAAACCATACGATATAGATATCCTTCTTGCCAAGATCAGGGGCATTTTCAAACGCAAATTCTCAATCGATGAGATAGTTGATGGCGAACTGAAGCTAAACTGTGCTACCAAGACACTTTATGTTGCGGGCGAATTAAAGGAAGTAACTGCAAAAGAGTTCGATCTGTTAAAACTCCTGATCGATAACAAGGGCGTCACCCTCAAGAAAGCTTTTATCTTTAATTCAATCTGGGGCAGTGATTCTGAATCTGAGATGCAGACTCTGAATGTCCATATTAAGTGGCTGAGAGAAAAGATAGAGAAGGATCCTAAGAATCCTTCCCGAATTCTGACTGTATGGGGAGTAGGTTACAGATTTGAATAAGTTTCGTAAGTCAGCTGTTGCAATGATCATTATCGAGATATTGCTGATCGTATTCAGCAATGTTCTGATAACAGGATCGCTTAGAAGGGATAATCTGCTCTACCGCATTGAAGCAAAGCAGATTGCCAAACGCATGGAAACTGAGCATGTGGAGGATATCAGTCTCAGTGATTACAAAACCATAGTAAAGATCGAACCTTACGATGATTCACAGGTGAACTACGACTATATCGTTGCAGAATGTGATGGCGTTATATACAGGATCGGATACGAAGAGAAGGACAACACGGGAGTATTGCTTGCATTAAACATATGCCTTGGGATGATGTTCATTTTCTCGGCAGTTATATTCATTTATATTGACCGGAAAGTCCTTAAACCTTTCAATAGCATGACCGATATGACCGTTGAACTTGCAAAGGGTAATCTCACCAAACCCATAACTGAAGAAAAGAGCAGATTCTTCGGAAAGTTCCTGTGGGGCATGGATATGCTTCGTGAGAACCTTGAAGATTCCAGGCGCAAGGAACTTGAATACCAGAAGGAAAAGAAGACTCTGGTGCTTTCACTGTCACACGATATCAAGACACCTCTTTCCGCAATCGAACTTTACACCAAAGCGTTAAAAGAAGGCATCTACGATTCTGAAGAGAAGAAGGCTGAAGCACTTAACGGCATTCTGAAAAATGCTGATGAGATCAAGAAATATGCAGGTGAGATATCGAAGATCTCCAGAGAGGATTTTCTCGATCTCAAAGTTAACGTAAGTGAAGTCTATATCGACGATGTTATTAATAAAATCGAAGCATTTTACCATGACAGACTGTCTGTTATTCATACGGGGTTTTCTGTTGACAGGCACACCAACTGTTTGCTTCTGTGTGATCCTGACAGACTTGTGGAAGTGCTTCAGAATTTCATGGAGAATGCGATCAAGTACGGTGACGGTAAGTCGGTAAAGATATCTTTCGAAGAAGAGGAAGGCTATAAACTTATCTGCGTTACCAATACCGGCACAGCACCTGATGAGACTGATATGCAGAGCATCTTTGATTCTTTCTACCGTGGTAAGAACACAGAAGGAATCCAGGGTTCAGGTCTCGGCCTTTATATCTGTAAGAATCTCATGCAGAAGATGGACGGCGATGCATACGCCGAAGCAGTCGATGGCGGATTCAGGGCAGTTGCCGTTGTGAAGATAGTTTAAGAATTAAAATCCCGCTCACTGAATCTGAGTGCATATGACATGCTGCAGATCTGCAAATGCAGCAAATTCGAGTGTTTGCGCCATTTAATGATTGTTTAATAATTCGATTGGTATCATCATGGCATAAACCGGAAGAAGGGCAGATCAGGAAATGTTAGGAAGAATTCTTAAAAAGGATCTGAAGAGAAACAAGACCATGAACATCATATTGTTCCTCTTCGTAATAATCGCAAGTGTTTTCTTTGCGAGCGGAATCTATAATTTCGTAGCAGTAATGAACGGTACGGATTATATGTTCAAGAAAGCCGGAGTAGGTGATTATCAGATCATATCAATGGGAGAGTATGCAATTGGAAAGGCAGAAGAAACCATAAAAGCAATACCTGAGGTCACTGATTACAAGATTGATGAAGTTGTCTACATATCAAAAGGTGACGTCCTCACGGAAGATGGTAAAAAACTCGAAGTGCAGAATATCGGAATGCTGGATTCAATCGACAGACTGGGTGTTACATTCTTTGATAAGAATGATGATCCGATCACTTTCGTTGAGTCCGGGACAGTAATCGTTTCAGGTAAATTCTTCAGAGACAACAATCTCGTGACCGGTGACAGGATCACCATCGAAAAAGGTGATGTTAAAGCTGATCTTACAGTTGCAGGCACTTTGAAAGATGCAGTCTTCGGTTCGGAATTCATGGGTAATCCCAGGTTCCTTGTTAACGAGTCAGATTTTGCCGACTTTATCGAAGACGAGACTGTTTTCCGGTTTTACGGCGGAGAATTGTATTATATAACGACGGATGATCCTGATGCAGTCAGTTCTGCCGTATCGGTTCTTGATGGAATAGAGTATTCTGACCGCACAGCATCACTTAAGATTGCATATGTCATGAATCTTATCATTGCATTCGTTGTGGTTATCTTAAGCATCTGCCTCATGGTCGTATCGTTCCTGGTCTTGAGATTTTCAATCAACTTTTCGATAGGGGAAGACTTCAGAGAGATAGGTATCATGAAGGCTGTCGGCATTAAGAATAAGAGGATCAGAAGCCTTTATCTGGCCAAGTATGCAGTAATCGCAGTAACAGGTTCCGTTATTGGTCTTTTTATAAGCTTTCCGTTTGGTAACATTCTCCTTGACTCCATGACCAAAGACATGGTCCTCGGAACGGAATTTGGTCATGTCTGGAACATTTTCGGTTCTGTCTGTGTAACGCTTCTGGTTATTCTTTTCGCTTACTTAAGCACATCAAGGATCAAGAATCTTACACCGATCGATGCGGTAAGATCCGGACAGACAGGGGAGCGGTTTAAGAAGAAGGGGGGCATAAGGATCGCTACGAATATGTTCAGCTCATCGTGGTATCTGGCAATAAATGACATACTCTCCAGCCCTAAGAGATTTGTCACGATCATTGTCACGTTCTCTCTTTGTACGCTCCTGATGCTCATGATCGTAAATACCGCGAACACTATGAAAAGCGATAAGCTCCTTTATCTGTTTGCACCAGATGCTGATGTGTTCATTACTGATAGTGACAAGGCAACATCTTTTGTTCATGCAGGCGGTGAAGCTGAACTTGACGAATATCTGGATGAACTGGCAGAGAGATTTACTAATGAAGGAATGCCGTGCACGGCACGGATAAGGCTGATATATACTTATCAGTTCGAAGTTGAAGGCAGCACATATTCTTACCATGTTGAGCAGAACTGGAGAACAAAAGCATCTGAACACCGAATGGAAGAGGGAAAAGCACCTTCAAATCCTAATGAGGTTGCCATAACAAAACACTTTACAGAACTAACTGGAGCCAGACCCGGTGATACGATAAGGATTGATTACGGGGACAAGACGGAAGAACTGCTTATTACGGGTTATTACCAGTCTATGAATCAGCTTGGGAAAGTCATTCTCCTTCACGAGGATGCACCGACGGATTTCACTCATCTGACATCGGCTTCGCAGTTTATGCTCGATTTTACTGATGAACCTGATCAGAAGACTATCGACGAGCGAGTCGCCAGGATCAAAGAGCTCACTGGCAATAATGAGGTGTTCAATGCGTCTGAGTTCTGTGCTGACTGTGTAAGAGTATACCCGATCATGAATACTGTTGCGAAGCTTCTGCTCCTGATCGTATTAATCGTAGTTGTTCTTATTACGGTCCTTATGGAACGGTCCTTCATTACTGATGAGAAGAATGAGATTGCAATTGCCAAGGCTGTAGGATTCAAAGATCTTACGATAATCAAATGGCACGTTAACAGGTTTTTCATCGTGGCATTGGCTTCGATGTTCCTTGCGGTAATACTGTCGATGCCTATGACGGAACTGTGCATAAGCCCGATATTCGGAATGATGGGAGCATCAGACATAGATTACAACTACGACATCTTAAGAGGATTCATCATGTATCCCGGAACTGTCCTGATAGTGACGGTGGTTACGGCGTTCATCACGTCGCTTTACACCAGAAAGATAGTAAGCCGTGACACGGCAAGCATTGAATGATCGGAGGAAATATAAATGACTGCGGTAATTGAGGCAAAAGATCTTTGTAAGACATATGTTGTTGATAAGAGACAGATCAATGTTTTGAAGAACGTAAACCTTAAGGTGGATGAAGGCGAGATGGTTGCGATCATGGGACCTTCAGGGTCAGGCAAATCCACGCTTCTCTATTCAATCTCTGGAATGGACCGGCCTACAAGCGGAAATGTCCTGTTTGACGGTGAAGACATCTCGGGAATGAAGAGCTCCGATCTGGCCGATATACGTTTGGATAAGATGGGTTTCATCTTCCAACAGATGTACATGATGAAGAACCTGACTATTCTGGATAACATCCTGCTGCCTGCTGTTGAGAGCAGAAAAGGCGGAAGCCGTGAGGAAAAGATCAGGAGAGCGGAAGACCTCATGAGAAAACTCGGCATCATCGAGGTTGCCGACAATGACATTAATGAGGTCTCCGGCGGCCAGCTCCAGAGAGCATGCATCTGCAGATCAATGATCAACTCGCCGAAGATCCTTTTCGCTGACGAGCCGACGGGTGCTCTTAATCGCACATCTTCAAATGAGGTTATGGACGAACTCGTAAAACTGAATCGGGATGGTACGACCATCATGATGGTCACCCATGATTCCAAGGTGGCATCAAGATGCACCCGGGTTCTCTATATCGTAGACGGCAACATCAAGGGCGAGTACAAAAACGATACTACGCTTGTTGACAAGGATCGCGAGAGAAAACTGAATAACTGGCTTATGGATCTGGGTTGGTAAGTCGGAAGTATAGATAATAGACAGTTAAGGCAACTAATCAGACGTACCTGAAGAGCATTTTTTCAAAATAGGTACGTAATTTCAAAGCAAGTATCACAGGATATACGTACCTGAAAGCTGTTTTTCCTTTTTAGGTACGTAAATTGATGCTTCACGCACTTCGAAAATGCATAATCAGGAGAAAATTTACGTACCTGAGAAGGCTTTTTCGCATATAGGTACGTAATTGCAGAGTGATAGCCCCAATATTTACGTACCTGAAGAGCATTTTTCCGAAATAGGTACGTAAAATGCTCTGAACTGCGCGAAAAAGACTGCCCCCATAAACCCAGTTAAGAAATATGTAAGAATTGAGCAAGGCGGCTAAAGCCATTAGCTGCCCGGAAGCTCAGGATAAGATCTCATTAACAGCCGGAAACTGCATCTCTAACATTAGCACAGCGCCAACGGTCAGGACAGAAAACAATAATATTGCAATAAATTGGATCCTCTTGAATCTTTCAGAAGTCCTACTGCTAATAAATAAAGATATCAGTCCGCTTATCAGGCACATTGCGGCAAAAAGGATGGTCATAAATGCAGTCGCGAACTGACCGCCTCCGGATGGTCTGCCATACCCCGGATATACCCAATTCAAAGCTCTGATCGAATAGTCCGTAATCCTGAAATATTGAAGAATAAGAAACGAAAAAGGTATGGATATTCCCCACTTAAGCAGCCATGCTCTTTTATTCCTGCTTACCAGAGCAAATCCATATAAAGCAGCAACAAATACCATGTAAACAAGTGAAACGGTAAAGTTGAATTTATTGCCTGTGAGCGGAACAATAAAAATATTTGCTGTAAATATTATTGCAATTTCCAGTGCATATATAATTTCTAAGACCATATCCGATTACAATTAACCTTCTTTATTTTTTTCACCGCAATTGGCACTCCTGCCTTTCACCGCAGTTAAGTTTATCATACAGACCGTTTACTGATAATATATCGAACTAAGCGTTAATTAACGGCATCAGATTTTAAGAAAAAGCTGTTAAGGGTATTAGTAAAATCATTGTTGCTCATGATTGGTCTGCCTTGACCTCAGCTGCCTTCTTATCCTGTTTATGTGTCTTTCAAAAGAGCCGTTGTTTATAAGTTCAGTCAGGACGAGCTGTTCGAATGTCGGGACCGTGCATGAATAGAATCCCAGTTTCTTATTGAACGTATCGATCAGGTGTTCGGGAAGGACCATATAGCCCACACGAAGAGCCGGAGAAATAGTCTTTGAGAAAGTGTTCAGATATATAACATTATCTTTTGTAGCCATCGAAAAAAGTGTCTCAACGGGTTTGCCCAGAACGGAAAATTCAGATTCAAAATCATCTTCAACAATTATCCTGTCAGATGAGTCTGCCCATCTTATGTATTCATAACGTTTGGATGCAGAAGCTGATATTCCCGTGGGAAAACTTCTGAATGGAGAAATGTGCAGAACCTGAGCTTTTGTCTTATTAAGCGCGTTGCTTTCGATTCCGTCATTTCCGAGTGCGAGCAATTCATATTTAACATTCGCATTTTTATATACTTTTCTGATCTTTTCGTAAGAAGGATCTTCTAATGCGAATATCCTGTCACTTCCGATAAGACCTGCGATGAGATTATAAAGGTATTCGGCACCTGAGCCGATCACGATTGCCGAAGGATCGATATGGATATCTTTGTTTCTTGCAAGATATTTCGAAATGGCTTCACGGAATTCGGGAAGGCCTGCATTAGGTGATTTCAGGAGTATTTCATCCTGACGGTTGGTAAGGATGTTTCTCATTGTTTTCGATAAGACGGATACAGGGAAGACCAGACGGTCTGAATTGCTGTCAAATGATGTGTTGACTGATTGCATTTCTTCAGGGAAAGATGAGAAACCGTCTGTGGCGCGGAAGTCGACAAAGTAGCCGCTCTTCTCGACACTCCGGATATATCCTTCGTCGCGGAGAAGATCGTAAGCGTGCTCTACTGATATAACGCTTACGCCTGTTTCGGAAGCCAGGGTCCTTTTAGAAGGGATCTTTGTATTGTAAGGATATACTCCATCAACGATGTTTTTCTTGATCTGCTTATACAATTTCATGTATGCGGAGTCGTCTGTTTTGTTCTTCATCTGGTTATATAAAAAACTCCTATTCTGGATATTTAATATATTCAGATAAGTTGTACCATAGTGTCATTCAGAAAACAACTATTTCAGGAGATATAAGGCGATGAGCGATCATGAGAAAAATAAAAAGATAATAAAAAAGATTGCATATACAGGTGTTCTGGCAGCATTCATTTATATTGGTACTCAGCTTCATATTCCGACTGCGATAGGACACGTTAACCTCGGCGATCTGGTCATATTGGTAGCGGCATATATCCTGGGCCCTTTCGCGGCGATAGCAGGTGCGATCGGTTCAATGTTGGCAGATCTTACTGCCGGTTATCCGCAATACGCAATACCAACGTTTTTGATCAAAGGAATCATGGGACTTGTTGCAGGACTTCTGATGAAGCGTAACGGTGAGAACAAAGTTCCTTTAGTGCGCAAACTGACAGCAGCGGTAGTTGCCGAACTGATAATGGTGGCAGGGTATTTCGGGTTTGAATCTTTGCCTTTTATGTATGGAGTAGAAGCCGCATTAGGTTCAGTAGTACCTAATCTTATTCAGGCAGCTGCAGCAATAATCGGCGCTATCCCTCTTTCCTATGTAAAGCTGTTCGACAGAATACGCGTATAACAGTAATAATTCATATATATAGTGGACATAAGAGAGAAACGGCCGGCAATTTCCGCCGGCTGTTTTTCTTAATAGCCAATCCCTATAACTGCATATAAGTTTTCGAGATTAGGCAAAGTTTTTGGTTTTGATAGAATACTCGCAACCCTTATAAAACCAACGAATGAGGAGATAAAGAAATGAAGAGGATATTGTATAAAATGCCTTTCATAACACTGCTTAACCGAATGTGTCAGACAGAGCGATGTTAAATCATTAATGCAAATAAATACACATAAAAAAGTTGACTAAAGATATTAGAGACTGATTTCAAATGTATTTGCGTTTGAGGTCAGTCTTTTTTCAAGAAGGAAAAATCAGATGAGAAAGAATTACATTTTCGGAGCGTTGTTTACTATAGCTGGTCTTCTCATAGCCATCGGGCCCAAAACGATTTTCGCAGTATGCGCTTCGGATGGAGAGATGATTATGAAGTGCTTTTATGTTGCACAGACAGAGATTGCTATAGGTGCTGCTATTGCGATATTGGGAATCGTATTGATCTTTTTGAAAAACAGTGCAGCGCAGATCACGGCAAGTATCGCACTGGCTTTAAACGGAATCACTGCGTTCCTTATTCCCAATGTGCTGATCGGAGTATGCAAGAGTGAACATATGCACTGCAATGCAGTTACCAGACCTGCGTTAAATATTCTTGGCGCTTTGGTAATCGTTCTCGCAGCAATCGGAATTGTTTTATTCCGCGAAAAGGATTCAAAAGCAAATGAGTAACAAGCCTTTGACAATCTGGCAGCTGGCAGTGGCAAATATCAAGAGAAAACCACTCAGAACGGCAGGACTCATCATTATCGTAGCCCTTGTTGCTTTTGTGTTGTTTGCCGGCGGCATATTGTCTGTCAGTTTGAAGAACGGACTTGAAAGCATGAAGGAAAGATTAGGCGCAGATCTTCTCGTAGTCCCGGTCGGATATGACGAAGGTGTTGAAGGTATCATCGTAAAAGGCGAACCTGCTTACTTTTATTTCGATAAGTCAGTTGAGACTGAACTCGAAAAAGTCGAAGGCGTTAAGAGTGTATCTTCCCAGTTCTATCTTACTTCACTTAATCAGGATTGCTGCTCTGTCCCTGTACAGTTCATAGGATTCGATCCAGAGACTGATTTCTCGATCCAGCCCTGGATCTCTGAAGTGTACAGCAAGGATATCAAAGACGGCGAACTCATCATCGGCAGTGATATTACTGCAGACGAAAACAACAGATTAAAGTTTTTCGGTGAGGAATATACCGTAGCCGCAAAACTCGAAGAAACAGGCACGGGACTTGACCAGGCAGTATATGCAAACATGAATACATTGGTCCATCTGTTCGGAGCAGCCAAGGAAAAAGGACTGACTTTTATTGACACGATAGATCCCGAGTCATCAGTCTCAAGTGTTCTTGTCAGATTGGAAGACGGATACGATCTGGATGAAGTAACTCACAACATCCGCGCTTCATCTGATGGTCTTCAGGTTATCAAGACCAAGAGCATGGTTACCGGTATCGCAGATGATCTGGACGGACTGGTTTCTGTGATCTATGTTTTCGCAGCGCTTTTCCTTGTTGTAGTTCTGATAATGCTGGTAATCGTATTCTCGGTAACTGCGAATGAGAGAAAAAAAGAATTTGCAACACTTCGCGCACTCGGTGCATCAGGAAAGAAACTTGCCAGTCTCGTAATAACTGAAGCGCTGCTCATCTGCGGAATAGGCGGAAGCGCCGGAACCATAGTATCTGCAGTGATCGTACTTTCATTCAGTACATATATCGGTGACAGGCTTTCCTCTGACAAAGATTTGCGTTTTATAGGAGAAGATCGTCTAGACACATGTAATACACGCCGATTCTTTTGATCTTATCGTTATATATAAATGGAATATTTTCGGTTCTGAAAAGTGATTTCCTGAGCTGATTGAGGAGAAAAGCCAGGGAACCACACCAAGTAACAGTCATAAACACCTCCTTTTTGAAACAGATTAGTCCGGCTGAAAAGTGTTTTCCAATGTGCGATCGGAATCAATAGGTAAATAAATATATCTACATATGAAAAAACGGTCCTCATTACTGAGAACCGTTTTGAAAGGGCAAATCTGAAAGATATACGCACTTAGGGGCAGTTAAGTGGCAGTAAGCCGTTTTTTAGATGTACCCCAAGCCCGCAAATGCCTTATTTTATTGGGCTTTGCGAAACCCTTTGATTATTTTGGCGGAGAAGGGGGGATTCGAACCCCCGCGCCAGTTGCCCGACCTAAAGCTTTAGCAAAGCCTCCCCTTCGGCCTCTTGGGTACTTCTCCGTTTGCCTAGCGAAAAGTATATTAACATAAAGAGTTATTATTTGCCA
>Ga0326513_10003153_pt1 | contig 11988 bp, 8 predicted proteins | sample 2_2465_0518_D_FD_203654 | JGI IMG/M metagenome (GOLD analysis project Ga0326513, IMG submission 203654) | Bovine rumen microbial communities from UC Davis, California, United States - 2_2465_0518 | ecosystem: Host-associated > Mammals > Digestive system > Stomach > Rumen | place: USA: California... | reverse complement strand
GGAAAGTGGCAAGATATGGTTTGATCTTTACCTGAACGGAACGAAGGTGGGGAATACACAGAAGGCTGTGGACATCGTTCTTAACGGCCCTGTTGCGCTTCTGGTGGGAGGACGTTCCTGGGCTGCGAACAGCTTCAGGGGCGAGATCCGGGATCTTCGCCTGACGGGACGCGCACTGACCGAACCGGAGTTCCTCTACCACGGGGCAAACGAGACGAAATCGGCGGCGTTCTGGACGATTGATACCGAGCAGAACGGCTCGTTGAACCTTGGGAACCACATTGACGCAGACCATCCGCTGAAGACAACGGGAAGCGTTGTTGGGGATCGGCGGGGTGCCCGTAGTTGCGTCCCGAATCCGGACACGACGCCTGGTTACATTGGCGATCCGTCGTACAACCGCGGCAGCGCGGCGGTAGTTGCCGGTTCTCTTGTTGCAGGGAATTGCGGCGGTTCCGTCAGTGGCGAAAGGAGCTTTACGGTCGAGGGGTGGGTCAAATGGCTTAACGAGGGGACCTGGACTCAGGAAAGCATCTGCGGAACCCTGACCCAGCAGACGCCTGCCGGCTGGAAGCTTGTCATCGACAGTTCCGGGGCCACGCCTGTTCTGAAGATTGTCGCCGGGCTGTACGGGGCCAATTTTGCTGTTGACAGCGCGTTCGGCGGCATCGACCTGTCGCAGTGGAAGGACGCCTGGCGTCACGTGGCACTTGTCTATGATCCTTTTGAGGGGAAGGGCGTCTGGCGGCTCTACGTGGACGGCGCATTGTTCGGATCGGTCGAGAACGTGACGTCGCTCTACGGGCAGCCGTTTGGCCCGGAGGACTTCGTCTTGGGCGAGAATTTCGTCGGAAGCCTTGACATGTGGCGCATCTCGGAGGGTGTGCTGACGGTCGGCGGGATGCTGTACCGGCCGCCGCTACCTTTTACCTTGATAATCAGGTAGGATTTTGGGCTGGTGGAATTCGTCTGGCGCACGTATGTCCAATGTAAGCGCACTTCCTGGGCGGGGCGTTGCCGTAAGCGCAAATACGGCAACGCCCCTCGGTGCCGACTGGCTTTATGCCGACAAGTGCCCGTTGGTTGTCAACGAGGACAACGACCACTTTTTCAAGCTTCCCGCTTCGTGGATGACACGAGAGGGGCTCGTTCGCTATCTTGATGATGTCCTGCAGGGCCCCGTGACGCACTTTGTGATGTGTGTGAACGGTCAGAGGACAAGCTATGACTCGAAGACGTGGGAGCCCATTTGGAAGGGAGTTGACGAACCGGCGCGGACGGACACGGCCACGGCAATGGACGGGACACATGACAGGTGGGCAGTCAATGCGTGGGAGCTTTTCAAACAGGGCATAGACCCCTATTCCGTATGGATTCAACGCTGTCGCGAGAAAGGGGTGGGCCCCTGGGTTTCCATTCGAATGAACGATGTCCATTGGGTCACGGTGCCGAACTATTTCCGCAACGCGACTTTTTGCAGGACGCGGCGCGACCTTTGGCGAAATCAGGATGCCAGGGACGATTGGAATGACTATTGCCTCGACTACCGGCATCTGGAGGTGCGGGATTACACATTTGCGCAAGTTGCGGAAATGCTGGAACGCTGGGATGCGGACGGCATCGAGCTGGATTGGATGCGCAGTCCGCTGCAATTCAGAAAGGGACATGAAAGAAGCGACGCGCATTTTCTGACGGAGTTCATGCGACGGGTAAGGCGGCGGGTGCTGGAGGTGTCGGCGAAGCGGGACCGCAGGATCCGAATTGCCGTGCGTCTGCCGCGCTCCCCGCAGTTGGCCGTGAAGGCCGGATATGACGCCGATGCTTGGCTTCGCGAAGGACTGGTGGATTTGATCGTCGGATCGAGCGTCTTCTGGCCGGATCCGGAACTTCCCGTGGCGACATGGCTCGCGTTCATCGAAAGGCACAATCCTTCCGTTCGTTTCCTGCCGTCGATCGACTGTTTCCAGTTGCCGGACGTGGCCCATTTCCGGGGCATGGCCAGTTGCTATTACGGAAGGGGCGCGAAGGGCCTTTATCTCTTCAACGCCCCGTATTGCGGAAAGTATGACACCGATGGGCGGCATCATGACGAGGACACGTTCGGGATTGTCTGCCGCGAGGGGTTGTCGCCGGATTCCATTCGGGGGAAACCGATGAAGGTGCCGCCGCCGCGCATGGATTTCCCCATGCCCTTTTGACGCCTCTATCCTCGTCGGCAGGCTGCAAACGCAAATGGGCGCGACATGGCAGAAATCGTCGCCCAAGTGAGGGGTGGGGCAACTTTGTGCCATGATGCAGACATCCGCCAGAACGTGAAAAAAATTACATCCTTGAAACCGCCAGAATGTGAAGAACTGGCATTTTCAAAACCGCCATAACGTGAAAAGCCGCTTGCGTTTCCGCTGCCGTTCCACTATAATTGTCATCCGTCTTTTGCAACATGGGAGAGAATCGCATGAATCGGAAACTTTACGACAGGCTGCTGGAATGGAAACGCGAGGAGGCGTCGGAATCTGCGCTTCTTATCGAGGGGGCACGGCGCGTTGGCAAGAGCTGGATCGCGGAAGAGTTCGCGAAAAGGGAATACGAGGCGCATCTAGTCATAGACTTCAGTAAGGCCGGAGGCGAAGTGCGTGATCTTTTTGAAAACGGGCTTGACCGCCTCGATTCCTTTTTCCGCAACCTCTGCGCCTACTACGAAACGTCGCTTCCGCGCGGCCGTTCGCTTGTCGTCTTTGATGAAGTGCAAAGATTCCCAAGGGCTCGCGAAGCTATAAAAGCCCTTGTGGCCGATGGACGCTATCACTACATCGAGACCGGTTCGCTGGTTTCGATCAGGGAAAACACGAAAGACATACTCATCCCCTCCGAGGAAACCCATGTGGTGCTCAATCCCATGGACTTCGAGGAATTTCTGCTTGCCACGGGACGCGAAGAACTCCATGCCGTTTTGCATGACGCCTTTGCGGAACGGCGTTCGGTCGGCCAGGCCATTCACCGAAAGGCAACTGAGGCGTTTCGCGAGTATCTCATCGTTGGCGGGATGCCGCAGTCGGTGGAGGCGTTCCGCAAAGACCGGGACTTAAAGGCCGCGGACAGGGTAAAGCGCCGCATACTGGCGCTCTATCGCGACGACATTTCCAAACATGCGGGACGCTACGCGCTCAAGACTCGTCGGACATTCGACGAGATTCCGGCGCAACTCTCAAAGCACGAGAAGAAATTCTCGTTCGCGTCTCTTGGAAAGAATGCCCGGCAACGAGACTACGAGGATGCTGTATTCTGGCTGGTAGATGCAAGAATCGTCAATCCCTGCTATTGCGCGACGGAGCCAAACATCGGGCTGAAGCTGAATTCCGAAAGGTCCGCGTTCAAATGCTACATGGCTGACACCGGACTTCTTGTCAGCCATGCCTTCGACGAAAACAGTCTCGCGGCGGAGTCTATCCACAAGCGGCTTCTTTTCGGAGACTTGGCCGTCAATGAGGGGATGCTGGCGGAGAACATGGTGGCGCAGATGCTGGTCGCGACGGGACGGGATCTGTACTACTATTCGCAAACTTCGGAAAAGGACAGAAGGAGTCGGATGGAAATCGATTTTCTCGTCTCCGGAGCGACGACGGCACGCAGGAAAAACATCCATCCCGTTGAGGTCAAGTCCGGCAAGTCCCTACGTCACGTTTCGCTGGACAAATTCATGTCGCGGTTCTCGAACTGGCTCGGCGAACCATATCTTCTGCATACGGGCGACCTTTGTGTCAAGGATGGCATTCTCTACCTGCCCCTCTACATGGCACCCTTCATATGACAGGCATTCTGAAGACGTGCAGTTGTGCCATTGCTGGCAATGAAGTTTCCTTTACGCATAGGCGCGAAGCCGCAGAGGGGAGGCGGCCACCTCTCGCCGTCGAACGGCGGCTCGATGACGGCTGGCGACAAGACGGCTGACGCTCAATGACGCGGCCAGTCCGCAGCTGCCCAACACGACTGGCGAGCAGACGTTTACGGCCGGCGGCGAACTTTACTTGCTGTCGATGCATGCGGGTGACGGAAGCATTGGCTCTTACATGACCGGCATGTTCTGCGGCAGCCGCGCGTGGAGCGACTACCAGAACAGGACCGATGAGACGCTGCTTTTTGACATCGTGCCGTGCCGGCGGAACGGTGTCGTCGCGCTGGTCGATCTCAAGACGCATGAGGTGGTGTCGCATACGGGAACGCTCGCCGCGGGCGAGATGGAGCTCATGGGCACGGGCGTCATCGCCCAATCCGCGACGGTCAGTTCCGTGTCGGGATTTGTGATCGTCGTCAGGTGACGGACGAGTTAGGAAACTGAAGGTGGCCGCAAGATCCGAATCGCCGTGCGGCTGCCCCGATCCCCGCAGTTGGCCGTGAAGGCCGGATATGACGCCGATGTCTGGCTTCGCGAAGGTCTGATGGATTTGATCGTCGGATCGAGTGTCTTCTGGCCGGATCCGGAACTTCCCGTGGCAACATGGCTCGCGTTCATCGAAAAGCATAATCCTTCCGTTCGTTTCCTGCCGTCGATTGACTGTTTCCAACTGCCGGACGTAGCCCATTTCCGAGGCATGGCCAGTTGCTATTACAGAGGGGGCGCGAAGGGCCTTTATCTCTTCAACGCCCCGTATTGCGGAAGGTATGACACGGATGGGCGGCATCATGACGAGGACACGTTCGGGATTGTCTGCCGCGAGGGGTTGTCGCCGGATTCCATTCGGGGAAAGCCGATGAAAGTGCCGCCGCCGCGCATGGATTTCCCCATGCCCTGCGATTGAATTGCTTTGTGGGCGATGAAAGTCATGGGCCCTACACGCCGCGCTCTGCGGGTGCAACTAAAATTTGTCAGCGACATGGCGCTCCGCGCCGGAACACCAAAGCCAGTATCGGCGGGTAGCGGCTACGCCGCCTTGCGGCAAGCCCCGCCCTTGCGCTAGTGGGCAAGCCCCCGCGCAAGGCCGTGCCTTTGCCGCGCCACTTCGTAGCCCCGCCTTGCTGGACACGAAAACCCCACGAACTGCCACGAAAAAAAGGAGTTCTCTGTTCTGGTAAAGGTCTATCTTTTAAGCACAATTGCAGGAACAAAATTTCGTGCCCTTTCGTGGGGCTTTTGTGTTCGACGAGGCGATAGGCGCACCGCGCCAGGCGGAGCATTGTCGGCGGACGGGGAACCTGTTCACCAGGCCGCTGGCAAGGCTGCGCCGAAAACCGTCAAAGACGGTCTTTCTCCGATGTCGATTTTCGTGTTCCGCCCGTAGGGCAAATCGTGTGATATGACATTCTTTGGTTACACCCGCGCTCTGCTCCGGGATTGCGTTCCGTCAGGGCATTTGGTAGAATGGAAACAGTTAACGACGCGGAGGCGCACCATGGAAAAATACTTCAACGTCGCGGGTCCCTGCTTCCCCGCCAAGCATTACATGCTACCCGCGCTCGACCGGATGCCGGAAATCCGGCGACTTGTCGAGCAGGAGATGTATTTCGTCATCCACGCGCCGCGGCAGACCGGCAAGACGACCGCCGTCAAGGCGCTCGTCCGCGAAATCAACGAAAAGGGCGAAAAGGTCGCGCTCTACTGCACACTGGAAACGCTCCAGAACGCCACGGACGTCGACTGGGCCATGAATCAGATCCGCGGTCTCCTGCTTCGCTGCGCGACCGCCGTCCCCGAACCGCCGGAGAAACCCGATGCCAGGGACGCCTGGTGCGTCAGGGAGAATCCGCCCGACCTCTACACGGTCGCCATGGTCTCGGACACGCTGACGCAGCTTTGCCGGCGCTTCGGCAAGCCCCTGGTTGTGTTCTTCGACGAGGCGGACTGCCTATTCGGCCGGGTGCTGGTCGCCTTCCTTCGCCAGCTCCGCGACGGCTACGTGAACCGCGACGACATTCCGTTCCCCGTCTCCATCGCCCTCGTTGGCATGCTGGACGTGCGCGACTACAAGGCGCAGATCCGCCCCGACGGCGAATCGCTCGGCCAGATCAGCCCCTTCAACATCATCACGAAGGACCTGATGCTGCGCAACTTCACCGAGGCGGAGGTCGCCACTCTCTACGCGCAGCACACCAAGGCGACGGGACAGGTCTTCGAACCGGCGGCGCTGGAGAAGGTCTGGGAATTCACGCGCGGACAGCCATGGCTCGTCAACGCGCTCGCCCGGGAGTGCGTTGAGGATATCCACCACTCCGACTACTCGGCCCCGGTCACCGCCGCCGACATCGTCGCCGCCAAGGAGACGATCATCCGCCGCCGCGACACGCATGTGGACAGCCTCATGGAGCGCCTGCGCGAGCCGCGCGTCCGGCGAGTCGTCGAGCCGGTCATCCTCGGCAAGGACGAGTTCTTCTCGTCCGACGACCCCGACTGCCGCCTCGTCCTCGACCTCGGCCTCCTGCGCGAGGACGAACACCATGCGCTCGTCCCCGGCAATGCGATGTATGGCGAGATTCTGCTCCGCTACCTCTCGGACGCCGAGCAGAAGCGCTTCTACCACCTGTTTCGCGAGCCGTTCTGGGCCAAGCCGGACGGCACGCTGGACATGCCGGCGCTCATGCGGGCGTTCCAGGCGTTCTGGCGCGAGAACAGCGGGGCGGACCGCGACCTCTACGGGTTCAAGGAGGCGACGCCGCACCTGGTGTTCACGGCGTTTCTGCAGCGCGTCGTAAACGGCGGCGGGCGCATCACGCGGGAGATGGCGATCGGCCGGAAGCGCCTCGACATCGGCATCGAGTACGGAAAGGGCCGCTACGCCGTCGAGCTCAAGATGAAGCGGCAGTTCGGCCAGGATTCGCTCTCCCAGCTTGCGGGCTACCTCGCGGACCTCGGCCTCGACGAGGGATGGCTCGCCGTCTTCGACGACGATCTCGCCAAGCCGTGGGACGAGAAGCTCTACACCCGCGACGAGACGTGCGACGGCAAGACGATCCACGTCGTCGGGCTGTAGCTCTTGCGTGCAGCCTGCATGCCGCCGGAGCCGCGCCGCGTCGCGTAGTCGCGGTATTCGCGGCCAAGGCGCCTGCCGTCAGGCGCGAAGACGGTCACCTTGCATCCCGTGGTGCCGACATCCAATCCAGCTATCAGACTCATCGTGAAACCTCCGCAACTATGATACCATATTTCCTGGTGGATTTGAGTTTCCAGACGCGCTTTGGTAAGATTTCGGACATGCAGAAAGCGCCGCTTGTCATTTTCATCGACTACCACGCCGAAGTGGAGAAGTTCCGGCGCGAGCTGGACGGCATCCGCAGGTTCGCAAAACCGCGCGGATGGCGCGTCGCGACGCTCGACTGCGCGAAAACCGACGCGAAAACGCTTCCGGCGCTCCTTTCGTCGGCTCGCCCCGCCGGGTGCATCGTCGAATGTTCCGGCCATATCGACGACCTGCCCCCGCGCGTTCCCGCCGGCATCCCGGCGGTTTATCTGGATCCGCAACGACCGCTGCCGTGGCGCGGCGCGGCGTCTGTCGCCTGCGATGACGCGGCCGTGGCGGAGATGGCGTTCCGCGAGATTTCGGCCGGACTCCCGAAGTCATGCGCAACGGTTGGCTACTGGAGGCCGCTGAAGTGGTCCAACGACCGCGTCGCCGCGCTCCGCGCGCTTTGCGCCAAGTCGGGGCTGCCGTGCGAAGAGTTCCCGCGCCGCGCCGGCGAAGCGCCCGATGCCCGTTCCCGGCGCCTTGCGGAGTGGGCCGACGCCCTGCCGCCCCATTGCGCCGTCTTTGCCGTCAACGACGACACGGCATACGAGGTCGCCAGCGCCTTCCGGGAGGTTCACCGGGCCATGCCGCATTCGGCGACCCTCCTGGGCGTCGATGCGGTCTCGCCGCCGGCGGAGGCCGCCGACCTGCCGCCAATCTCCTCCGTCCGCCTCGACTTCGAACACGCCGGGTATCTTGCCGCCAAGATGCTGGCGGGGATGTTTGGGACAACGAGGACACATGGGACTACTGCGACAAATGCGATGCAAAAAGGCGGCAGCCCCATAAGTCCTAGGTGTCCCAAATGTCCCAGGCCGCCCGCCTCTTTCGGGCCGCTGCTTGTCGAGCGCCGGAAATCGACAGGCGGACAGGGACGGCGCGAGCCGTTTGCGCTGAAGGCCGTTGACGCCATTCGCCGCGAGGCGTGCGACGGCCTGACGGCGGAAAGGTTGGCAAAGCGCTTCACCTGCTCCAGGCACCTCTTCGAGATGCGCTTCCGCGAGGCGACGGGCCATTCCGTCGGCGAGGAGATCATCCAGGTTCGGCTTGAGCGCGCGATGGACTTGCTGTCGCAGCCGGACATTCCCATCGCCGACATCGCGACGCTGTGCGGCTTCCGCTCCGACAGGGCATTGCGCAAACAGTTCCTCTCGCGCCTCCACGTCTCGATGCGCCGCTGGCGTTCAGAACGCAGCTGAAATGACGCCGTTTGGGAAAGCTGGCGAAGCCCAACCTTCAAGCTTTTTCCGACGGCGAGGGCGCCGTCGCTACTTTTCAACTTTTCTTCCGTGAAGGCCGGGAAAAGGGAGGGGCAACGTCCACGTTGCCCGTTTTTGGGTGGGTCGCGCTTCCGCGCGACCACGGTGCGGGGCGCTCGGAGATCGCCCCCTACCAAAGACACCCACAAGTTATGCACGAAGAGCCGTAAAAATCGCCGCCCCTGTCGGCGATTTGCAATCTTTGATATGACTCTGGCAAACATTTTGACCAGAAGGTGCCTATCCTGGTAAAAAATTTTGCCAGAAATTTGACTTCGGCTTTCGTGTTTGATAGAATCGGAAGCATGAAAAGCATGATTGGAGAAGTAATGCGCGAGTTTTACGAATTCGGGGTGCCCCGGGACGTAAAGCCGCGCAGCGTCGATTTTCCGGAAAAGAACAATTCCGCCACTGTGGTGACGGGAATGCGGCGCACGGGCAAGACTTACGTGACATACCAGAGGATGCTCTCCCTTATGGAATCAGGTGTTCCGATTGAGAGAATCGTCCACGTGAATTTCGATGACGACCGACTGAAGTCCGTCACGCTCGAACATCTCCGTCTTATCTGCGACATCCATGCCGAAATGTTCCCTGATGCGGCTAAGCGGAAGTGCTGGTATTTCCTTGACGAGTTGCAGGACGTCACTGGCTGGGAGATGTTCGCCCGCCGCCTTATCGACTCACATCTTGTCCAGCTCTGCCTGACTGGTTCCTCGTCAAAATTGCTGTCCCGCGAAATCGCAACGCAGATGCGCGGACGGGCGCTCGACGTCGAGGTGTTCCCGCTCTCCTTCGCGGAATATCTGCGCTTCAATTCGCTCGCGGATGAATCGGTCCAGGAGCCGTATTCGTCCCGAACCGCAGGATTGCTGCGCCATGCGATGACGCGCTATCTTGACGAAGGTGGATTCCCGGACGTGCAGGGCGACATGCCGCGCATCCGCGTGAAAACGCTCCAGGAATACGTCGATGCCGTCCTGTACCGCGACGTAATCGAACGGCATGATGTTCCAAACGCGCAGGCGCTCGGCTACACGCTGGACTACATCAAGGACAACTTCGCGCACAAAATCTCGACGCGCGCGATTGCGGCGGTTCTCGGACAGGTCGGCGTATCGGCGAACCGCGAAGCCATAGCCAACTACCTTGACTGGCTGGAAGAGGCTTATCTGGTGTGTCGCGTCCCCGTGCGGACAGACTCCCCGGCCATTCGGCGGATGAATCCCGACAAATTCTATTTCGTGGACACTGGCTTGGCAAAGGCTACGACCTCCAAATTGGACGAGGCGAAGGGCTGGCTACTTGAAAACCTGGTTTATCTGTCTCTGCGCAGGGGCTTCAACACCATTGAATACTACAACACGCGCAAGGGTGGCGAGGTCGATTTCCATGTCACGGACAGAATAACGAAGAAACGAAGTCTGGTGCAAGTGGCATGGGACATGTCAGCGGAGGCGACAAGGAACCGCGAAATGGCGGCGCTTAAGGACGCCCGCTCCGAAACCGGAATAGAGGACTGCGCCATCGTGACGTGGGATGACGACAAAACGCTTGACGATGGTATTCGCATCGTCCCGGCCTGGAAATGGTGCCTGGAACGCGAAGCGTAGGCAGAAGGGTTCTTATGCACGAAGCCTCAAAAATATCTTTTTCAAAAAGTGCCACTTTCGCAGAGACGATGGTGTAAAATTGTTTGCGTTGGTTTTGCGAACGCGTCCGATTCCGCCCCGTGGCCGGGGCATTACGGCTTCCGCCGGATCGTCCGCGACGCGATGCCAGCAAAACGAAGGAAAACACTATGCAACTCGAAAAGACATTCAGAGCCGCATGCGAATCTGGTCTTCGCCGCGGCATCCTCACGGCCGCGTGCGCCGCCGCGGCATCCGCAGCGTCCGCGCTTGAAATCGCGGACGTGACAGCGCGCCAGCGCTGGCCGTGGAACAACCTCGTGGACGTCACGTTCCAATTGTCGGGCGCGGAGTCTTCAGAGACGTTCTACCGCATCGACGTCTCGGCAAGCTATCCGGGAATGGCCGGCGACGCCGTGGCCGCGAAATCTCTCGTCTCCGAGCCGCTTGTGAAGGGCAACGGCTCCCACACCGTCGTCTGGGACATGGGCGCCGACCTACCCTGCCTTGTCGCGTCCAACCTCACCGTCTCCGTTTCGGCCGCGCCACTCGCGCCGACAGATCCCGTGTACATGATTGTCGATCTCTCCGATGGCGCGAGCGCCACGAGTTACCCGGTGCGCTATTCGCTCACCGGCCCTGACCTCTCCGACGACACTTGCCGCACGTCGGAGATGTGGTTCCGCCTCTGCCCCGCCGGCACGTTCACCATGGGCGCAGCTTCGAGCGATTATGCCACGGTTAGTTCATGGTGTCTGCCCGCCCACTCGGTCACGCTCACCAAGCCCTTCTGGCTCGGCGTATTCGAGGTCACGCAGGAACAATACTATCGCATCCGGGGATCATGGCCAAGCCACTACAGCAACGAGACATATCGTGCGACGCGCCCGGTAGAAAAAGTCGGCTACGACAATGACATAAGGCGATCAAGCGAATGGTATGGGAACACATTGACGGGAGAGGGAAGATTCATGGCGCGGCTTCGCAATTGCACGGGGCTTGCGTTTGATCTTCCGACAGAGGCGCAGTGGGAATATGCCTGCCGTGCCGGGACAACGGGCCTCTACTACGATGACGCAATTAGTTCCTCGACAATCGCCCAATACGCGCGTGTCAACAAGGCGGTGAATCAAGATGGGGCATCTGGCGACACCGGCGGAACGGCGAAGGTCGGGTCGTTCGCCCCGAATCCATGGGGATTCTACGACATGTACGGCAACGTCGCCGAAATATGCGGGGACGGCAATCCGTATGCAAGTTGCACAACTGCATGCCAAGACGACTTCGCCAATTATGCGGGAACCTACATCAACCCACGCGGCCCGGTGCAATACTCTACGCCAACCTATATGTCGGCGGGCGTTGTGCGCGGAGGTTCCATATCCGACAACGGGAACGGGCATGTGACAAGCGTCGGGCGTGAGCAGATGTCGCCTAATGGGACTGGCAGCATAAAGAAATCCTTCGGTTTCCGCGTCTGCCTGACGGCGGAATAGCCGGATGCGTCATCAGGGAAAGGACACGGACATGAAGACCGAGAAATTGCTTTTCGCCGCGCTGCTGGCGGTCGCGTCCGCCGCATCGGCCGCGACGACCGGGGCGGCCACGCTGGCCGTCGATTTCACGGAAGCGCATGGTTCGCGCTTCCCGGCTCCCGCCGCCATCGGCTACGCGCCGTCGTGGGTAGCCGCCGCAGCTGACACGTGCGACCTCCTGCTCGTGACGCACGTCGGGCAGGAGCAGTGCGCCACGCAGACGCTCGTCTCCGCCGCGTCGGCGGCGGGCATCTTCTCGCTCGCCGTCCCGGACGATGGCTCGCGCGCTGTTCGGCTCATTCTGCGCGGCTACTCCGGCGGTGCGGTCGCAGGCGAACTCGTGAAGGAT
>Ga0326513_10003152_pt1 | contig 11988 bp, 19 predicted proteins | sample 2_2465_0518_D_FD_203654 | JGI IMG/M metagenome (GOLD analysis project Ga0326513, IMG submission 203654) | Bovine rumen microbial communities from UC Davis, California, United States - 2_2465_0518 | ecosystem: Host-associated > Mammals > Digestive system > Stomach > Rumen | place: USA... | reverse complement strand
GGCCTGATGTGGTGCCCCGGGACGAATACAACAAGCTCCTGAACGTTTCTGCAAAGAAAATTCATCAGCTGGAAAAGGAACTGGAAGAGGCAAAGGCGAATCCGGCACATATCTGCCCGGTCTGCGGCAGGCAGTTCTTTGAGACACCCGCTGTCTCCCGGCGTGATGAGAGCATGAAAATCTGCAGCGTCTGCGCTGCTACCGAGGCTCTGGAAGACGCACAGAAAGCGGGCGCCATCAGCAGAGGAGAGGCCAAGGAAATCAAAGAAATCATTGAGGACGTAGAGAAGGAGGAAAATGTGATACCCAGACAGTCCACCCCGGAACAGTGTAAGAAGGGTGGGAAGAAAACACAGCAGGGAAAGAGAGTTGACCTGCCGATGGAAGAGATCAGGCAGTTGAAGGCAGAAGGATGGTCCAACGTCAGGATTGCCAGCAGATACGGCGTGGCTGACGTCACCATTGGGACACGGATAAAGCAGTATTTGGCAAAGCAGAACCCCGCAGAAAAGTCTGCCGAAAAGCCTGCAGAGCCCGCCAAGACCGACGGCAAGAGACCTCTGGACATCACAGACCTCCGGGCCAGACGTGAAGCCGGGGAGACCTATGAGCACATCGGCAAAGAGTACGGCGGATGGACGGAAGATGAGGTACACGCCTTTATCATCCAGAAGGGGAAGGAGAAGAAGAATGAAGATAAATAAGCTGGAAATTGAGAATGTCAAGCGAGTCAAGGCGGTCCGGATCCGGCCCAGCGAGAACGGGCTGACGATCATTGGCGGTGACAATGAGCAGGGGAAGACTTCTGTTCTGGATGCCATTGCCTACGCTCTGGGCGGGGAAAAGTACCGGCCTACAAATCTCAACCGGGAAGGTTCAGTGGTGCCCGGCACCATCAAAATCGTAATGGACAATGGCCTGATTGTGGAGCGCAAAGGCAAAAACGCAGCGCTTAAGGTTACGGATCCGACAGGGAAGGCTGCCGGTCAGAGGCTCCTGGATCAGTTCATTGAGAAGCTGGCGCTGGACCTTCCCAAGTTCATGGAGGCCTCTGGAAAGGAAAAAGCGGACACGCTCCTGCAGATCATCGGAGTGGGGCCTCAGCTGGACGAATTGAACCGGAAGGAAAAAGAGCTGTTCGACGAGCGGACTATCACAGGCCGCACAGCTGACCGGAAGACCAAGTATGCTGCAGAACAGCCCTATTATCCAGACGTCCCTGCAGAGCCGGTCAGTCCTATGGAGCTGATCCAGAAACAGCAGGCTATCCTTGCAAAGAACGGCGAGAACCAGCGGAAGCGGGAGAGGCTGAATGAGCTTGTCGCAAATAAGCACCGGGTATTTGATGAGGCCCGGCTGATTGAAGAGCGGATCGCCGAGCTCCAGAAACAACTTGACGAAAAGAAGTCGGTGTACGAACAGCTGGCTACAGATGAAGAGATCGCCCGGACGGATGTCCTGCAGCTTCAGGATGAATCGACAGCTGAGCTGGAGGAATCCCTGGCAAATATCGAAGAGATCAACCGCAAGGTCCGGGCCAACCTGGACAAAGAGAAGGCAGAGGAAGAGGCTAAAGGTTACTCCCAGAAGTACATCCAGCTGTCCAACGACATTGAACAGATCCGGAAGGCACGCAGGGACCTGTTAAGTAGTGCAGATCTTCCGCTCCCGGAGCTGTCCATTGAGAACGGCGAGCTGATCTACAAGGGACAGAAATGGGATGGTATCTCCGGGGCACAGCGCCTGATCATCTCCACAGCGATCATCCGGAAGCTCAATCCTCAGTGCGGATTCGTACTCATGGACAAGCTGGAGCAGATGGACCTTCGGACGCTGAATGAGTTCAATGTCTGGCTGGAGCAGGAAGGGCTGCAGGTCATTGCCACAAGAGTCAGTACCGGAGACGAGTGTTCCATCATCATTGAGGACGGCTACGGAGTACAGCCTGAGGCTGAGGATCCGGAGCCCGAACCGGCAAAGAAGACGGCTCCCAAGGCGGGAGGTTGGAAGATAGGAGGTAATAAATAATGGCATTTCCGATTAACAGAGGGATTGTGCCGACGGCCAAGAAGGTCGTCATCTACGGACCGGAAGGTATCGGCAAGACAACATTCGCCGCAAGGTTCCCGAGCCCGGTATTCATTGACACAGAAGGCTCCACCAAGGAGTACGACGTAGCAAGGTTCCCGGCGCCTACATCCTGGCAGATGCTCCTGGATGAGGTCGCAGAGGTCAAAAAGAACCCGCAGATCTGCAGGACGCTGGTCATTGATACGGCAGACTGGGCGGAAGCGGCCTGCTTTGCTCATGTGATCAGTGCGGGACAGGTCAAGTCCATTGAGGACTTCGGATACGGCAGAGGATACGCGAGGGCCAAGGAAGAGTTCGGCAAGCTCCTGAATGAGCTGACGGATGTCGTGAACGCGGGCGTCAATGTGGTCGTTACGGCTCACGCAGCCATGCGAAAATTCGAGCAGCCGGATGAGATGGGATCATACGACCGCTGGGAAATGAAGCTCTATACGTCCCAGAAGACAAACATCGCTGCCCTGCTGAAGGAATGGGCAGACATGGTGCTCTTTGCTAATTACAAGACCTTTGCAGTCAAAGACAAAAACAGCAACAAGGCGAAAGCCCAGGGCGGCCAGAGGGTCATGTATACGACGCATCATCCCTGCTGGGACGCCAAGAACAGATACGGCCTGCCGGAGATCCTGCCTCTGGACTATGAAGGAATCAGGGGAGTGATTGAGTCCGGTTCCTCTGATCAGCAGGAAAAGGATATTCAGGTGATCAACCAGGGCAGCATATTCGACCATCATGAGGATGTGCCTGCAAAAAGCCAGGCGCCGGAAGCGCCTAAAGCCAACAAGGGCGCAAAGAAGCCTGAAGCTAAAAAGGAAGAACCGAAGGCTCCTGCTGGATTCGATGTAGACCCTGCCATCCCGAAGAACCTTCGTGACCTGATGATCGCTGACAATGTCACTGAATGGGACATCCAGAACCTTATGTCGGTATGGGGCTATGTTGATTCACAGATGCCGGTCAGGGAATACACAAAGATTGTGAACGATGGAGTCTCCATCATTGACGGATTCCTGGTCCCTCAGTGGGCAGACATCCGCAAAGAGATCCAGAAGATGAATGACGCGGAAGAGATTCCGTTCAACTAATAGAAAGGACAAGGTAGAAGATCATGGCATGGAATGTCGGTGGAAACAACAACTATCAGAACAATTATCAGCAGAATAATTATCAGCAGCCCCAGCAGACTGGAGAAGGCAGAGAGTTCTCATGGGATGGCGATACCATTACCAGAGACGATGAATTTATCCTGCTGGAGCCCGGTGAGTATCCCTTCACAATCGAGAAGTTTGAGCGGTCCCGGAGCCAGGGATCTGAGAAGATGGCGCCCTGCAACATGGCTGTCGTTTACTTTACTGTTCACTCTGACCAGGGAGATGTGACGATCAAGGACAATTATCTCCTGCACAGCAAATTTGAATGGAAGCTGTCCCAGCTTTTCTCCTCTGTCGGCCTGAAGAAAAAGGGCGAACCCTGCCCGCTTAACTTCACAGCCCTGCCGGGCAGGACCGGATACATGAAGGTGAAGAATGAGCCCGGAACAGGGCAGTACGCAAGCTCCATGTTCAACAGGGTAGACCGGCTCCTCCCGGCAAACTGATATGGCAGCCATGGAGCTTCGGCCCTATCAGCGAGAGGCGATAGAGGCGATTCAGGAAGAATGGAACAGGGGCGTCAGAACGACGCTCCTGGTGCTCCCCACGGGATGCGGCAAGACCATCGTGTTCTGCAAGCTGGCACAGGGGCTGATCCGGGAGGGAGACAGAGTACTGATCCTTGCCCACCGGGGAGAGCTTCTGGACCAGGCAGCAGACAAGATGAAGAAAGCGACCGGTCTGGGCTGTGCCGTAGAAAAGGCGGAACAGTCCTGCATCGGATCATGGTTCAGAGTGGTCGTGGGGTCTGTGCAGACGCTCATGAGAGCCAAGCGTCTGGAACAGTTTGCACCGGATTACTTTGACGCCATTATCGTGGATGAGGCCCATCATGCCATATCAGACAGCTACCAGAAGGTCCTGCAGCACTTTTCCGGGGCCAATGTCCTGGGCGTTACGGCAACACCTGACAGGGGCGACATGAAGGACCTGGGCGAGTTTTTCGAATCTCTGGCCTATGAGTACACGCTCCCGCAGGCGATCCGGTCCGGGTACCTGTGCCCCATCAAAGCGCTGACGATACCGCTGAGGCTGGATATCAGCAGTGTGGGCATATCCTCCGGAGACTTCAAGGCCGGCGAGATCAGCACAGCGCTGGATCCGTATCTGGAGCAGATCGCTTCGGAGATGGAGACCTATTGCAAGGACCGGAAGACGGTAGTCTTCCTTCCGCTGATTAAGACCAGCCAGAAGTTCCGGGATATCCTGATCGCTCATGGATTCAGGGCGGCAGAGGTCAATGGGGAATCGGATGACCGGGCACAGGTCCTGGAAGATTTTGACCAGGGCAAATACAACGTCCTGTGCAATTCCATGCTCCTGACGGAAGGCTGGGACTGCCCGACAGTGGACTGCATCGTGGTGCTTCGGCCCACAAAGATCCGAAGCCTGTACTGCCAGATGGTAGGGCGTGGGACCAGATTAGCGGAAGGCAAGGACCATCTGCTTTTACTGGACTTCCTCTGGATGACATCGAGGCACGACCTGTGCCGGCCAGCTGCTCTGATCGCTGATACAGAGGACGTAGCCGCGCGGATGACCAGGAACCTGGAAGAGGATGCTGGGGAGGCCTTTGACATCATAGACGCCGAGGAAAAGGCGGAAGCTGATACAGTCCGGGACCGTGAGGAAGCACTGGCAGAACAGCTTGCCCAGATGCGCAGACGGAAGAAAAAGTTGGTGGATCCTCTTCAGTTCGCGATGAGCATACAGTCCAACGACCTGATCAATTATGTTCCGGCCTTCGGGGCAGAGCTGAAACCTATAAGTGACATCCAGAAAAAGAATCTGGAGCATCTGGGGATCAACCCGGATGAAGTGAAGACGGCCGGAGAGGCAGACAAGATCCTGGGGACGCTGCGGGAGAGGCAGAACAAATCACTGGCTACACCGAAGCAGATCAGGCGTCTTGAAATGTATGGCTTCCAGCACGTCGGAACATGGTCTTTTGAAGCAGCGTCCAACATGATCAGCCGGATAGCTGCACAGGGATGGAGAGGCGTTCCCAGAGGAGTTGACCCTCAGACCTACATTCCGCCGAAGCCGGAGCCTGCAGCAGACCCGTTTGATTGGGGAATTACGCTATGACAGAGAAGACAGATCTTATTGAAATCTTAAATCATATCAACCCGGGTCTTTTGTCCTATGAAGAATGGTGCGATGTCGGGATGGCCCTGAAACATGAGGGCCGTTCCGCTGATGACTGGGAATCATGGAGCATGAGAGACCCGGGCCGGTATCATCCTGGAGAGTGCGCTAAGAAGTGGATGAGCTTCAAGGGATCCGCAGAGCCGAGGACAGCAGGCACCATCATACACCTTGCCCAGATGCAGGGATGGAAGCCGTCCACAAGCTCTGATCCGGGCCATGAGCTGGACTGGAACGACACCATCGTGGTGGATCCTGACTGGATCGAGGACAGAGAGGTCGCCGAGCCAAACAGCTGGAACCCCAAGCAGGAGCTGATCAGGTATCTGGAGACATTGTTCGAGCCTGGTGAGAACGTCGGCTATGTAACAGAATCCTTTGAAAAGAAGACCAGTGAGGGCCAGTCCAAATGGGTGCCTAAGAACAACGGACACTATGACAGGACCGCCGGACAGCTGATCGAGGCGCTGCAGAAGACTAATGATATCTGCGACGTCATCGGGGATTATGACCCGCAGGGCGGGGCATGGATACGCTTCAACCCGCTGGACGGCAAGTATACCCGGAATGAGAACGTAACTGAGTTCCGGTACGCTTTGGTGGAATCGGATAACATGTCCATAGAGAAGCAGAACGCTCTTGTCAGGGAGCTAGAGCTTCCTGTGGCGATACTGGTCCATTCCGGCGGGAAGAGCCTGCACGCTATCGTCAAGATAGACGCCAATGACTATACCGAGTACAAAAAGCGGGTCAATTACCTCTACGAGGTCTGCCAGAAAAACGGAATGGTCATCGATACGCAGAACCGGAATCCGTCGAGGCTTTCCAGAATGCCAGGCATCCTGCGGGGCGGAAAGAAACAGCACATTGTAGACACCAACATCGGCAAATCCTCATGGGAGGAATGGGTGGACTACATTGAAGGCTTCAACGACGATCTGCCTGAAATTGACAATCTGGAGAGCATCTGGGACGACATCCCGGATCTGGCAGATGAGCTGATAGACGGAGTGCTGCGGAAGGGGCACAAAATGCTGATAGCGGGTCCCAGTAAAGCCGGCAAGTCTTTTTTGCTGATACAGCTTGCTATAGCGATCGCAGAGGGCCGGGACTGGCTGGGATGGCACTGTGCCAAAGGGCGGGTCATGTACGTCAACCTGGAGCTTGACCGGGCGTCCTGCCTGCACAGGTTCAAGGACAGCTATGAGGCCATGGGTATCAGGCCGGAGCACAGAAACAACCTGGACATCTGGAACCTGAGAGGCAAGTCGGTGCCAATGGATAAGCTGGCGCCAAAGCTGATCAGGCGGGCCACCAAGGCCGCAAAGGACAAGTCTCAGGAGTTCGTAGCCATCATTATTGACCCCATCTACAAGGTCATTACCGGCGACGAGAACAGTGCTGATCAGATGGCTGCCTTCTGCAATCAGTTCGACAAGGTCTGCACAGAGCTGGGATGCGCGGTCATATACTGCCATCACCATTCAAAGGGCGCCCAGGGCGGGAAGAAATCCATGGACCGGGCATCCGGATCCGGCGTGTTCGCCCGCGACCCTGACGCGCTTCTAGATATGATACAGCTGCCTCTGGATGATGACAAACAAAAGAGCATCGGTGACAAGGCAGAATGCAGGGCCAGAGTCAGGTATCTGGAAGACCACAAGCTGGAGCTCCCGGGACCGGATGATCAGCTGAGCGTGCCCAATATGCAGGCATGGTGTGACAACCATCTGAAAGAAGATGGATGGAAGGTAGGAGGCCGGCACGGCTCCAAAGCTGAATGTGACGCGCTGGCAGCCAAGGCTCGGAAGGAAGCCCTGACCCAGACAGCATGGCGGATTGAGGGGACGCTGAGAGAGTTCCCGACCTTCCCGCCGGTAAACCTGTGGTTCCAGTATCCGATCCATCACATCGACAACGAGGGCGGATTCCTGCAGGATATCGACCCGGAAGAGGTCAAGCCGATGTGGCAGAGAGCGTCTGAAGCCAGGAAGAAAAAGAACGAAAAGAAGGGCAGTAAAATCGCCCGGGAGAGGATTCTGGACCATGCCAATCTGGCTTTTAACGGTGCCGATGTCAAGCTGAAAGACCTTGCTGATAAGTGGGGAATGACTGAAATGGGCGCCCGGAAATGGATCAAAGGAAAAGTTGGATCGCAACATTTTTACATAAAAGACGGGTGCGTCTTTGCTAAGGAAAGCGGGGAAACTAAACACTAAACTAAACTAAACTGACCTTGATGAGTTTAGTTTATAAACCAACTAAACTTTTGCGGTCAGTTTAGTGTTTAGTAAACCACTAAACTAAACTAAACTGACCAAGGTGAGTTTATAAACTAAACTGACCTTACCCTACTACGTAGGGTAACCTAAAGGTTTAGTCCCCTCACGGGTGCGGGTCACGGGGAGGGAAGAAAGTCGGCGAATGCTGGCGCCGACGACTTCCTCCCCACGCCAGTGACTTAAAAGGTTGGGTGAGAGGGAGAACGAAAATGGAAAACAACAAAATTGCAAATGAACGGTTTACACAATTTTTCATGTATATGGATCCGCCGACAGTGACCGCTCAGGAACATAAGGTCATAGTCCGGAACGGCAGGCCGGTGTTCTTCGACCCGCCGGAGCTGAAGGCGGCCCGGGCCAAGCTGACGGCATACCTGTCTCAGCACAGACCAGACCAGCCATACCGGTGCGGGCTCCGGCTGTTCGTGAAGTGGCTGTTCCCCAGGGGACGCCATCCTGATGGAGCCTACCGGATCACCAGACCGGACACGGACAACCTGCAGAAGCTCTTGAAGGACTGCATGACCCAGTGCGGGTACTGGCAGGATGACGCTCTGGTGGCGTCCGAGATCGTGGAGAAGTTCTGGGCGGACGTGCCGGGCATCTGGATCCGGATCGAGGAGCTGCAGCCATGATGCCGTCCAAGTATTACTTTTGCTTTTTCACAGACCTGTGGCGCCTGGCAAAGAAGTGGCACGGGAAGGTAGGAAGCGATGAACGGCACGGCATCATGATTGAAGAGTTCGGCAATCTGGCCGAGCACTACATCAAGGGCCAGAAAGAGCACACACGCAAATTTATTATCTGGATGTGCATCTGGATGGCTGACGAGCTGGTCCTGAGCGAGTGGGATCAGGAAGAAGGATTAAGCGGAGAGTTCCGGGAGCCGCCGAGGCTCCTGGGAGATAAGGAGAAATAAATGAGTAAAATAAAAGCCATCATCAAACGCCCGGATGAAGAATACGGGCATATAGCAAATATCAGCAACACACTGGAGAACCTGCAGAAGACTGTGGGCGGAAAGATTGAGACACTGTATCTGGGGCACGGCCTGATCCTGATCGTCAACGAGGAAGGCAAGCTCATGAATCTGGAGCCCAATTTCAGAACGAGAAGCGGATTCTTTGCCGACACCATCGTAGGCACGGCCATTCTGGTCGGTCAGAACGGCGAGGACTTCGGGGACTGCCCGATCACATTTCAGACGTGGAAAAGTCTGTTGAAAGAATGGGGGAATTGAAAAATGCTGAATCTTCTGATCGGGAGCAGGAGCGTTTCTGTTGACCTTTTCTTCCCGGCCAGTCAGGCCAACATGGATATGTTCCTGAAATGGGTATACGAGACCCACCAGCTGAGACCGAGCGATGTAGAGTTGGTGGTGGAGTACCTGAGAGACAAGGCGAAGAGGCTGGAAGAGAACGCTGACTATATCGAGAGACATATGGAGGATGGAGAATGACATTTTTTGCTTTTGTAATTGGCGGTTTTGTAGGATGTATGGTCACGGTCCTGTCGCTGGCGCTGGCAAGTGCAGCGTCAGACCGGGATGACTGGTGGGAGGAAGAGTGATGGAACAGAGAAAAGACTGTGATACCTGCGCCCATGAAGCCAAGCTGGGGATAGAGAACCCCTGCAGAGATTGCTGGAAGGGAGATAATTGGGAACCGAAAGAACCTGAACCTGACAACGTAAACCACCCTGCCCACTATGAGAGCCAGACTTCCCTGGAATGTATCGATGTCATGGAGATTGCTTTTGGGCAGGAATCCGTTGCGAAGTTCTGCCTGTGTAATGCTTTCAAGTATCTTTGGAGATATAAGCACAAGGGCGGAGCAGAGGATGTCCAGAAGGCTGAATGGTACCTGAACCACTTTGAAAGCATCATGGGCGAGTATTCCGATGTGGAAGACGGCTACAACAAGATGCGGGAGCTGGTACACGTGGCGCTGGGAGAAACGAAATGAAGCAGTACAAAGTTGAGATCAAAACCCCGGCGGACATCGTCATCGACACAGCAGTCACGGATGACGCTCTGAAAGCCAGCGAGTACATGGAGAGTAAGCTGGCAGACCTGCCGGACGGGTATTGGGGACATATACAGGTTATTACGGAGGATAGCAAATGAGCAACAAGGGCAGAGCAATCGTAATCGCATTCGGCCTGCTGAGTATGATCGTGGGAATCGGCATCAACAGCATTGTGACTTTCTTTAGCGGTTTGGGATATATCCTGCTGGTCAGCATCGATTCTATGGAGGATAGCAAATGAGTATATTTACAGATAGGACAGAGGGGATACACAAAAACGTTTTTTCACAGCAAGTAAAACAAAGCATAAATGGAGATGAATATTATACTCCACAAAACGCAGTAGACATGATTGTTCCGTATGTTTTGATGGGGGGGTATAAGACAATATGGTGTCCTTTTGATAAGGCGGATAGTAAGTTTGTAATGACATTTAGGGACAAAGGTTTTGATGTCAATTACGGACATATAGAAACGGGACAGGACTTCTTTGAATACCAAGAGCCACAGGGGGATATAGTTGTATCTAATCCACCATTTAGCAAACGAGATAAGATATTCCAAAGGTTGTATGAATGGGATATGCCATTTGCTTTGATTATCAACTTTAACGGATTGTTCGACAGTAAGAAAAGGGTTGATATATTCCGACAGCATAATGTTGAAATGCTTATACCAAGGGGGAGAATGAAATTCTACCACAGAGATAAAGGATTATTGAATAGTCCAAATTTTCAAAGCATATATGTATGTAATCGACTATTAGACCATCAGATAGTTTTTGACGAAACAACATTTTGAGCCACAGAAAGGAGATTTAACCATGAATGACATCATAGACACCATCGGACTTCCTGCAGTACTGGAACAGCTTGCGGAAGAATGTTCGGAACTGGCGCAGGCATCGTTGAAATATGCCAGATTGCTACGTGGAGATAATCCCACACCAAAGACCGAGCAGGAATGCCTGGAAGCGATAACGGAAGAGGTGGCTGATGTGGAGCTGTGCAACTCCCTGCTGATGGGCGGTGACTATATTGACTTCGATGCGATCATGGAGCTGATTGAGGTCAAGGACAAGCGGTGGCATGAGAGGCTGAGGGAGGCACACCATGAAGAACACTGAGCTTCTGGAAGAGCTTCGGAAAGCCGTAAAGGACGGCAAGATAAAGGTCAACACGAATCTGTACGGCTACATACAGCTGATTAACACAGAGACCGGCGAAAAGGTTGTGATTGGGAATATTGGAGGTGAGGATACATGAAGCTGATTGATGCAGACGCACTCAAAGAATTGTTCAGCGAAGTAATAGGCCATATCGCTAAAAAGCCGGAAATGAATGGCAATCTGGAACACATGATAAGGGCAAGTGCAATGGTTATTCAGATGATTGATGATGCGCCGACAGTACAGCCAGAACGCAAGGACGCTCTTGAAAAAGCCGTAGCAGTAGAAGCCATATCTGACGAGTTGATGTCAAGGTTTGATATATCAGCGACATATGCCTATGACGTTGCGGAATCGGCGGTAAATCGCATTGAGGTGATGGCAAAGAAAATGGATAGAGGTGAGGAAAGATGAGATTAATTGATGCAGATGCGGCGATTGATGCGCTGACTGAATACGGAAACGGACGAGCAGTACATATCGGTGTGGAAGAAGCGGTTAGACGAATTGAGCAGTTGCCGTCCGTACAGCCAGAACGCAAGACAGGACGGTGGATACCAGATAACACTGATTACTACCGCACAAGATTTATATGCTCAGCTTGTGGCGAGTCCGAAGAAGTGCCAACAACTGGTTTTGGGTATGGCACAATGTGGGATTATTGTCCAAACTGCGGAGCAAAGATGGAAGGTGGTGAGGCGGAATGATTAACGGAATCATGCGGAAATTCGGATTTATATCCGAGAAGGAACTGGTAAATGTCGCTGTAGAGGTATATGAGAAAAACGCAACAGAAAATGCGTCTGACACAAAGGATTTCTATTATAGGGCTGGAAACGCAAATGCGGTCGGTTATATCCTGAGTAGATTTGGGATGGATGTTACAAAAATAATCAAGGAGCGAAAAAAGAAAGCAGTGGGTGAGCAGGAATGATAAGACAAGAGCAATGCGACAAGGTGTGCCGAATCCTTGATGATGTACTTGCCAACAGGCCGACAGAAAGAGATTCGCTGATCGTTGCTGTGCGGAAAGCGTTTGACGCACTGGAAGCACACGAAGGGCAACGATGGATACCTATTACGGAAAGGTTGCCTTTGCCACAGACACTTGTATGGGTGACGGA
>Ga0326513_10003151_pt1 | contig 11989 bp, 7 predicted proteins | sample 2_2465_0518_D_FD_203654 | JGI IMG/M metagenome (GOLD analysis project Ga0326513, IMG submission 203654) | Bovine rumen microbial communities from UC Davis, California, United States - 2_2465_0518 | ecosystem: Host-associated > Mammals > Digestive system > Stomach > Rumen | place: USA: California... | reverse complement strand
AACGACATTAAATGAATTAGATGTTAAAAAAATAATATGTCGTTTAAATGATACCGATTCTATTATAAAAACATTTGAAGTATTAAAGGATGAGATCCCAAATTTAAGCATGTCTCAAATATCAGGTATCAAGAATAAAAGAACTTATTCTGCTATCTTATCAAAAGAACCTACAAAATTCACAGTTAAACACCCAACTTCCGAAAAAATTGTAAGAATTATATGTGAAGAACTAATAACAGAAGATTTTTCAACTAAAAAAGTTTTTGAAAAATTAAAAAATAAATATCCATATATAAATGATCATCTTATTCAAAATATTAAAGGAAAACATGCGTGGAAATCAATATCAGACGAATATTTTTAATATGAGTGGGGATATATCCCCACTCATATTTTGTTGTTTATAATAAATAATCGTCCAAAATATTAATTTCAATATTCCGGTCTTCCAATATGAACATTTCTGGTACGAACCGTTCTAACTCTTCCGTCGGCATATCTTCCAGACGCTTCCATTTTTGATGTATCGCCTGTACATCAGGACCCATATAATTACCATTTGGATCAGTCTTTTCATTGGTATACCAACCATTGAATTTCATGTATGCAACATTTGGATCCGATTCAATATCCTTAATCAAATGAGAAACGTAAATGTTGTTGTTCATACTCAATAAATCAATCGGTGTATGAACCGTTGTCAAACGGTTGAAGTATGCACGAATCTTCAACTTCAAATCCGATATGGTATTGGAAGCCAATGCACGGTTATACAGCTTTACATCAAACGAGATTTGTACATTCAAATCAGGCCAGAATGTATTGGTTGTTTCTTTGTATTGTTGATCCGAACAATACGTATGTGGTTTACCATATGTCGCAATCAATTTACAATCCAGATAGTTATTTCCTTCCAAACGTTTGAAGATAACCGGTTCAATGGCTTTGTGTACTTGTGTGAATGTATGAACAAAATCCGCAAATTGATCAGTATTCATTAATGAATATTCTACAAATGGCATCAATTGTACTTCCAATCCACCAGTCATGGATACACCAGCGAAATCATATAGCTTATCCAATTCATTCGTGTAATTATCCAATGCTTCATATACTTGATTCCACATAATGACATTATCCGTTACATCAGTATATTCGCGATATGTATTCGACCATGTAACGAATCTGACATCCGTATATCCTGTCTTTGTCATGTAATACATATTCTCAACAGGAGAAAGTTCTTCAGTGTAAGCATCGTTGGTATAATACTTATCATGATACTTCCATACTTGTTGTACATTGGAATCATGATATGTAAATAATTCTACAAATCCAGTCACATTGGTGAAGCGTTTTAAGAATCCAACATACAAATCATAATATGTTTTATATGGATCATTGTCTTTGGATAAACCAAGTAATTCACGCATAGTTTCCAGATCAGTATAATATCCATTACCAGAGAATGTAACAGCTGTATGCTTTAATTCCGTTAATTGATCTTCTGTTAATGGTTGTTGATTGAGTGCTTGTTTGTGTGCAAGCTTATTGATATCATACCACGTTTGATAATCCTTCTGGTATTCATTCCAACTGAGAATATCTTGATATGCTTGATATTGATCAAACGTTGGAGTATTATCTTCCGAGAAGTTTACAACTGAACGCATCTCTTTCAACTCTTGAATCAATGAGAAAGAATCAATATCAAACTCATCATTGATATAGTATCCCTTATAGGAATCATCATTGTTAATTAATGATGCCATATCAGGATTTGTTTTGGCTTTGAACAATACCGAGATACGAAGCTTTGGATCAGTTGCATCAATATTGACCAATGTTCCTGGTTGTATGGGTTTCCATGAACCACCGCCATTATCAATGGAAGCAATATGAATGCGATTGTCTACATCGACCAATTCGGATGTTGGATACATGTCCGTTTCAAATAGATATGTTCCATCATCATCACGACGAACTGGACGCATTTCTACATAACCCGTCTCACCACCATTCATGTATGCATGTAAAACAACACGTAAGTTGTTTTCATTCAACATCAATGCATGATTCTCAATATATACGAATGCAGTTTCAGTATGAATCTTATTGAATGGAACACGATAATATTCAATTGATGCAGATGATGGTGAAGGCTTCATATCAGCATATGTCAAATTTGTTCCTTCAGCAATACCACCAGTGGAAGCTTGTACTGGAATATTGAATACCCACATACCATCTTCATTCTCGGGTGAATACCCATTTGGATATGGGATGAAAACTTCAGCAGAATTTGCAATTGTGTACACTTCGTCAATTGTACCAATTTCAGACTCTTCCACATCAGTGAATACATATTCGAAATGTGCATTCAATACAACGTTCTGGAACGGTTGTCCAATTTGATACAACGAAGCTTCACCATACTTTGTACGTTCTGTCTTAATCTGAGAAGATACTGTGAAACGAACACTGTTGACCTGAATGGGTCGACGTTGATTGTTCGTGTCCAATATTGTCAGATTCTCTTGTAATTTCAATACATAATAATCATTACTTCCAACACGTTCAAAAGATACAACCGAATGTTCGGTCATACCATGACATGTAATTGTCGTATCGCCCGATACATAGATGGGTTCAACATAATCGCGATTACCCCATATTTCATCCAAACCAATAATTGCATCAGCATTCATAATACCCAAGTCATATGTCTTGGTATTATTTGGATCAGATTCATCTTGAATCCATACATTTGACAAATTCCACATACCATCATCACGTAAGTTCTTGATGGTTGTACACATATACGTGTTTGATGGATTGAACGGCAGTGCTTGTTCATCGGCTTGTAATGTCAACATAGGAATACGATTCGCATACATATCCTTTGGACGTTTGAAGTAATTCCACATCGTATCATTAATAACAGGAATCGCATTTGGATTCTTCATGTTGGTAATCCATTTAGAACCATCCGTCATTGCTAATTGAGATACATCTAACCAGAACTGGATGTGATAGTAATCTTCTTTGTATGTTCTTTCAATATGAATGGTCAATGGTGTTCCATGATAAATCTGGGAAGTATCTTCAATGTATGTTTCATTCATGGATGTACGTGATGCTGTCAATGATTCATTGATCCATGGATTAAAATAACCGATGGCAAATGGAGATTTCTGAATACGAACACCAAATGGATTTGCAAATACAAACTTCTCATCAACTGCAGTTAACGTCTTTGCAGTTTCAACAACATTGTTTCCATTGACAATTGGACACAATGTATACAAGTTTTGTGAATCTTTATACTTCCAAATCCAACCAGGTGGAATAATGACTTCATTATTGGATACATTGTTCTTGTTATTGGAATATAATGCATCATATGAAATGTTTGCATGTAAAGTATTAGTACGATATACCTCATTATTCTGATCAGTCAATGCTAAGAAGCCACTCCAAATACGTCCCCATGGATCATCTCGACGTTTGAAGAAGAATGGAAACAGAATGTGTTCAAAATAAAATGTCTTGAACCATTCTTCAATATCATGATCCGATGAAATCACATTTGCTGTATTATATGCTTCAATGGTTTTGCGACGAACATTCTCTGCAGTACCAATATCCGTTCCACCCAATGATCCGGAGATAACAAATGCCGCTTTCATAACATTTGAGTTGTTAGTGAAACGATTTGTTGCCGTCACAACATTCGGTTGTTCATCTGGTGCTTCAGTGAAGTTGGCACTTTGACCATGGCATGTATAAACGGTAATCTCATATCGAGAGTTCAGCTTTGGAATGAATGCACGGTTACCTTGAAGCTGCCACATCAAACGAATTGTTTGTGTATTGTCCATGATGTAGTGTACATATGGAAGTTGATCATTTACCGTTGCATGAATTGGTAAAATGTGATCATGACGAATGGGAATCCGTTTGTCACTTTCACCAAGTTTCATTGCGGGTTCAATATACACAATATCAAATCCACAAATGTGATCATTACAATTGATCAAAGTATCTTGGTTGGGTACATTGTTCGTCATGTTGTTAATCACGGTATATGTCTTACGTGTGTATTCGGAAGCTTTGATAAACAAACACAACCAGTTGTCCGTTACACGATAACTGATGTATTTGTTCTTGTTAATAGATACGGAGTTTGGTTCATCATTCAAGTATTGGACAATCCAAGTACCATTACGCGTATCCGATGCAGTGGTTGGCGTCATATATTGCAATGAGATATCATAGTCCAAAGAATATGTCTGACCATCTTTCATATTGATCAATGTATTCTTATCCAAAATGAACTCATACAAACCTGTCGTGGAATTCTTATTTTCTGCATTCTGTGTAATAGAAAACAAATCAGACAGTTTCAATTCCAACAAGATATTTGTTGCAGATGGGGTTGCAAATGCATATCCAATATTGAAGATTGCTGCTTCTGCATAAATGGATTCTGGTAATACTGCTTTTGTGATGAAATTCTCATTAAAGTAAAAAGATGACGTAAACGCCATTTGTTCAGTTGCTTGTGAGATGTACTCACTGATGATAGAGAATGCACCCGTATTTAGTTTTGATAACGGAATATCATGGAACACACGTTCCATCAATTCTCCACGAATGTATTGTTTAATACGGGCATCATCCGAGTAGTTATTTAAGATGACATCTGCCATGTGGATACTCACTCCTTATATTTTTATTACCCATAACAATGGTAAAATACCGAGTTATAAGTTCTTCGACATATACGTATATGTCAATGAGCATGGGATTATGAATCCGTTTTCATTATTAAATTCTATATACAAAGGAGGAATATTCATGAACAACAAAGTCCAATTAAAAGAAGAAGAAGTTGTTGGTAACGAAGTTGTCTTGAGTGATATATATCCGAAAACAGATACTGATTCAATCACCGATTCAACATCTGGTGAATCTTTGGATGTTACATTGGATCATATGTGGGAAGCGATCAATAACAAACTCACACGTGTTGTGAATTCTGTTAATGGCAGAACCGGTGTTGTTGCATTGGATGCATCAGATGTTGGTCTTTCAAATGTTGATAATGTTTCATTTGGTGATATCAAACAATGGGTGTTGAGTCAATTGGAAGCAGAGTTTGCTGGTCACTTAATCAAGATCTTTGCGTCATTAAATGACGCAGCAACTGTTATCAATACAAACGATCGTTCCTATGAGAACTGTGTGTTCTTTGCATTTGAAGGAATGCATAATGAATTGTTAACCACCGTACATGACCGTCGTTCGTACATTGGTTATTTCCGTTATAATGAACAAACCGGCAAAATGATGATGACAACACAACCCATCAATGTTGTCGGTATTACGGATCGTTCATTAACATATTCAACAAATGTATCAGATGGTGGTTCATTAAAGGTTCACATTCACCCAGACGAAAAAGCTTTATATCTTGATAACGGAACAGACGATGTCAATTCGGGATTACGAATTGATCAAGCATATCTTGGTGGTAAAGTATATTCGTTCTTTGGTGCATATTATTATGCAGCAATTCGTTCATGTAAAATGCCAATTGGTTCTACTGGATATCCAGATGAAGCTGGATCAGAATGGCGTTCTGGATTCTTGGATAATGCCGGTGTTACCACTGGAGACAAAGTTCACATTTACATCAATGAAGAAGATATGGGTGAACATGTGTTAATCAATTCTAATGTCATTGGTGAATTCCATGATGGTGATACGATTGTGTGTCACTTTAATCCATACATTGTGGAATCAACTGATACATTGATCAATGATAATATGTTCCGTCACAAGTTCATGTTCCGTCAACCAGCAATTGGTACCGTGTCTCATGACGGAACAACTATGGTCATTAAGTTCCAATCCATCAGACCATATACAACTTGGGGTATTACCAATAAAGGAACTCATAAGAATTCATCCAATGTGTACGGTGATACTGAGCTCAGTGTTGACTTTGCTGGATTAAAGGATGGGGTTTCTGCATCACCATTGAACGTGTTATCTAATGCAGATCAATATGTATTTGAAATGGATGATGCAACTGATACAACACCGAATCTCACAATGTGTTATATTATGACACCTGATGGTCCAGAGAGGATGTATGAACGCGCTGTCAACAGAGACGGTGGCATCTTTGTACAAACCGACTATTCATTATGTGTTATGCCATTTGAACGTTATGGTGGTTCGGAATCACAAAAGTCACAATCGGTTGATAACTGGGCAACATTGACCCCGCATTCCAATATGAATGGTACCGATAAACATGATGGTTTCTTATCAAAGCCAACATTTCTTGGTGTTAATCTTTCCAAGGGTATTACTGAAATAGATGGAAAGAATTATTACGTTCCATTATCTGGATTAAAAGTCATTGGTTCACCGGATGGACCTGGACAAGGTGGTGTATATCCACGTAATATGATGGGAGATCTGGGATTAAATCAAGAAGTTGATGCAGATACATTACCATTTAATTTCGATGATTTAACATATACTGGTGGATTAGCAGTGAATGTTGGTAAATATCTCGACATCAAATCTTCCTTGATTGCAGACGATGGTTCTCAATACATCGACCAAGGTCGTGTCAATGTACGTATTGGTGATGGTTTAAAAGATGATAATCATAATCGCATCACCATCAATTGTGGTGATGGTGTACGTATTAATGACCAAGGACAACTCGAAGCAGTTGCTGGTGGTGCATCTGCAAATCTGAATTGTATTAAGATCGATGATGTTGAAGGTGGTTCCATCTTCTATAATCCATCAGCAGATTCAACTGCAGGTGAACCTGAGAATGTCATGTATATTCATCTTGGTGCAGGATTATACATTGATACAACCGAACCAAACAATGAATGATGAGGTGGTATCATGGCAAAGATTAATTTAGATCTTGATCCGAAGTCATTGAAGATTGAATCATTCCAAGAAGATGATAAAACCAAATACCGCGTGACACTTGCGATATCGGAAGATGAGAATAATACCATTACGATTGAAGATGATGGTTTATACTCCGAAGGAGATCCAGCAACAGTTGGTATGAAACTTGATGTTCCACAAATTCATGGTGGTATTCGTGTTGGGTATTTTTCACAATGGAATACCAATCGTGAAAAACATAATGAAACACGTGTTTCGTGTAATGGTATTGTTCATCGCACATGGACTGCAGATGATGAATATGGTACCAACTTACGTGGAAAGAATGACAATGATGTATTTCGCGGTGTAACTGGTGCTCCTGAAGGTGAAGAGAATCTTGATGTAATTTTACCCGGAGACTTTCTTCGTGTTCCTAAGGGTAATAATACATTTGATTATTACATCATCACTCAAGTTAATCAGAACGATCGTATTCAAAGCGTCTCATTATTGATTACGAGAGGTGGTGGACACTGATGAATGTTATCGGTAATTATACAATCAATATGCGATATGATCCGCGTGTATTGGAACTTGTTGAAGTTGAATATACGACTGATCCTGGTAAAAAGCATAAAGGCTTTCAATTACGGTTATCCAAAAAGGATAACAATGGTTTACAATTCGACAACGAAGGACACTTGATTGCAATACCAAAGACTTCAGAAGATGCCGGTTATGCTGTATATTATCCGGGTAATGGTATTCAGTCCAATCCGGATTTAACTACATATGATCCCATTCAAACCATTCGTTGTAATTCATCTGTATCACGTGTTAAGAGTGGTGATCCTTTACCGTCTAATGAAGGAGTAAATACATTTGATCTCGTTCAAGAAATTCTTCATAGATTGGAGAGTGAACAAACGTGACGATTCCTGCAATATGTTTTAATCTGTATGATGGATTATACTACACCAACGTTGAATCAGAACAAACTGAACCATCATTTGCACATAACCAAATCACAATATGGGCTCAAGAAACAGATTACTTGAAATTGACCGATACAGGTGTGTGGGTTGGTGATTTGAAAACAATCAAACAACCTGAACCGGATCCAGAACCAAGTGATGATGATAATGAACAAACGAATGAATCATCACCAGAAGAAACATCCAATAATGATTCAGAAGGTGAATATCCCGAATTAGGTATTGGTGAATTTGGTGGTGCTAATCCCAAGATTGCAAATTCCATGTACACAATCAAATTCATCAATAAGAATGCAAAGTTTTATTCCATTGATGACCAAGACCATATCACACCATATCCATCTTCAAAAGAACAACCAAAGATTGGATACTGGTACACCATCATGGAAGAACGAGTGATTGATAATAAACGTTATGCACATTCATATGGTGGTTGGTGGTGTGAAGTTCCTTTGGATAAAGATACACCTGTAGAACCAGCGGAATTAATTCCATTGAAAGGATATGACGATTGGACAGTTAATCAGTTCAATTCTGTGACATCTATCAAAACAAATCCAGATGTTGTACAGCTTATTTATGCAATGGCAACACATCGTATCATTGCGCGTTCCAGTACAGGTGTATCTGAACACACCACTGTTGTCAAGAACAAAGTAGATATATTGAACGAATTGAATTGGTTATACAGACTTGGTATGACGAATCCGGTTACATATCATTTACGTAAGAATGAATTCTTGATGTTTGTCACATATACAAATCATCAACCACCTGCATATGATTTGACTTCTGATACATTTTCGGAATTAACAATGGATCATCGTCGTGAATCTTGTGAGAACTTGGAACGTAATCCAACCGATAATGCAACTGTGAATGCAATATTTATTATCGAAGATATTACATACACAGATAATCAAATCGGTAAATTCCCAATTACAGATATCAAACTCAGATGTTTCTGGACAGATGGGACGATTGGTGAACCAAATCAGTTATTACAATAATAAAGGAGTGAGTATTCATCATGAATATGAATATATCAGATTTTTTGTCATTGAATGATAAAACTTCAATCAATGATAATACAAGCCATGGTATTCATGGTCATGTCACGATTTATCGTCGTAACAAAACAACGGGTGAGAAGACATTCTGGTATGAGGATGATAATGTCATCTCCATCTCTGGTATGCAAACAATCTTAATGAAGATTCTGAATTTACATCTGGATTCTTACCATTCAAATGATCGGTCTGATAATCGTGGACGTGATACCAATCTGGTGATTCCGGATTTGAATGAGAGTCTTGGCATTGGTACATCACCAACAAATTATACCACAATGGAAGAAGACATTGCTACTGATTATTTCATCCAAGGATTTATGGTTGGTACCGGTGGTGATGGCGAGGATACCATCTCTGTTAAGAATACAAACTACTCGTTTGTCAATCTGCGTCGTCCAATACCATTTCAGCAGTCTAATTCATTGGATCCTTCTATTGCTGGTAAGTATTGTGGTGTATACCAACCGACTAATTCCTCCATCAAGAGTTATTACATCAAGAAATTTGATGAACTCCCACACATCTATCATTCATGGTGGGTTGATGGTCAACGTTGGGATTACGTTGATCCTGTTGTCCCGGAGGATCTTGGTCCAAACTCCCAGAATGGTACCGGAAAGACCAATCGTATTGAAACATATGCTGAATGCAAGTTAAGTATCGATGAATCTGATTGTAAGCAGTTCTTTGAGAATGCTGGTAATAACGAACCCGCAAAGCTGAGTGAACTTGGTTTGGTTGCATTCGATACAACGGTTGGTTCACGTGATACACTGGAACGTATGTATCAGCGTCAAGTAACAGAGATGCTGAATATCATTTATAATGATTCACGTGGTTCCACAGCAGATAATGTTGTCAAAGCATATGCAGAGAATATCATCAACTTGATGACGGAAGCATTTTCAGAAACGTTTGGTGTTACCACCCAACCAAATCTGAATGAATTCCAAACAACATGTTCAGATATTGTTGGTACTGCAGGTGCATTGAATTACAACGTATTGAAGCTGGCATTCTCCAATGAGAATAATATTGGTGTAACCGCATACTACAATCAAGATGGTGATTATCAGTATGAGACTGATAAGTTTATGACTTATCTGAATGATACATCAGATCAATCCATTGCAAAGCTTACGAATGCAGAAGCACAGCGTATCAAGTTGATCACATATTACACGTTCAATCCAATTCCATTGGAAGAGAACTGTGAAATCTTGATTGATTACAGATTATATGCAAATTAATTCAATAAGGTGGTAATATGTCAGATATCAATCATGAAAATGTAAAAAAGATGGAGTCGGAATATTCCGACTCCACTCTTGCAAATGTTGCGAAAGCTGTTGGTTATGTAAATCATATTGGTTGGAAGACGGTTAAATTTACAATCAACAAAGAACCAAAACCTTCACAACGTCCACGTTTGTCTGGATATAGAGTATACGTTCCTGGAGCTGCAAAGAATACCGCATTCTTTTCACGAGAAGTATTGCCGACACTTGGTGGATTATGGATTGATAAACCATGTAAAGTTAAAATGGATTTATACATACACACACCAGCTTCATTTACAAAAACACAAAAGTTGTTAGCAGAAATGAAAATCATTCGTCCATGGGTACATTGTGGAGATCTTGATAATTACGAGAAAGAAGTATTAGACGGAATTGTTGGTAATAAGAAACGTGGTCACAAAGGATGCATGTTGGATGACTGTATCGTGATAGACATGGAGTCTCACAAGTATTATTCACAAACTCCAAGAACTGAAGTGATTATTACATTCATGGACAGAGTTCCCAAAGCAATCTATAATGTAATGAAGTTCTATAAGGGATAAGAGACTCAATCATAAGGGGATTTTGTACAACTTGGACTGGTCTCCACATGTTGTATGAATTCTTGAACTTATAAAATACACAAGGAGTTGATTATAAATGGCTGATAATGAGCTGATGAAAAATGGCTTAGTTAATAAAGCGATTGAAAAAGCTGGTATTGATCCGCCTGATGCAGAAGAAATTGCGAAAGCTGGCGTTCTTGGTAAAGGTACATTTGACAGGACGATCAACAAATTCATCAAAGGTGCTAAAGGAAATACTTCCATCATTGGTATGGCAACGAAGAATACGTTTGAATTCCCCGTATTCGTATCTTCATCCGTACCACTTGATTATGCAGAAGCAACATGTGAAATTCTTGAACAGGTTTATGCATCATATATTCAGATGGCAATCTCCATGAATCCGATTGTTGATGCACGTGATCTGAAGAAGGGCGGATACTTGAGTAACTTTAAAACGAACACCACCAAGTATCTTGAGTATGCAGAGGAACCATATGAGTTTGATTCGTGTCATAATGAGATTCATGTCGACGATACCATTTGTGAATTTGATATGCTGTCAATTGAAGATGACGATGCGAGAGTGATTAATGAATTCTGTTCATATGAACCATTGTCTGAATTCGATCATTTCTTCAACGAAGCTGCATCGAATAGAAATGTTCGTAATAATATTGTTGGTAAAGACGGATTGTCTGAAAAGCAATATATGGATATATTCGCTCCAGGTGGTTCCCAAAATCAACAAGAATTTGTAAGAGCACATGAAGGCTGGCTGAGATATCAGCGTCTTCTTAATGAAGTAAAACAAGATGCAGCTGATTCGAAACTTACCGAAAAGCAAAGAGATACGTATCAAAAGCAAATTGATAACTTCGAAAAGAGTATTGAAAAAGCCAATGAAGAGATTCAGAAACTTAAGGATGAAAACGTAATTGCTCCGAATCCGTTGGATCTGGATACTGATAAACTTACTGTACATCAGAAGAAAACATTCGCTGATGCAGAAAAGGCACTGCTTGACTTGGAAAAAGCTGAAGCTGATATTGGTAAGGATAAGCTTGGTAAATCATATGGTGACGAAGTTGCTGCACGTCGTCTCAAGGCAAGTGCGGAAGCGAATCTGAAACAGA
>Ga0326513_10003149_pt1 | contig 11994 bp, 9 predicted proteins | sample 2_2465_0518_D_FD_203654 | JGI IMG/M metagenome (GOLD analysis project Ga0326513, IMG submission 203654) | Bovine rumen microbial communities from UC Davis, California, United States - 2_2465_0518 | ecosystem: Host-associated > Mammals > Digestive system > Stomach > Rumen | place: USA: California... | reverse complement strand
AAATTTCTCTCGTTTCATTTTCAACTAAATTCCCAACTCAACTCTCCTAACCAATCTCCAAACCAGCTCTTAAATAACCTTAAATCTACTCCCAAATCAGCTTAAACTCTACTCATAATTCAGCTCATATTACTATCCAAACTCCTCTCTAAACTCCTCTTATAACTTCTTAAAGCTCTTTCCTAAACTCCTTTCATAACTTCTTAAAATCCCTCTTAAAATCTCTCTAATCTCATCTTACACCCCTTTAAACCTCAAATTACCTCAACTTTACCTCTACTTTAATCCCGATATAAACTCTTAATATCCTCTTAAATCCCCTTAAAACTATGTCATAATACAAACTCTATTTTTTCTTTTTATACCCCTTATCCGTTCTCATCTCCGTTCAAAATACGCCGTTATTAACTTTTATCAACCCTAAAATTTTTATAAATGACCTTATTATTACGTAATAAACTATTTGAACAGACAAGAGAATTTTTATTAATCTACTCAATCCTCATACTAAAACCGTTATAGAGGATATAAAATCGTTATTAAGGATATATTTCTATAAAGGATATATTTCCTATAGAAAATATTTCTATAAGGGATATGTTTCGTTATAAAAATAGAATCTCTTTTTTAACTAAAGACTTTTTCATTAAAAGGAGATAAAAACTTTATAAAGGATAGAATCTGTGTTCTGATGCCGTACTGGATAATATTTATTGTATTGGATAAGCTGTTGTACTGGATAAGCTGTTGTATAAGATTTTGATAGCTTACTTAATTTGATAGCTTGCTTAAAAAGTTAATTTTTCTATTAATAAAAATTATTTTTTTCATTATTTTTTCTTTGTTATATCTGAGAGAAAATTGTATAATAAAGTATAAGCATTTTTTGTTTTTTGTAGTTTCATTTTTCGGTTCATTTTTTTTACGAAAAGCGGAGCGAACGAGCGAAGCGAGAATCCTATATCTATAAATAAATAGTATATATATTGAGGATTGTCAAAATAATAGTGGTTTTATGGTGAAATAAATAGAGTTGAAAATCAAAAATGCGGAAAACAACGATATTTTGAACATACAATATAAAAAAGGTGGTTTTATGAGCAATAATAGCAATAATTATGATAAGTACCCTAAGTTGGACGAGAGAGAAAAATACTTCATTCGGATACCTCGAAACATTATCTTTGATACGAGTTTAGGGAAAAACAGAGTTGGTGTATTTGCTTATTTATCATGCAAGACATCGCTTGATTCTAAATTTCTTATCTCAATGAGATTGATTTGTAATTGGCTGAATAGAAGAATTGATACTCATTCTAATAATAAGGGTGTGAAGGAAATTTGTGGGTTAGTCGATAAATACAAAGAAATGGGTATAGTTGATATAGATGAAGAAGTGCAGATTACAAAAATGATTGAGGGGTGTTTTCACAAAGATAAAGTACAAGAGATAATAGATAACAGAAATGGTTTCAGTACTATCTATATAGATGAAATAGAAAAGATATTAAATTACAGAAACAAAAGCAAAAGAAAATGGTGGACTACTGACGAAGAAGATGAAGATATAAAAATAGATACATCATATGTACTTCTTGTGTTTGCCTATTTACGATCTATGATTATCCCAAGGAATAATTTAGCTGGAGCTGCACATAGAACGGAAACATTTGATGGTTACTATAGACAGATAGAAGACGAGATTGAATTATCGGAGAGGAAGGTATCACAGGCTATCTCGGTGCTTATTAAGGTGGGATTGATTTACGAAAGAAAACGACCGCCTATTGTTAAGTATTATTATGTAGATGGGAAAAGAATTAAAAAACACGTTCCTCAGACTTCTATATTCTGTAATACATATAAGAGGTTAAATGGACATTTGATTGATTATGGAGAGAGTTATTATATGAAAGAAGCTGACGATAAAGAAAAAGAATTAAATGAAAATCAAGATTAATTAATTAAAGGTTAATTGATTATTGATTTATATCTTACACGAAAGGTGGTGAGTATTATGAGTTACGGTAAGCCTAAATGGGTAGATGATTTGAAATCAAAAGGAACAAAAGAAATAAAAGAACATAAATCAAATAATAAAATAACACAGTTATATACCAAAGTAAGAAAACCAATATTGTCAGAAAAAGATTTTTATCCTCCTGAAGATAAACGATATTTAAAATCAGGAGTTGAAGATATAAAAGGTGGAGATAGTTTTGCTGATTATGTTGAATATTATTTTGATAGTTATAGTGAAGATGGTTGAGTGGTGGTTATATGGATTTTGATAGTGTAATAATAGTGAGGTGGTTGACGATATGTTGAGCGATCAAATTCAAGTATATTCTGTTGATACAGGTAATTTCTATACTAAACACGAAGAACGATTACATAAATTAAATCACAAATTGCGAAATGAAAGAAAACAGTTGTTAAATGGATATGTAAAAAAGAATAAAAATAAAAAACGTGTAATTAGAGGTATTAAGGATATTGAAAACGATTTAAGAGAATATGGATTAATTATTTATGATTTAGAAAATGTTGAGTATGAGAGAAAATTAAAAACAAAATCTACGGAAGAAAAGGAAGTTATTATTTCTTTATATAATGAGTATTTGAAAATAAAAGCACAGATTGAGCACAAGAGAGAAAAAATTAAAGAAACTAAAGCTGCGTTGTTGAAATTACTTGAAAATAAAACAAATGTGAATATTAAGACTAATGGAAGACATCACATTAGGGAATTAAGAGATAATGATGTATCTCATATAAATGAAATTTCAGTATTCGATTCTGCATTAACAAGAATGATTGGTGCAGAGATTGATAAATTATCTAAGGATTTTATGGTAGTACAAGTTTATTACTTTCAGATATTGCACGATATTTTACTTTATGGGTTTATGTATGAGGGCGAAAAATATATTTACTTCACTTCTTCAGCAGGACAGATTAGAACTAAAAAGGCTGTTTTTATTAAAGAAAGCGTGTGGAGAAAATATAAGGATACTATTCTTTGTGGGTTGTCGATAGATAATATAAATGAGATGGGTGGTATTTCAACAAATAAGTGGTTAGCTTATATGGCTCTCTCTAATTCTGCGACTGATGTATGGAAAGAATTTGATATAGATAAAACAATCGTAATTGATGATTTTGAAACTAATGTCATTGGCGAAGTCGATTTTATTGACGATAAAGATTTTTCAATTAATAGAAGAACTATGGAAGTTCCCATTCCTCATACAGATGGTTGTGGTATGATATTGCCTAATGCTTTTGGCAAGCAACAGGTTAATATGATGGTTAGGCTTCCATGGGTAAAGGGTTTGATGGGTGTTTTTTCGTTTGATAAATTCATTAAAGATAATAGTGGCAACTCTGTAATAAAAGACATTTATGGAATAGAGCATGATGTTATTAAAGAAGATATACAAGTTATCTTTACAAAAAGTCAATTCAAGATGTGGAAGTATTTTTCTAATTGGCAAGAATATAAAGACAATTTCAAACAGTATGGTTGTCAAGCTGGATTCACTAATCCTGAAGAAGACAGAATAAAAAATGCTACTATTAATTATCAGATGTTACAGAGCCTTATAGATATTACTGATAAAGAAGTTGAAATAATTGCTCATTCGTCAGTTGGAACACTACAAAATATGGCTTCTACTGTAGATGGAGTAAAGAATGTACTTGGTATAAATCCGTATAATACAAATAAAACAGCTTTTCAAAGGGCAGTTGCTATTTATCCTGAGTTGTTAAATGATGTATTCGTAAAAAATAAGTTGCGTGATGTTAAAGACAGTTTGGTTAAACATTTTAAAGGCGGTAAATTGAAAGTGAATGGTAAATATACTTTTATACTTCCTGATTTGTACGCAGCTTGTGAATATTGGTTTTTAAATAATAGTAATCCAAAAGGCTTACTCGCTGATGGTGAAGTATTTTGTCTATTATATCGTAATACAGATAAGTTAGATTGTTTGCGTAGTCCACATTTATTTATGGAACACGCTATTAGAGATAATGTTGCTTGTGTTAGTTATGGTGATAGGCAACAAAAAATAAGGGAATGGTTTGATACAAAAGCAATATATACCAGTTGTCACGATTTAATAAGTAAGATACTCCAATTCGATGTTGACGGAGATAAAGCACTGGTGGTTGCTGATAAAACTATTATTACTGTCGCAGAGCGTAATATTAAAAAATATGATATTGTGCCTTTGTATTATGAGATGAAAAAAGCACTCCCATCTCAAATTAATAATGAACAGATATATCAAAGTCTTGTACTCGCTTTTACGTCTGCCCCTATTGGAGTGTTTAGTAATAATATTTCAAAGATATGGAATAGTGATGTGATTGTTAATGGTACTTACGATGAACAACAACACGCTATAGATTGTATTAAGAGATTGTGTTGTCAGAGTAATTACTGTATTGATTACGCTAAGACACTTTATAAACCTGAGTTTCCTCGACAAATCAAAAAAGATATTCAAGTATTTACAAAACAATTATTACCTCATTATTTTATTTATGCTAAAGATAAAACAGAAGAACAAGTACGAGAATCAAATGATACATTCGTAAATAAACTTCATAGTTTAATCCCCAATCCTCGTATTCGTTGCAAATATACACTTCCTACTGGAAAACAAAAAGTATTGGCTAAACCTGATTATAGGTTGTTAATGTCTAATCCTGAATTAGAAATAGACAAAGATAATATGGTTGTTAACATATATAATCAAAAAGCTACTTTATATGGTTATAAGATAAGTGCGATTAGCGATAAGGTTGAAACTGGTCATATCCCAAGAGAAGTATTATATAAATCTAATATTAGACAAGATGTTTTTTATAGAAAAGTGATTGCGGAAATAAAACAAGATTTGACTGAATGTGGATATAGTGATATTGAAATAGCCGATATTCTTGTAAAATATCTGTATGATATAAAAGATAGCAAGAACAAAGATATTCTTTGGGCTTGCTACGGAGATATTTTATATAATAACTTGAAAGATAGAGTTAAACCTTCTACCAAAGAAATACAGTGTATTGATTGTGGTGAGTGGTTTGAAGTTGGGAAATTTAATTCTGCCACTTGTCGATGTGAGAATTGTCAGCATAAAAAAGATAATGAAAAAACAAGAGAACGTATGAGGAAGTATCGTCAAAGACGTAATGTTACGCCACCCTCAGATAATTAAATGTTACGCTAATTTAAGGTAATATTTAAAAAATAGTAAAATCAAGAATGACCTAAAATTAAGGTAATTTGGAAAATGAAAAATATCGCCTTATGGAGAACGCTCCGTATAAATATGTAAATTTATAAATATATAAATTTGAACTTCATTCATAATTACCTTAATTTTTAGGATTGGATAAATAAGAATGGAGGGGTTGCTATGAGTAACCAAAATGATAAAGTTATGACAACAAAGGTTATAACTAAAAGAGAAGTAATTAAATCACTTGCAGAAGAATTTGATATGACTATAAAATCAGTTGGTCTAATATATAATAGTCTGGAAAACAGATTAAAATTAGCACTTGCTGATGCTGATGAGAATACTAATGTTGAATTTCGTTTATTTGATGGTGTGAAAATTGAAGGAAAGATGTTGCCAAGTAAGGAAAAGTTAAATAATTTGACTGGTGAAAAGCATTTTGTAGATAAAAGAATAACTGCTAAAGCCAGTTTATCACGAAGATATTTGGAAAAATTAAATCGCAAGATGAAAATTACTTAATTATTATTTTGTTATACCCAGCAGTAATGCTGTGTATATATGCCGTGTTTCTTTTTTCTTTTTTTGTTGTTTTTATAATACAACTAAGACCATATTTTACATACCTTTCTGGCAAGGGGCGTGATAATAATCACGCCTTTTGTTTGGTTCAATAGTTTAATGTAGAACGATTTTTATGATAGGTACGAGTTCAAATCTCGTTTGAATCACTAATTATACACTTTGGGTGCAGTCCTTAACGGACAGAAAGTATTGTTAAATGCGACATTCTGAATAGAGTAGATAGAGTGTCGCATTTAGTAATTTAAGAATAAAAAGTAACAAACGGCAGAGTAGGCGAGTGGTAAAGCCACCATCCTTTCAAGGTGGTAATCGTTGGGTTCAAATCCCACCTCTGTCACCATTTTGAAATAATATAAAAAAATATGAAGGAAGGTTGAAAGTATGGATACAGTAGGAATGTTGAACCAGTATGGTTTAACACAAGAACAATACGAAGATTGTTTGCAAACTATTATAGACAAACGTAATGGAAACACGGATATTGACTGGCAGGAAATTATAGAAAAATATAATTTACCTATTTCAGTCGACAGTCTTCGTAGAGTGAACAATGGTATTTTTGGCGGCGGTTTTGTAGCTGAGTATATGAAATCTACAAACAGGAACTTAAACGAGAAGGTTAACGATGATTTATCAAAAAATAAAGATATTTCATTCAATAAAGATGGCTCTATGTCAAGTTCTATGCTTTTGAAAATGACTGAGGAAGAAGCTAAGAATCCTGAGTTTATTTTAAAAGCACACGGATTTGATATTGATACTTGGGAACTTGCGAGTTGCCGAAATACGGTAAGACAGGTTGTGAGTAAGGTTGTTAATCAAGTTGACAAAGATGGAAAGTTAGTAGACCAATATACTGATAAAGGTAAACCTGTTTACACTACTGATGTTAGGACTTTGTATGCAAGTTATATTACTGTAAAGCCTAAGAAGGATAAAGAAATATCACTTGCTAAAATAGAAGAATTTTTTGATAGGTTAGATAGGAATTATTCTTTGCCTGAAATTAAGCGTACTAAAGATTATCTTAACGGCGATAAGATGTTGCTGATAGATATTGCTGACTTACATCATAATTTACAGGCTTCTATATTTACATCTGGTGATGATTATAACTGCGATATTGCAGAACAATTATTCTTTTATGTTATCAACGATGTTTTATCTCGTACAAAGAACTATGATTTTGATGAAATTGTATTTGTTTTGGGTGGCGATCTTAGTACAGCAGATTATATTACTAATACAACTGTAAAAGGTACTCCACAAGATAATGATTTGCATTATTATGAAGCGTGTGAGAGATTGTATGCTATGACAATTAAGGCTATTGATTTACTGAAAGATATTGCAAAAGTAAATGTTATTCTTTGTGTCGGCAACCATGACGAGGTGACTTGTTATAAGTTGGCTAAGTATATAGATGCTTGGTTTCGTAATGAAGAAAGAGTAAATGTAGATTACACACCTTTAGCACGAAAGTATTATCTTTATGGTAAGACTTTAATGTGTTTTGCCCACGATGGTAAACTCAATAAACTTCCTGCATTAATTGCTAATGAAGCAAGACAGTTATGGTCGCAAGCTGATACTGTTGAAGTTTTCTTACAACATTTACATACAGAACAGGTGCTTATGGAAGATAACAACATTCGTATTCAAAGACTTCCTACTATTAGTGCAAGGAGTAAATGGACATCGGATAAAGGGTATTCATCTAAAAGACAGTGTAAGACTTTTATTTTCGATAAAGAAGATGGTTTGACGGATATTCTTTATACTCCTATTAAAACAAAATAAGAAAACATTAGCGGTATGAGATAAAACTCATACCGCTTTTATTTTATATAAAACATAAGAAAAGAAAGTGTAAAAGGTGGTGGTATCGCTATGGGAAACAAGAAATTAAAAGGAACTGATGGTATATTAAATCCAAAAGAAATATATTGTTTGTGTTGTGGTAAAAAAGATAGTAGCGATAATTACTACAATTCGGACAGTTTACAATACAAAGCATATGGAAAGCTCCCTTATTGTAAAGAGTGCATTAATGAGATATATCAGGGATATTTGAGTGAATATAAAAAGTTAAAATATGCAGAACCCGAGAAAAAAGCAGTACAACGTCTTTGTATGACATTCGATTTATATTATTGCGATAAGATTTTTGAATCTGCAAAAAAAGAATGGGTAGAAGCAAAACGAAAATTTAAAAATGATGATTTAGTATATACTGCATATTTTATGAAACACGCAAAGATGTATCAATATCGTAGAAATAATTATAATACTACGATAAATGATGAGTATAAACAAATGAAAGACGATCAGAAAACAATGTCTATGTTTAATAGTAATGATGATGAACAACAGAAAGTTGTTAGTAAAGCAGTTAATTTCTTTGGTAGGGGTTTGTCTGATGATGAATACTTGTTTTTGCAGAATGAGTATGATGATTGGACTGCTCGGCATGAGTGCCAAACTAAGGCGCAAGAAGAATTAATTAAACAAATTTGTTTTACTCAATTAGCTTTGTTCAAAGCAGTTCGTAGTGGCGATGATTCTAAAGCGAAGGATTTAAACGCAACTTTAATGAAACAAATGGATGCAGCTAAATTACAACCTAAACAGAATAAAGGGGAAACTGTTTCTGAAACTCAAACATTTGGTACTTTAATTGAAGAATGGGAGAACCATGATCCAATTCCTGAAGTTGATGAAGAACTAAAAGACGTTGATAAAATAGGTTTATTTTTAGATGTTTTCTTTAGAGGGCATTTAGCAAAAATGATGGGATTAAAAAATGGTGTATCGAAGTATTATGATGAATATATGAAACAATTTACTGTTTCAAAGCCGTCTAAGAGAAATGGGAATAACGATGATGAATCATTAGATGATAGTGAAATGATTTTTGATGCTTTGTTTGGCAATAATACCTCTGATAAGGAGGAATAGCCATGACAAAAGCAATTAAAAAAAATATATCTCCTAATGATAAGTCCGAAAGAAGAATGAAAGCGGTAGCTAAACGAGCTGCTTATTATCGTGAAAACCCCCAAAAGTTTGTAATAGATTATTTAAACATTACATTAAAGATGTTTCAAAAGTTTCTAATATATGCGATGATGCACAATAATCATTTTATGTTTTGGGCTTGTCGTTCTTTGGGAAAATCTTGGTTGACAAGTCTTTACTGTGTTGTTAGGTGTATTTTATTTCCTAATACTAAGATTAGTGTTTGTTGTTGTGTAAGATCGCAAGGTAATAAAGTTCTTCGTAAAATCACAGAAGATTTTATGGTTAAGTATGGTTGGGGTTCAGAAAATCTAAAGCGTGAAATTGAAAGTTGGAAAATTAACGATAATGAGGCATTTATAAAATTTCGTAATCATTCTTGGATTAGAGTAGACACTGCTACTGATACTGGTCGTGGTGAAAGAGCTAACGTATTGGTTGTTGATGAGTTCAGACTTGTTGATTTGAAAGTCCTCAATACTGTACTAAAGCGTTTCCTTGGTGATCCCCGTCATCCTCGTTATTTAGATTTACCTAAATATCGTGATAATGAAGATTTACTTGAAAGTAATGTCGATATTTATATGAGTTCGGCTTGGTAAAAAATTATTATATAAATTTATTATGTTTGCAAAACAATGGTGTTTGTATATACTGTCGTGAGATAGAATCCCTCTACACCATTGTTTTTATTTATTTGGAGGGATTATTATGAGAAGTGGAATTAGAAAACATTTTTTTAATGAAGATTATTTTGAAATAATAGATAATTCAGATAAAGCATATTGGTTAGGGTTTATTGCGGCTGATGGTGCAGTTTGTAAATCATCTAAGTATAATTCTTATCGTTTATCTATTAGTGTTGAAGAAAAAGATATTGAACATCTCAGAAAATTTTTATCATCTGTTGGTGGTAATGATATAAAGATTGAAAAATACATTAATACTATTGGTTACTCAAACAAAGAAAAACCATTAAAAATAGTTAGAGTGGTTTTAAACTCATATAAAATGTGTTTGGATTTAGAAAAATATCATATTCATCAAAATAAATCTTACGACATCAAATTCCCAAATATATCGCAAAAATATATTCCTGATTATTTAAGAGGTGTTTTTGATGGTGATGGAAGTTATTATTGTAAGTTTTCTGAAAAAGAGAATAGATATAGATTATCTTTTGAACTTGTTAGTATGAGCAAAGATTTTATTGAAAAAATAAAAGATTATTTTACAACAAAAGAAATTAAATTAAATATCTATTCAAGGGTGTTGCCTAAAAGTGGGAATACAGTTTATCGCTTGATGTCTGGAAGTATTAAAGAAATAACTAAACTAATTAACTTGTTATATAATAATCCGACAATGTATTTATCTCGTAAATTTAATAAAGTAAATATAATAAGAGAATTGCCGTTCAATTCGGTAACGAATTGAATTATTAGAGGGGTGTATCGGTGAAGTCCTCCAATATAATAAAGGATAATACCGAGAGCAATAATATCTAATGTTGTTTGTAACGCATAGGAGTTGACCGTTATAATGAAAGGAATAATACTCCCACGAGCCTCCTCCCCCTATTGATAATTGATATAGGGTGAAAATGTATGCTAAGCTCACACAATGGTAAAGTGTGAGAACTATAGGATAAAAAGCCTATAGGATAATAAAACTGATAAGAGCCACTGGAGTTATGATAAATCAAAAGCCTATACAGTTAATTTACTTGGTGGACGAAACGGATATTTTGTCTGCGCTTTGCCATATCAAATGGCTGTAATGGCAAAATTAAAGAAGCGTAGCGAGATTGAAGATGAAATGTCGGAAACAGATTTTGACGAGATGTCTTGGGAAATGGAAATGGGTTGTATGCCATTTGGTGCTGATGATGAAGCGTTTTTTTCATTTGATGACATTTCAAATTGTATGAATTTACAATCTGTTGTATATCCATTTAGTAAAAATAAAGATGTTGACATTCCTGATTTAGTAGATGGAGAGCGAAGGATATTATCAATAGATATTGCTCTTATGGCTTCTAAACGCCATAAAAACGATGCTGCATCATTGTTTATTAATAGAGCTATCCCGACAAATCAAAATCATTATAAGGCGAATATAATATGGTTAGATACATACGAAGGTCTACTTACCAATGAATTAGCGTTGATGGTACGCAGACTTTTTGAATTATATAAATGCACTGATTTAGTAATAGATGCCAATGGTAATGGTATGGGTGTTTATGATTTATTGGTTCAAGATATGATTGATGTTGAAACAGGACAAGTATATCCTGCATTGTCTTGTTGTAATGATGAAGCTATGGCTGATAGATGTAAAGATCCCAAAGCCCCGAAGGTTATTTGGTCTATTAAGGCTTCTGCTAAGTTTAATTCTGATATTGCAAAAGGATTAAGAGCTGGTTTTCAAAATGGGAATATTAATCTTCCTGTGTCTGAACAAGAAGCAGAAGTTCATTTAAGAGATAAAATGAGGGGTTATAAAAAAATGAACCCAAATCAACAAATACAATACAAGTTACCATTTTATAATTCAGATTTAACAAGGAGAGAATTAGTTAATCTTGAAGGGAAGATTAATGGTGCTGATGTTAAATTATCTGAAAAAACTGGTATGCGCAAAGATAGGTACAGTTCTTTAGCATATAATTATTGGGTTCAATGTGAACTTGAAAGGGAAAATCTTAGAAATAATCATAATACATATACAATGAAAGATTACGCTCAGAGTATGCGTAAATTAAATCGTAGACCAATTATGTATTAATAGGAGGTGAGGGCGAATTGAGTCAAAGTAAAACAAAGAAACAAAAATCTGTAACTATACCAGTATATAATAAAAATCAACACGATAAAGACGAAGAAGTTTTTGAAAAGGGGTTAAAAGAAGGAAAAATAAATTGGTCTTCTTTTTCTCGACTGATGACACACGATTTGTGTGTTAATACTGAAATTCTTAATGATAATTCAATAGGTGGTATTAAATTAAGAGATATTCGTAATGCTTTTGACCATCCTGAAATATATTGGCGTATTTTATTAACAGTTTCAAATATTTTAATGCGCCGTTCACCTCATTATTATAGACTTAATACAGTTTATAGTAATATGGC
>Ga0326513_10003148_pt1 | contig 11996 bp, 8 predicted proteins | sample 2_2465_0518_D_FD_203654 | JGI IMG/M metagenome (GOLD analysis project Ga0326513, IMG submission 203654) | Bovine rumen microbial communities from UC Davis, California, United States - 2_2465_0518 | ecosystem: Host-associated > Mammals > Digestive system > Stomach > Rumen | place: USA: California... | reverse complement strand
TCTTCTGGAAGGGGATCGCCTCCGGAACGTCGGGAGAGCAGATCGTATCGCCGATGTGGAGATCCGCGATGCCGGATACAGCTACGATGGAGCCGATGTGCGCCTCGTTCACTTCGACGCGTCTGAGACCTTCGAACTCGTAGAGCTTGCTGATCTTGACCTTGCGCATCTCGTCGGGATTGTGGTGGTTTACGATCACGCATTCCTGATTGACTTTGATGGTTCCGTTGTCGACCTTGCCTACGCCGATCCTGCCGACATATTCGTTGTAGTCGATGGTGCTGATCAGCATCTGGGTGCCGGCTTCAGGATCGCCCTGAGGGGCCGGGATATAGTCGATGATCGTCTCGAACAGGGGCTTCATGCTGGCTCCGACGCTGCCGAGGTCCAGAGTCGCGATGCCGGACTTGGCGGAAGCGAACACGAAGGGACAGTCGATCTGCTCGTCGCTCGCGCCGAGGTCCATGAGAAGCTCGAGGACTTCGTCGATGACCTGGGTGGGGCGGGCGCCAGGGCGGTCGATCTTATTGATGCAGACGATCACGGGGAGATCGAGTGCCATTGCCTTGCTCAGAACGAATCTGGTCTGGGGCATGGGTCCCTCGAATGCGTCTACGACCAGGATGACGCCGTTGACCATCTTGAGGACGCGCTCCACTTCGCCGCCGAAATCGGCGTGGCCGGGGGTGTCGATGATGTTGATCTTGATCCCCTTGTAATTTACTGCTGTATTTTTGCTCAAAATAGTGATCCCGCGCTCTCTCTCGATATCGCCGGAGTCCATGACTCGCTCCTGGACCTCCTGATTCTCGCGGAAAACGCCGCTCTGTTTGAGCAGTCCGTCGACCAAAGTGGTCTTGCCGTGGTCAACGTGTGCGATGATTGCTACATTTCTGACATCTTCTCTTGTCTGGATCATTCCTTCTCCTCACTTCTGCGGGGCCCGGACCGTACTTTCCGCCCCGGTTTCCTTAATATTAAGGAAACAAAATCGTGTTTTCTTCATAAACTCAAACAGTATAGCATCGGATACCGTCCCTTGTAAATGGGAGATATCTAATGTAAAATGATTAATGATATTATTAACACTGGAGGATTGACAGATGAGCAGAATCATTTTGAAGCTTAGCGGCGAGGCACTGGCAGGTCCCAAGAGCATGGGATTTGATGAAGATACTGTCAGGGGAGTTGCAAAGCAGGTCCGTCAGCTGGTAGACAGCGGATTTGAGGTGGGCGTTGTTACCGGAGGCGGGAACTTCTGGAGAGGCCGCACCGGAAACGAGATCGACCGTGTCAAGGCTGATCAGATCGGCATGCTTGCCACAGTCATGAACTGCATCTATGTATCGGAGATATTCAGAACAGAAGGAATGAAGACAGTCGTGATGACACCCTTTGCGGTCGGTGCCTTCACGGAATTGTTCTCGAAGGATAAGGCCAATCAGTATTTTGGCGAGGGGAAGGTAGTGTTCTATGCAGGAGGCACAGGACATCCGTACTTCTCCACGGATACGGGCATTCTCCTGAGAGCGATCGAATCCGAGGCGGATATGATCCTTCTTGCCAAGAATGTCGACGGCATTTATGACAGCGATCCGGCCAAGAATCCCGATGCCAAGAGATTTAACACGATCACTATTGACGAGGTGATCGCGAGGGGCCTGCAGGCGGTGGATATGACGGCTTCGATCCTTGCCAAGGAGAACCATATGCCTATGCGCGTATTTGCGCTGCAGGAGGAGAACAGCATCGTAAAGGCGGCGTCCGGCACTTTCAACGGGACTACGATCACAGTATAAGGTCGCGGAAACGGAAAAACTTGAAATTGAAAACAAAAACCGGCTAAGGTGCCGGAATAGTAAAAACCAGGGAGGTTATTTATGAGCAGCGAAAGAATTAAACCTTATGAAGAGAGAATGGAAAAGACCATCAGCTACCTGCAGTCCGACCTTCAGGCGGTCCGCGCAGGCCGTGCCAATCCTCACGTACTCGACAAGATCCGTGTAGATTATTACGGAACGCCTACACCTATCCAGCAGGTGGCCAATGTATCTGTCCCCGAGGCAAGGATCATTCAGATCGCTCCCTGGGAGAAAAAGATGATCAAGGAGATCAGCCGCGCGATCAACGCCTCTGATCTTGGCATCAACCCCACAAATGACGGCTCCACGATCCGTCTTGTCTTCCCTGAACTTACCGGTGAGCGCAGAAAACAGCTCTCTAAGGATGTCAAGAAGATGGGCGAGGAGTCCAAGGTGGCGCTGCGCAATATCAGAAGAGACGGAAATGACGTCTTCAAGAAGCTCAAAAAGAGCGAGGATCTCTCCGAGGATATCGTAAACGAGCTGCAGGATGATCTTCAGAAGGTAACTGAGAAGTACATCAAGAAGATAGACAAGATGATCGAAGAGAAGACCAAGGAGATCACCACACTGTGATCTCAATCATTTAGATCAAGGCAGAGGTTTGAAATTGGATAACGAACGCAAGATACCCGCCCATGTCGCGATCATCATGGACGGCAACGGAAGATGGGCCAGGAGACGCGGGCTCCCCAGAACGGCGGGGCACGCGCAGGGCGCAAGAGTGGTCGAGCAGATCCTGGAGGATGCGGATCATATGGGGATCCGCTATCTGACGGTCTATGCTTTCTCCACGGAGAACTGGAGCAGACCGGACAGCGAAGTCAAGGCCCTGATGAATCTGTTGAGAACTTATATGAAGACGAGCCTGGCGAAGTGCGCCAAGAATAATGTCAGGATCAGAGTGATCGGCGACAAGTCCAAACTCGACAGGGACCTGCAGGCATCGATCGCCAATCTGGAAAAGGAAACCGCGTCCAACACAGGGATCGGATTCCAGATCGCGATCAACTACGGATCCAGGGACGAGATGGTAAGGGCCATGCGCGCGGCTGCGCAGAAGGTGCAGAGCGGGGAGCTGAGCCCGGAGGACATCACGGAGAGCCTCATCTCCGACAATCTGGATACAGGCGGGATCCCGGATCCTGATCTTCTGATCAGGACGGGCGGAGAGCAGAGGATCTCAAATTTCCTTCTCTGGCAGACGGCTTACTCGGAGCTGTATTTCTGTGATGTGGCGTGGCCTGATTTCAATAAAGCGGAACTGGAGAAGGCCGTAGACTCCTTTAATAACAGAGAGCGAAGATACGGAGGCCTGATCTCATGAAACAGAGAGTGATCAGCGGCGTGATCATCGCCACACTGATCGTTGGAGCAGGCCTGCTGGGCGGATATCCGCTCGCAGTGCTGATCATGGTCTGTTCAATGATCGGTTTTCAGGAGCTGGTGCGGTCTGTGGGCGTTCTGGAGAGTGGAGAGAAAGTCAATCTGCTGACCGGATTTGCACTTATTATGTCGGCGGTCTATTATATAGGCCTGATGATCGTCAATGCGAGATGGGGAGCACAGCCCGACCAGCTGGTATTCGCGTCCGACTTTTTCACCATGGTCGTTATTGTTGTGGCCTTTTTAGGGCTCATGACGATCTATGTCCTGACATTCCCCAGGTTCAGGTCGGAACAGGTGATAGCTGCGTTTTTCAGCTTCATCTATGCGCCGGTCCTGATGGCCTTTGTGTATCGCACCAGAACACTGCCTTACGGGCTGTTCATGTATGCGCTGATCTTCGTGTGCAGTTCGGTGTGCGACACCTGCGCGCTGGCGGCGGGAATGATGTTCGGCAGGCATAAGATGGCGCCTGTGCTCAGTCCCAAGAAGACAATTGAAGGAGCGGTGGGCGGACTGATCGGTTCAGCGGTGTGTTCCGTCATCGTCGCTTATCTTGTGAAGCTCGTGGATCCCGCGGCGGATTTCAGGGTCAGGTTCCTGATCATAGGAGTCTGCGGAGCCCTGATCAGTATGATCGGAGATCTGGCAGCTTCCGCTATAAAGAGAAACCATAACATCAAGGATTACGGCAATCTGATCCCGGGCCATGGAGGCATCATGGACCGGTTCGACAGCATTATATTCACAGCGCCTTTGATCTTTATCCTGGGCGTTTTCCTCCTTGGTGCTGCGGCATTGTAAACATAATAAGCAAGGGCGGGCTTTATGTTCGCCTTTTTCTTGCTTTTTAGCGGTTGATAAGCCGGCAGCTGTATTTTGGCCGGCCGGAAAACCGCATGCAGCGTGAGGAACGCTGCGGCAAAAGATTGTAGAAGTAAGGAGCACTATATTTTGAGCAGTAATTGGATCGTCAGTATTCTGATCTTTATACTGATCCTGGGAGTGATCGTGATCTCCCATGAATTCGGACATTTTATCATAGCCAGGAGGAGCGGGATCCGCGTCAATGAATTTGATGTCGGTTTTGGCCCGACCCTTCTCAAAAAGAGAGTGGGAGACACGGATTTCTGTCTTAAGATCCTGCCCTTCGGAGGCGCCTGTATCTTTGAGGGAATGGATGCGCTCGAGGATGACGAGAAAGAGGATCTCTCTCCGGACGCTTTTCCGAATGCTCCGGTGGGATCAAGGATCGCGACCGTGATCGCGGGACCTGCGGCGAATTTTATCATCGGCTATATCTTCGCGCTCATCATCGTGGCGTTCTGCGGAACGGATCTTCCGGTCATCTACCAGGTGATGGACGGATCGGCCGCGATGGAGGCCGGACTTGAGGACGGCGACAAAATCGTCAGGATCAACAGGGAGAACATCCACCTTTACAGAGAGGTCAGCCTTTTCTCTATGATGAATTACGGAGAACCGCTGGATATCACATATGAGAGGGACGGCGAGAGAAATACTGTCACAGTCACCCCTAAATTTGATGAAGAGGCCAACCGGTACTATATCGGTATTCTCGGTGGAGGACAGGCGCACAAGTGCTCTGCCGTCGAGGTATTCCAATACGGATTTTACGAGATCGAGTATTGGGTGAGGGTGACGGTCAAATCGATCGGCACTATTTTTACAGGGCATTTTTCCAAGGACGATGTGTCGGGACCGGTGGGCGTCGTACAGGTAGTGAATGACACCTACACGGAGGCGCAGCCCTACGGACCGATGGTGGTGATCATGTCGCTGCTGAATCTTGCGACGCTGCTGACCATAAACCTCGGGATCATCAACCTTCTCCCCCTTCCCGCGCTGGACGGCGGCAGACTCGTATTCCTCGTGATCGAGGCGATCCGCGGAAAGCCGATCCCTCCGGAGAAAGAGGGAATGGTGCATCTGGCAGGCTTCATGGCCCTGATGGCGCTTATGGTGTTTGTTTTGTTCAACGATATTTCCAGACTGTTCAGATAAGCCTGGCAGCAGACAGGAAAGACAGAGGTAACTAATAATGGCATACAGAGATAATACTAAAGTAGTAAAAATAGGTGATCGTCTTATCGGAGGAGGAAATCCCATCCTGATCCAGTCAATGACGAATACCAGAACAGAGGATGTAAAGGCGACAGTGGAGCAGATCCACAGGCTCGAGCAGGCCGGATGCGAGATCATCCGCAGCACCGTTCCGACCCTGGAAGCGGCAAAGGCGGTCGCCGAGATCAAGAAGCAGATCAGCATCCCGCTTGTGGCGGACATTCATTTTGATCATAAGATGGCCATCGCGGCGATCGAGAACGGCGCTGACAAGATCCGTATCAATCCCGGCAATATAGGCGGGAAGGACAAGATCGCGGAAGTGGTCAGATGCGCGAAGGAGAGACAGGTGCCGATCAGGGTCGGCGTCAACAGCGGCTCCCTTGAAAAGGATCTTATAGAGAAATACGGCGGCGTGACGGCGGAAGGGCTTGTGGAGAGCGCGCTGGACAAGGTCGGCATGGTTGAAGACTGCGGTTATGACCAGATCGTGATCAGCATCAAGTCCTCCAACGTGATGATGTGCATCCGCGCCCATGAGATCCTGGCGCAGAAGAGTAGCTATCCCCTTCATGTCGGAATTACGGAAGCGGGTACTCTTATGAGCGGCAACATTAAGTCCGCAGTAGGACTCGGCGTCATTCTCTATCAGGGGATCGGCGACACGATCCGCGTATCACTTACCGGAGACCCCGTGGAGGAGATCAAATCCGGCAGGCAGATCCTTCGCACGCTCGGCCTGAGGAAGGGCGGGATCGATGTCGTATCATGTCCTACCTGCGGAAGGACCAAGATCGACCTGATCGGTCTTGCCAACCAGGTGGAGACCCTGGTACAGGGATATCCGCTGGACATCAAGGTGGCGGTCATGGGATGCGCGGTAAACGGACCCGGTGAAGCGAGAGAGGCGGATCTGGGTATTGCCGGCGGCGTCGGGGAAGGCCTTCTTATGAAACACGGAAAGATCATTCGCAAGATGCCGGAGGGAGAACTTCTGGATGCACTTAAACAGGAACTGGACAGCATGCTCTGATCCGACTGCTGCATGTTCATGTTCATTGAAGACAATGAGATATCAAGAGGACTGATTTACAATGAAAGCTTTTTTTGATGTATTTCCGACATTGCAGGTCAAGACAGACCTCAGGGACTATTTTGCCGAGACGGAAGTAGAGCGCCTGACTACTAACAGGGAGCGGACGAGATACAAGGTCGTACTGCATTCGGGCCATCTGATCCATAAGAGCAGGATCTACAGGATGCAGGAGGAGATCTCGAGACAGATCTTCGGAGACAGCCATCCGGAAGTTTACATAGACGAGCACTACGCGCTCAGCGCGCAGTACACGCCCAAGCGCCTCATGGAGGAGTATTACGACTCGCTGGTAAGTGAGATCGGGAGCTTTTCCCATGTTATGGGGCTCTATTTCCGTGAAGCGAGGGTGGATTACAAGGATGACGGCAGTATCGTCATCGGACTTGAGGACAGCTGCCTGAGCAGGAAAATGTCTTTCCGCCTCGAGGAAGCGCTCAACAAGATCTTTACTGAGAGATGTGGCGTCCAGTCCAATCTGACTGTCATTCTCGAGGCGCGCAAGAAGAAGGAAAACCGCGCGGAGATCAGGAGAGCTGTTCCGCTTCAGGGCGCTGAGGCGGCCTTTACGGTCTCTGAGAGCTCTTCACAGGAGCTTCCGCCCTGGGATCCCTCGGCGGCTGAGCAGAGAACGGAGAGCGAAGACGCATCTTCGCCCAGGCTCTCTTTTGTCAAAAAAGAAGAAGGAGGGCAGTCAGGCGCGGCAGGCGGCGACAGACGCGGCAGGAAGTTCTCGAGAAACGGGTCTTCAAACGGCGCCAAAAAGCCCTTCACTCTCAAGCGGTCCAACAATCCGGACGTCTTTTACGGAAGAGAAGTGGGGGAGGACGCGATCCCGATCTCCGACGTCGTGGGAGAGATCGGAGAAGTTGTCGTGCGCGGCAAGATCATCACAAACAGCCGCAGGGATATCAAAAACGACAAGACGATCATCAAATTCTCACTCACCGATCTTACGGATTCCATATACTGCAAGGTCTTCGTCCCCACTTCCCTGGCGGACGAGCTTCTTGGTTCCCTCAAAGAGGGAAACTGGGTCAAGGTCAAGGGAGCGGCGGTCTTTGACGCTTTTGACAAGGAGGTCTGCGTCTCCTCTCTGCAGGGGATCATGCAGATCCCGGCGATCGTGAAGAAGAGAGAAGACAACGCGGAGATCAAGAGAGTCGAGCTGCACTGCCACACCAAGATGAGCGACATGGATGGCGTCTCCGAGTGCAAGGACCTGGTCAAACGGGCCTATGCCTGGGGAATGCCGGCCATTGCGATCACGGACCACGGCAACGTGCAGGCGTTTCCCGACGCCAATCACGTCCGCGAAGCGCTCCTCTCTTCAGAGAATAAGAAAAGAAAAGAACAGGGGCTCCCTCCGGTGGATCCCCAGAAATTCTTTAAGATCATATACGGCGTAGAGTGCTATCTGGTAGATGACCTCAAAAAGAGCGTGGAGCTCGGAGAGAAGGAAAAGCTTACTGACAGGCTTGACGCCCATAAATATGTGGTCTTCGACCTCGAGACAACCGGCTTTTCACCGGAAAAGAACCGGATCATCGAATTCGGAGCGGTGAAGGTGGAGAACGGTGAGATCACAGGCCGCTTTTCGGAGTTTGTTAATCCCGGGATCCCGATCCCTTACAAGATCACGCAGCTGACAAGCATCACGGATGATATGGTCATCGGGGCGGATCCGATCGAAAAGGTCCTCCCGAGGTTCCTCGAGTTCTCCGAAGGCTGTGTTCTTGTCGGCCACAATGTCGGGTTCGATATCGGATTTGTCAGGGAGAACTGCCGGCAACTCGGATATGACTGCCCCTTTACGACAGTGGACACGCTCGGCATTTCCAGGGCTCTGCTGCCCGGTCACGCCAAGTACACGCTGGATGCGGTCGCCAAAATATTGGGAGTTTCTCTCGAAAATCATCACCGCGCGGTGGATGACGCCGAGTGTACTGCGGGGATCTTCAGAAAACTACTCCCTATGCTCGCAGAGAGAGAGGCAAACACCTTTGAGGAGGTCAATGCGCTCAGCGACAGCAATCCGGATATCATAAAGAGGCTCAGAACGCATCACTGCGTGCTCCTGGCCAAGAACAATACGGGAAGAGTGAATCTGTATTCCCTGATCAGCGATTCCCACCTGAAATACTTTTTTAAAAAGCCAAGGATCCCCAAGAGTCTTCTGATGAAGCACAGAGAGGGAATCCTTGTGGGAAGCGCCTGTGTCTCAGGAGAGCTGTTTGAGGCACTTTTGGAGGAACGCGGAGATGAGGCGGTAGCCGGGATCGCGAACTTCTATGATTATCTGGAGATCCAGCCCAGGGATAACAACCGTTTCCTCCTGGAATCACCGAGAATGCAGGGGAAGTATCCGCAGATCAAGACGGAAGAGGACCTTCTCGACCTCAACAGAAGGATCGTAAAGCTGGGCGAACAGCTCGGAAAGCCGGTCGTCGCGACCGGAGACGTTCACTTTATGGACCCCGAAGACGAGATCTACCGCAGTATCATCCAGGACGGCCTGGGAATGGCCGATGAGGATCCGGCGCCCCTGTATCTGAGAACGACAGATGACATGCTGCAGGAGTTCTCCTATCTGGGCGCAAAGAAAGCCGAAGAAGTTGTCATCACCAACACGCAGAAGATCGCAGATATGATCGATGCGATCTCCCCAGTGAGGCCGGACAAATGCCCTCCGATCATTCCCCGCTCGGACGAGACGCTGACAGAGATCTGCTACAATAAGGCACATTCGATGTACGGAGACCCCCTGCCGCCGATCGTAGAGGAGAGACTGCAGAGAGAACTGGGTTCCATCATCAAAAACGGCTACTCCGTCATGTACATCATCGCGCAGAAGCTGGTCTGGAAATCCGTGGAGGACGGATATCTGGTCGGCTCGAGAGGATCCGTCGGGTCATCCTTCGTCGCGACGATGTCGGGAATCACAGAGGTCAATCCGCTGCCTCCGCACTATTACTGCCCGGAGTGCCATTTTTCGGATTTTGACTCTCCGGAAGTCAAGGCATACGCGGGGCGCTGCGGGATCGACATGCCGCCCAGGATCTGCCCGCGCTGCGGCAAGCAGATGAAAAAGGACGGTTTTGACATTCCCTTCGAGACATTCCTCGGATTCAAGGGAGACAAGGAGCCGGATATCGACCTGAACTTCTCGGGCGAGTACCAGAGTAAGGCGCACGCCTATACGAAGGTCATATTCGGCCACGAGCAGACATTTAAGGCGGGGACCATCGCGACAGTGGCGGAAAAGACCGCTTACGGCTATGTCAAAAATTTCTTTGAGAGGAAAGGCGTCGCCAAGAGAAACTGCGAGATCGAGCGCCTGCTGCAGGGATGCACAGGCATCCGCCGCAGTACCGGACAGCACCCGGGAGGCATTGTGGTCCTTCCCCTCGGAGAGGATATCAATACCTTTACGCCGGTCCAGCACCCGGCCAACGATATGACGACGGATATAATCACAACGCACTTTGATTATCACTCCATCGATCATAACCTGCTAAAGCTCGACATACTCGGACACGACGATCCGACGATGATCAGAATGCTGCAGGATCTGACAGGACTTGATCCCATGGATATCCCGCTGGATGATCCCACGGTCATGAGCCTGTTCAGCTCCACGAAGGCTCTGGGCATCACGCCGGAGCAGAACGGAGGCATAGATGTGGGATCACTTGGGATCCCCGAGTTCGGCACCAAATTCGTAATAGGAATGCTGGACGACACCAGGCCTACTTCGATGTCGGAGCTGGTGCGTATTTCCGGTCTGTCCCATGGAACGGACGTGTGGCTCGGAAATGCCCAGTCGCTGATCCAGAGCGGAAAGGCCACTCTTTCGACGGCGATCTGCACCCGTGACGATATCATGTCCTACCTGATCGGCATGAATATGGACAAATCATTGTCATTTAAGACGATGGAATCCGTCCGTAAAGGTAAAGGGCTCACTCCTCAGATGAAGGAAGCGATGGAAGCGGCCGGTGTTCCGGACTGGTACATTGAGTCCTGTCTGAAGATCAAGTATATGTTCCCCAGAGCGCATGCGGCAGCTTATGTCATGATGGCTCTGAGGATCGCATACTGCAAAGTATTCTATCCTTTGGCTTATTACGCAGCTTATTACAGCATCAGAGCATCAGCGTTCTCTTATGAGATCATGTGCCAGGGCCAGTCACACTTACTGGAAGTGATGGAGGAATACAACAAACGGAAAGATACACTTACGCCCAAGGAGCTGGCTACCCTCGACGACTGCCTGATCGTGAGGGAAATGTATGCCAGAGGCATTGAATTTACGCCCATCGATATTTTTACAGCGGGATCAAGAAACTGTAAGATCGTGGACGGAAAGATAATGCCGGCTCTGACGAGCATTGACGGAATGGGCGAAAAAGCCGCGGACGCAGTGGTGGAAGCGGCCAAGGACGGCCCCTTTATATCAAGAGATGATTTCTGGAACAGGACGAAGGTCCCCAAGACCGTGGTGGAGAAGATGAATACCATGGGACTTCTGGGAGACCTGCCCGAGAGCAATCAGATCTCACTGTTTGATATCATGAACTGACGGAGGTGAATATGCGAACTGAAAAAGATCCTTACAGGGGGAATAAGAGAAACTATATCCCGAACGATGAGATCGACAGAGAAGAGAAAGCCGACATCAGGCAGCAGAAAAAGGGGAGCCTGTTCACCATACTTCTGAGCGGAGTGATCGTGATCTCCCTGATCGCTTTTATCTTCGTTCTGGTTGACAGCGGATTCCTCTCAGGAGAACCTCAGACGCTGTACGGAACGCCGCAGTCGACGGACGGATCGGGCGAGCTGACCCAGGAGGAAAAGAAAGCGGCCGAGGAGGAGGCCAGAAAGGCCGAGGAAGAGGCCAAACAGAAGAAGCGGGAAGAGGAGGCGGCCAAGGAGGCCGAGGCCGAAGCCGCTAAAAAGGCCCAGGAGGAAGAAGAAGAGAAAGCCAGAGAGGAAGAGGAGAAGAAGAAGGCCGAAGAGAGAGCGGAGAAGCAGGCTGAGATAAAGGAAAAGGAAGCAGAGAAAAAGAAAGAGCTGGAGGAGGAGCAGAAGGTCCTGTCCGGCGATTACATCCTTGCTGACAGCAACAGCCGCTATTACTCCGAGGAGGAGCTCAGCGGTCTCACCGACAGGGAGGTCCTCTTTGCCCTCAATGAGATCTACGCCAGAAAGGGCAGGATCTTCTCGGGAGAGGAATTCAAGAGATATTTCGAGAGCAAGAGCTGGTATAAGGGAACGATCCCCGCAGAGGAATTCGATGCCAACCAGAATGAGCGCTTCAACGAATATGAGAAGGCCAATATCGCGGTCCTCGTAAAGATCGCGGAAGAGAGGGGGATCCGGTAAACGGAAGGCCGCCTGAGTAATAATGAAATGGTACGAATGGGTCGTGCCGCATTGAGCGTGAGGATCATAATCCTTTATCTGTGCGGTGCGATCCATTTTTTGTCAATAAATGTGTATTTCTGCTTGACAATATAGATTGCACAAAACATAATTGAATAAAATCAAACAGACATGATATGTATTTA
>Ga0326513_10003147_pt1 | contig 11997 bp, 20 predicted proteins | sample 2_2465_0518_D_FD_203654 | JGI IMG/M metagenome (GOLD analysis project Ga0326513, IMG submission 203654) | Bovine rumen microbial communities from UC Davis, California, United States - 2_2465_0518 | ecosystem: Host-associated > Mammals > Digestive system > Stomach > Rumen | place: USA... | reverse complement strand
ATGCTCATCGGCGTGGAAGGCGTGGGCAAGTCCACCGCAGGCGCGTCGATGCCGAACCCCATCTTCGTGTGTAGCGAGTCCGGCCTTGTCGGGCCGCAGTTCGAAGGCATCCCCAACTTCACGCCCGAATCGTGGAAGGACATCCTCGACTTCTGCGAGGAACTTGCAGCCACTCCGGGCGACTTCCGCACGCTCGTCATCGACACGCTGGACTGGGTCGAGCCCATGCTCTACGCCCACGTCTGCGCCGAGGGCAAGCAGAAGAACATCGAGGGCTTCGGGTACGGCAAGGGCTACGTCCTCGCGCAGCAGGAGGCGCGCAAGTTGCTCGTCGAGCTTTACAAGGTCAACCGCGCGGGGCTCAACATCCTGCTCCTCTCGCACGCGCAGCTCCGCAAGGTGCAGAACGTGCTCGGCGATGACTACGATCATTTCGAGAGCAAGCTGAACGGCAAGGTGGGCGGCATCTTCAAGGAATGGGCCGACGCGGTGCTTTTTGCACGCTTCGAGACATTCGTCGAGAACAAGGACGGCAAGGTCAAGGCATACGGAGGCAGCACCCGCGTCGTGGAGACTACGCACTCCGCCGCGTGGGATGCCAAGAACCGCTACGGACTCCCAGAGCAGATGCCTCTCGACATGCTCGCCATCCTCTCGGCAATGGACGGGAATGGTGGAGACGCGAAGGCGGCAGAAATCGAGCTGCGTGGTCTACTGGAACGCCTGCCGAAGGACAAGGCCGACAAGACGCTCAAGTGGCTCGAGACTCCGCGCTCCGTCGTGGACCTGCAGAAGGTACTCAACAACGTAAAGAACGCTATCAAGGAGGCCGACAATGGCTAATTACTCCGGCATCATCACTTCCCACGGGCTCGCAGAGTCCAAGAACAACCACACGCCGAGCGTGAAGCTCTGCATCAAGGCGACCACCTGCCTCGATGACGGCAATGCAGTCGACAAGACGTTCTACGCGGACTTGTGGCTGACCGACAACAGCGCGCAGAACACCATCAAGACGCTCCGCGACATCGGCTGGCAGGGCATGGACTTCGCCACGCTGAACGGCGGCAACGACCTCGAAGGCGTGGAAGTGGAAATCACGACCGAGGTGGAGACCTACGAGGGCAACGACTACGAGAAGGTGCGCTTCGTGAACAAGCCCGGACACTTCGCGAACCGTGGTGTCAAGGCGATGGACGCGAACCAGGCGAAGGCCGTGGTGGCGAAATACAACGCACTGCTCCGCAACAGCCCCAAGCCCACGCAGGCGCAGAAACCAGCGCAGAAGGCCGCGCCCAAGTTCGAGGGCGACGACGATTTGCCGTGGCTGTAAGCGACGGGGCTTGACCCGCCCTTGTTTATCCCTTCGCCGTGCAGGGTAGTCGCGCAAGCACGGCATCATGGCACACTCGGTGTCGGTTGGCGGTTTAGTTCATTTTCCCCGCCACAAAGTCCGGGTTCGATTCCCGGAGTGCCACTAGCAGGCGAGTGCCTGCGAACGAAGCCCCAGCGCACGGATTCAGCGGTGGGCGCACCGTGCAGGGTGCTATGTCCCACGCGCCGGACGTGGCTGCACAATCCGGCAAAGTTTACAATGCAGACTATCGAAGAATACAAAGCCTACACAAAGCAACTAGAAAACGAGGTTGGCAAGTGGCACCACGCCTACGACGCGCTGATGGTGGAGCGAAACGCACTTGTCAACAAGTTGATGGCAACTGAAAAATTTTACAAGGCTGCAAATGAAGAATGCGACCGATGGCGTAAACGCACTATGGAACTTGAAAGGGAAATTAAATAACTGAAAACGAGGTAAAAAAATGAACAACGAACACGAACACATCTATGACGATTGCATCGGGAACCCTCCCTTTGCCGAGGCCCTGAAAACGCTGGGGGGGGGTATGAATACCGAATGGAAACTGACCGAGGCGCAGCAGCGTTTCTTTGACGAGAAAAAGGAACGCGTGAGCAACCTCCCCGAAGATGCGACCGAGCGCGAGAAGGAATTTGCCAAGATTGCGCTGTTCATGACGAACTATGCCGAGAACTTGCAGGGAGCCTTAAACCGCGTCAAGGCCGAGCGTACGACAGCGGTGGAGCGTACGACAGCGGTGGAGCGTACGACAGCGGTGGAGCGTACGGCAGCGGTGGAGCGTACGGCAGCGGTGGAGCGCGCCAAGCAACGCACGGACTTCTCGAAGGCGTGGGGCGCGATGGTGGCCTGCTACCGGGCCATCGACCGCCACTTCGGCAACGAAATCCGCGCACAGCTCGAAAAGAACGACCGCACCCAGAAGGAAGGGCAGATGCGCGCCCTCATGGAGCAGATGCAGAAGCTCACGAAGTAGAAATTGCCGCCATGCTTGGGTAAGCGTTGTGGTAGACGTCAGCAATGGCGTGGCGGCACAAGTTTAAGACCCGTGCGGGGTGGGAAAACCACAACACTGAATCCCCTTCACACAGCCTCGCACGGGTCGCCGAGTATGCCCCGAACAAACGAAGGGCAGAAACCGCAGGGGAACTCCATTGTTTTTTGCAAGTCAAACCTTATCCTACTGAATAAGCACTACTCGCGAAACTCATGCCCCTGCGGGAGATTTTGAACAAAAGGAAAAATGAACGAATGGAAATCAACTCAATATATAATGAGAATTGCATCGCGACATTGGAACGCATGGAAGATGAAAATGGTTTTGATTTCATCATCACGTCGCCGCCATATAACACGAACGTAAAGGCTAATGCCAAAAATAACACGTTGACTGTAAACGTAAAGGAGAACCAATACACTTACGCTCGTTATGATGGTTATGACGACTCACGAACGAATGAGGAATACTGCGATTTTATCGCCAACCTTTTCAAGCAGATAAAACTCAAGATGCGCCCGAACGGGTGTGTGCTATGGAATGCGTCTTATGGCAACGAAAACGCCGACGCTCTATTCCTTTCGCTCACGACAATAATAAATCAAGGCTTCTCGATTGCGGACATTATATCGTGGAAGAAAACGAACGCCCTGCCGAATACGTCATCATCAAATAAGGCCACGAGAATATGTGAATTTGTGTACGTGATTTGTCGCAAAGAAGAAATCAAAACTTTTAAGGCCAACAAAAAAGAGTCAAGCAGAAGAGAAAGCGGACAAATGATGTATCGGCCTTTCGTGAATTTTATCGAGGCTCGAAACAACGATGGAAGCAATCCGTACAATAAAGCGACATTTTCTATTGAATTTGTACAAAAGTTAATAGAACTTTACGTGGGGGGGGTATTGTTTACGACCCTTTTATGGGAACGGGAACGACCGCTGTCGCCTGCAAGAAAATGGGCATCGACTATATCGGCAGCGAGCTTTCGCAGAACCAAGTGCAATATGCGTTAAAGAGAATAAAGGAAGAATGTTGTCAACTTTCACTCTTTTAAAGGACTAAAAAAAAATGAAAACGGAACAGAAAGAAAAATTTATTGCGCTTATTAACGCCGGACTCGACAAGGCGGAATCCAAGCACCCCAAGTTCTGCGATGACTTCACGGGAGCCCGTGAGTGGTTCATCGTCGACGAGCTGGAGCGCTGGCGCACGGTCAACAGCTGCGCACCGTACCATGCCGACGCCATCCTCAACGAGGAAATCCTAGAAGCCCTGGAGGCGTACAAGCAGGGCGACCTGGAGCACTGCCTGCAAGAACTCTCACAATGCGGCGCGGTCATTCTCCGTATGATGCAGTTCGTGCAGGACGAAATGGAGGCATAATATGGCACAAGAAACGAAGAAACCCGAAGAACAGAAAAAGGAAGAAGCAAAGAAACTGCTTCGCCCGCAGTCGTTCCACGTCAACGTCCGCACCTGCGGAGCGATGCCGAGGTTATAATGAAGACAGATAAACTGGAATGGAGATGGGTATATCTTCCATACCTTGATATGCCCGAAGAGCAAGCCGAGTCCGCACTCAAGGCGGGTTATGCAAAGGTCTACCTCAAGAAAGATGTGGACGCTGCCATCGCAGAACTCAAGGTGCGTATAGCCGACCTCGAAAAGCTGAACCACGACCTATGCGAGCGCGTGACCGAGAACGACGATATACGCCTGCACTGGGAGGAGATTGAGCAGACGAGGGCCGAGAACGAACGCCTCAAGGCGAAACTCGAGGACGTGCAGGACGAAATGGAGGCATAAGATGAAAGACGAGAAGCGCTGCCTAAACTGCAGGCACGAGGGAAAAATCTGCCTGCGCCAGGGATGGGGCGGCGACGAATACTGGAGCTTGTGCAAGCTCGACAAGATTGAACGCGATAGACGCAGCTTCGGATGTGAAAAATGGGAGGCAAGATGAAGTGCGATAAATTGACAGCATACAAGGGGGATGTGACTATCCCCGTCTACGGCTCGATTGCGGATGCGGATGTATACCTCAAGAAAGATGTGGACAAGACACTTGCCGAAAAGGACAAGGAGATTGCAGAACTCAAGCAGAAACTTGAGGATGCGAAGGCCACGGCCTACGCCGATAGCGTGGATGCAGGTATGCGTGAGCGCAAGCTCAAGAGGGCATTGTGGCTCGCGAGGGCTATGTGTGCACAAGAATCTCAATACTGGGGCGCATATGTACGCTATGTGCATTTACATGAAAACTCCTTCTACGAGTTTATCAATGATGACATCTTTCGCCGAGACAATCCAAACAACGACTCATTCAGAATGTGGAGCAACAGATGGCGGTCTGTAGAACGCAAGTGTCTCAAGAAGGCAGAGGAATACAAATGAATTCGCTTGCGTTACTGCTGAAAGAACTCAACAAGAAAGACTGCCCAAAGTTTATTGTATTGGAGGAGTTTATGATATTGAATACAAATAACATAAACTCAATATTGATTGACACGAAAAGGAATTACAAAGAAACTAAAGAAGACCCGTTTATTGAAATCTTGTTTGGAGAAAGAAGTGAAAAAATTTACGGGTTGCGAGTTTCGCAAATCATGGAATCCATTAATCAATGTAAGGAGGCTGACAAATGAGCGAACTGAAAGCATTTAAAATGGTAGACGAAAAGTATTGCACGGATTGTTTATGCGTGATACCTTCCGAGGTCTACCTCAAGTCCGAAGCCGACAAGGTGATTACCCACCAAAAGTACAAGCGGTGCTTGGCGATGGCGAAGTGGAGTAAAGCGGGGATGTATCTGTCTTATGAGTGCGACTTTAAACGTGAATGGTGGAACAAGTGGCAAAAGCGTTGGCTGGAACTTGCCGAGAAGTTCAAGGAGGCGAAGTGAAACACTACCCCCTCCACCCAGGACAGACCCACGCGCAGCCCCTCTATGCGCAGATTCCGCTTGAGGAATACGAACGGCTCATGGCGGAAAACAAACGACTCAAGGACGTGCTGAAACGGCACGGGATAACACTACTAAAGGAGGACTAAAAATGCACATCATACAATGCGATAAATGCAAGAAAACAATACCCACCGCAGACTATCTTGAAGGCGGCGAAATTGTCACGAAAAGAGTCTGCACGTTGACATTCCATTTTGAGAGAATGAGAGACGCCGAAAACCCAAACCAATACGCGTTCTCAAATCCCATTTGTCACGACTGGACTCTCGACATTTGCCCAGATTGCCAAGAGAAGATTATAAAAGAAATTATAGGTGCTACACCGTGGCCGGAGGGAAGATGAAATACAAAATGAAAGAGGTCGCACTATGGGCTATGGCGATATTCTTCACCACCGCGATCGTGGTGGCCTTCTGGGGAGGCTTTGCGGTGGTGGTGATGGGCGTTGTGCACTACTTGGGAGGGGAATAAATGAACGAGGAACTGAACATCCGACCCGCAGCCCTGTCGCACGTGGACGTGGACCGCAAGGCATCGCGGGAGTATCTTTTCGGCAAGAAGAAGGAGTCCACGATGGCTCGGTGCTGCGAGTGTGGCGTTGAGTGCGACAAGAGCATGATGGCGTGGGTGGGCGAGGGCGTGTACAAGTGCAAGCTGTGCTTGCTGATGCGGAGGAATGATGCATGAAGGCCGGACGCAAGCCTAACCTCACCTTCTCCGAGCTTGTCAAGCTGCGGAGCATCCAGGCCGCGTTCGGAAAGGACTCGCCCGAGGAGGCGCAGTTCTGGGAGCAGGCAAGCACGTCCGCGAAACTGCGCAGGGCCATCAAGCGGGGTAAGTGCATAAAGCCAAAGCCCCGCAAGTATAAGTGCTACAAGGACGCGCACAACGCAGCCAACCGCGCCTATTACCAACGCAACAAGGACAAGGTAAGCGAGAAGAACCGCCGATGGTACGAAAAGAACAAGGAGCGCAAGAAGGCATATTACGCAGAACACAAGGAACACATCCGAGCGTACTACAAGGAATGGTACGACGAGCAGAAGGACAAATAGAAAACCCACCCGAGAACGGGTGGGCTTTTTAAGCCTAAAGGCTCGACACAATACCTACAATATACTCAATTTCTCCGCGTCCGTCAAGGGGTGTGGCCCTCCAATGCAACAATCGGGATGTCCTGGGAATGCCTTAAAGTACAGTTCCTCGCCATCCGTAAGAGGCACAAGCGCAATCCACACACCGGGAGCGCCTTTCGCGTATTCGTTGCGGACGTGGATGGCCTTTATTATCTGCCAATTGTCATCGGGAATTATCCCACAGTCCACAAGCAAATCTAGGATACTAGACACGCCGTTGTCGCTGTCCCTGCGTATCTTGTCGCCGTGCCAAAACTCAAGTCGCAAAGAATACGGACCTTCGTCGAGCGAGTGAGCGTTCTGTTGCCTCACGTAGAGGGCTGCGGCCTTGTGCCACTCGGTGTATCGCTTGTTCGGGAAGGTGCGACCCGTCCGGCGGTCGACGACGCGGGAGTTCTTCTTCGATGGTGTCTCGAGGGGTATGTGAAGGATCATTCGCACCCCGCGATTACCAGGTCGTGGACGTTGCGGCAAAGCATCGTGACCATCGTCTCGGCAAGCTTGGACTCGGTGAGCGAACCCTCCACCGTATCGCGACCCATACCGACGAGGATGCAGCCTGCCGAGTCCTTGCTGGTGTTTCCCGCGTGTATGCGGATGCCGCGAGACGCCGCGACCTTGTAGCCGTAGATGAGCGGGAGTTCCCTCTTGAACTTCGGGCTCTTGCTGTTCTCGATGTTGTACGTGCCGCAGGGGATAGCCTTTGAGCGGTTTTCGAGCGTGTAGCAGATGCAAGTACCACCGAGGAAAAGACGGCCTAGAACAGCCGTCTCCGTGTAGGCGTCGCGCACAAGGACTAGCACGGCCCATCCTCCGGCGTGTGCGACTTCGCGCGTGTGCTCATCTTGAACATCCCCACAAGTTCACGCAGAAGGCCGTTCGTCTCCTTCAGTTCGCGTTCTATGCGGTCGAATCGCTCGTTGCCTTCGCCCATCATTCGGTCGTGCTCGGCGACCTTCTGCTCAAGCAGAGCAATCTTCGTATCGCGTTCCATCTTCGTCGACTCGCGGTCTTTCTTGACCCCCTCCACCTCGGAGTGAGCCTTTAGCCAAGCAGCGAGAGCGAGAAGGACTGCGACGATTGCTGTGATTAACTGTTCTTGCATATCGTTATCCCAAAGTGGCAGGAGTGCCGAGCACCCCGCCGATGGTAGTGTAGATAGATGTGAGGTCTATTCCTTCCATAATCAATAGTTCATAATTGAAACATTGTTACCGCTGCATAACTTGTCCTTGTATGTGGTAGCCCCAATCGCACATCCACTACCACCTTCCAAGTAACTCAACGCATTGCCGACAAACGTACAAACTATATCGCATCCGTAGACATTCTTTACCTTGATTCCAAGTTCGGAGTTTTCGCTCCTAATAACGCATCCGACAATATCCAAGAATTCGTCCATCTGCCCAGCTGTGCCATAGGAGTCATCGTGTGCATAAACTACTGCACCTCCAAAGGACGCATTAGGGTCGACGAAATTAGACCGCATTTCACAATTTTTAATCTTGATAGTTTGTTTTGTCTTGATTCCTATCCCTACGCAACAATTATGGTCATTGTACATTATGCAGTTGTTTACTTCGGTAATGTCACCGCTAGATGCACCGCTATCAATGTGTACGCAGTATGCGTTCTTTTGGTTCGTGTGTTCAGTATCTGGAGGGTCTTGATAATCCGTCATTAGCGAAATCAAGGTAAGGTTTGCTATGTAAACGTTGCCCGCCACCTTTATGCAAGCGTTATCTTGTACACCTGGGTAATAATACCCGTTCGTATTTCTGACAATAGTATTTTCTTTATTCTCTCCAACAATCGCCAAGTGTCTGTAATTGCAGTAAGGGTTGAAATTACCATCCATTGAAGGTTCATCGTAAATTCCAGCCTTTACTTTAATCGTAACGGGTTTTGATGCAGTATCAATTCCATACGTTCCGACAAGAGCATCGTGAATTGTGGTATAATCACCGCTCCCGTCCGCAGAGACAACAACATTGTATGGGTCTTTTCCTTCAGCAAAGCCTTCAATTTCAAGCGAAATTGTACCACCCGCAGTTTGGTGAACATGGTTGTCGGCATCGGCATAGTAATAGTCGTATCCAGTTCCCGCAGAATTGGAATACTTGAAGTAGCCGCTGATGCCTATGTATTCATTGTCCGCAAGTTCAACAAATATATTGTAGTGTTCCGTGTGTGCGGGAATATCTGCAAGTTTAACACTCGTTGCAGTTGTATCATTGACGATTACTTTGTATATACTACACCCATAACCAAGACTGGGGATTTTGACACTCGTAACGTATTTGACTTTTGGAACTGCACTCGTTGCCCAAAATACCGCAGTTTGAGTGGTGTAAGTCGTGCTTTTGGAAATGTCGCCACCGCTTTTTCCGATTTTCCCGTTCACATCGGAAATAATCCTGCTGAACCCATCAAAGTTCGTTTCAAGATTTTCCACTTTGTTCAGGAGTTCCCCGTCAATAATACCTTCATAAGACAAGCCTAGAATACCGCTTGCAAAGGTACTTACTATTCCACCTGTAACGGTAGCATACGATTCATCTGTGTAAGAAGGTTTGTAGAAAAAGAAGCCTTTGATTCCGATATATTCATCTTCTGCCAAAGGGATATTTACTGCGTATTCTTCGTAAGCAGTTTCTCCTTTTCCTACAGAGAAAAGCAACGTTTCGGTCGCAGTAGAGCCGGTAACTTTAACCTTGTATATTTCCGCAGTTCTAGTAGACCACGCATAATACTTGATTTTGGTAACTACTGACGGCTTCTTTTGCGTGCTGCTTTTTTGGAAAAATACAACAGACGAATTCGTGGAGTTCGTAAGAGCGGAATAATCGGGACATCCGTAAGTTCCCTTGTACTCAATTAGTCCAGCTAAGTCAAGCAGATTTTCATTTACTACGTTTACTTTGGAAAGAGGTAACTCCGCAGTTTCCTTGAGCAGGTCATCCTTGCTCATCTGCGCGGGGCCGCTCGGTCCGTCCACGGGTATCACGTCGCCCGTGCGGAAGGCGGTGATGGTGGTCGGGAGGTTGTGCACCTCGTTCGTGCCGTACTGCCTCGGCGCGTAGTCCATAGCCTTGTACCACACGCTGTTGGTCGCGTCCCACGCCACCGTGTCGCCTGCCACCACGGCGAGGCTTCCGTCCGTGAGCGTGCCTGCGTCGGTCATCGTGTAGAGTTCGCCGTTCTCCTGGCCGGAGAGGGCGTTCAAGGTAGCGACGGTGGCTTCTCCCTTCGGGATGTAGCCGGAGCCGGCCTTCTCCGCGATGTCGTCAATTTGCTCCTGGAGCGCATCCGATGCGTCGCCCACGGCCTCCGTGATGGCGTTCGCAACCCCATCGCTCGTGACGGGGTTCGTGGAGCCTGCCGTGGGTTCAAGGTCGAACTTTAGGGTAGACTCAAGTGTCGTCTTGCGTCCGGGTACTTCTTTATAGAAACTCATAAATTCTCCTTACGCGTTTTCAAGAGCCGTTACGCGTTCAGCAAGTTTGTTGAGGGCCTCGACCATGCCGTTTACCTTTTCGAGTTTGGTTTCGTAGTCATCGCCGCTGTGTTCGTGCTTCGTGCAGACATACACCTTGCCTTCCTCGATGTAAAAGTTGCCGAAAACATGGCTGTTGTAGTATTCTTCGGTAAATTCGTCGATAGTTTGCACCAACTGGTCGCCATCATCGAAAACGAACTGAACGGCGTTTGTTTCCGATTCATTCAAGGCTTCGGCAACACCTTCACTTGTAACTGGATTGGTAGAGCCTGCGGTCGGCACCTTGTCAAAAAGGAGTTCGGACTCGAGTGTCCTCTGCAATCCTGGAACTTTCTTGTAGAAACTCATATTATTCCTCTTTGCTTCTCATTTTGTCGCAAGAAAACGCGCTACTTGTCAAACGCCTTGATAATGGATGTTGCAACGTAGTCATCGGACTTGACCGCGACAAACACGTCGAATTGGTCGCCTGCGTTCTCCACGCTGCGTTCGTGGTATAGATACGGCGTGACGAACTTGGACTGCGTATTGCCCGCAGAAATCTGCAAGCCAACCCCGTGCTCGAACACATCGTACTTGCTCAAGTTCCAGACACGGCGCACGGCTAGGCTGCGCTTGTATGTGCCCTGGTCTTGAACGAATAAATCCTGCATCTCGCCCGGGCCGTATTCGATGGACTCGGCAGGGCAGGTGCCGACATTGCCGGAGTAGGTCGCGCTCAATTCCTGGAACGGGGCGATGTACGGTTCTATTGCGTTGGAGAAGAACGGCATCATAACGCCGTTTCCGTTCGTGAAGAATACGTTGTCCTTGACAATAAGGTTCTTGACCTTCACGCCGTAGATGTTCGCATTCCCGACCGACGAATCGCCGAACGCGATGTAGCCGTTGTTGCCGAACGTGTTGCCGACAAAAGACACGTCGAGCCAAAGATTGCCGCCGTCCTCGTAGGGGATGACGTGAATCGGGTTGTCGACGGTGCAGCCGTTCATGCGCAAGCAATCGAACCACGAGAAGTTGCCGATATTCAGGACCACGTTGCGGAGGTTTACCTCGTTGCCCTTCGCGTGCGTTCCGCCGGCAGCATCCCATCCGGCGCACTTGAACGTAGCAGTCACCGCGCCGCCTTCCTGCGAGTACGATGTCACGCTGTTGTCGATGCCGTTGTTTGCCACCACGATAGAATCGCGAGCGACTATGGACGAGAACGGCATGTCGCTCGCAATGTTCACGCTGTTGCAATGGTCGAGCGTGAGCGACTTGCCGCCGCTCATCGGGTAGACGGTAAGCGAGCCTCCGATGTCCGTAAACTTGACATTGACATTCGTCGATACCGTACCGCCGAGAAATACACCGTTGCGGAACTCCGAGATATTGCTGTTGTATAGGGTCGTGACATTGCGTCCACACAAGTCCACAATGCTCATCCCGACCGCGTTCGCCCAGGCGAGCCACACGTCCGCATTCTGCGCGTCGGTAATGTTCCAGGAGTCCACCTCTATCTTGTGTCCTCCGGCGATCGTGCCGAAGTCTACGTTGTTGTAGTTCGCGCCGCTGAAAAGGTAGTCGCTGAAATTGCAGTTCGTGAAACGTGCGCGGAGATTGCTCTTGTCAAAAATAGCCCTGCCGATAAACGTGCAGTTCGTAAAGTCTAAAAAACCATCATTAGTAAATGTTGGACTATAAAGATTATTCGAGCCTATAATTACGGCGTTTCTCGGGCCATTTGAATTCGAAATGACGTTATTGGCAAAATAATTATTTCTATCAAGAGATAGGATTCCTGCACCACACGTCCAAAAATACAACGCACTCCTAAACCAAGAAGAGCATGCCTTCACTTTTGCGCGCTGGTCTCCGCTAGTCAAATAAAAGTCGGCAATATAATCGGAATTGCGCCCATCAACATCGAAGTCCATGCCATAGAAAGTTGCTGCGGTAAATTTTGCCTTGCAAGAAAATACCATCTTTCTATTGTTCGTAACATTGAACCCGGTATTAGAACTATAAGTTCCCTGCTCG
>Ga0326513_10003146_pt1 | contig 11998 bp, 7 predicted proteins | sample 2_2465_0518_D_FD_203654 | JGI IMG/M metagenome (GOLD analysis project Ga0326513, IMG submission 203654) | Bovine rumen microbial communities from UC Davis, California, United States - 2_2465_0518 | ecosystem: Host-associated > Mammals > Digestive system > Stomach > Rumen | place: USA: California... | reverse complement strand
TATGAATAATTGCCGTCATCCCCCCACCAGTCGACAGCTACTACATAATCAGCAAGCTCGCCTAATGCATCAACGTCATAGTTATAGTCGACACCGCTTGAACCGGAGCTTGAACTCGTCGGAGCAACCGTCTCCTCGACAGTTACGGTATCAGATGTTGTAACAGTACCGTTGCATTCAACACTGAAGTAATAATCACCTGCAGGGAGATCATTATAATCAGAATCCTCATAAGTACAATAGAAGTACGTGTCATACACCTCTGCCGTCTGTCCAGACAGTATCACAGAGCCGTTGTAATAAACATCAAAGTAAACAAGGCCCGCGTAATCAGATATATCGCCATCGAAGTAGAACCAGGAATCGACATACCAGTCACCTGCAACAGTCTCTGAATAAGAGAACAGATCAAACAGTTCTCCCATGATATCGAGCTCATAACTGCAGTAATCAAAGAGCTTTCCGAATCCCTTGTCCTTCAGATTTGTCAGAAGCCACTCATCATCGTCTTTCTCGAACTCAAATGTGATCGTTACCTCCTTGGTATCGTCACAGTCACCAATAAGGTCAAGGACTTCATCAATATCGGAATAATCATCCTTAAGGGCCTTCTCATAATCGACCATGGTAAAGACAACATCAACCGACGCGTCTTCCTTATCGACCTCGACTGACTCCTCATCCACCTCATATGAGATGGTGTCTGCTACAGCCTTATTGAATTCGTTCTGTTCGTCAGAATGCATCGACTCATCAAAGAGGGCCTCCAGTGCTTCTGCAGCATCGCTGTCCTTCTTCTCGTTGGTAAGCTTGACTACCTTGCCTGCATCCTGCTTGAGGAGCGCACTTGCGAAAGTATCTGCCGCTTCCACGATCTCCTTCTTATTAGGGCCGCCGAAAAGCATGCACGAAGCACACGATACCGCCATGGCACCGGCAAGTGCAGCTGCGACCAACCTTCTGATATTTGTTGAACCCATAATCTGTCCCTCCAATGGTTAATTGCATTTGATTATATCATATAAATACAAAGCCCATCCGCAGTTGGACAGGCTTTGTACACGGGTCTTAGGACTCTTCTATATAGCAGTAGTCACTCATCAGATAACTTCCGTCAGGGTTATAGACCTCGATATAGTAGGTTCCCTCTTCAAGATAATCATCACCGGTCCATACTTCATCCGTAGGATATCCGAGATAGATATAGATGTATCCGTCTTCATTGGGAATTCCGCTGTCAGCATTGGTCCTGTTGCCCATGACCGGCGCATTCTCGGCAAGTAATACCTGTTCATTCCCGTCGACATAATAAACGCTGTAGGTTATCTCTTTCGCCTGATCCCACGTCAGATCCGATGTGAAGTAGATATCATACTCGATACCGTAAGTATATGAATAAGTGTAATCCCCGTTATCATCCCACCAGTCAACAGCAACTACATATTCGCCGAGTTCACCCTCGGCAACATAATAGGGATTGTATTCGACGCCTTCACTGGAAGCTCCTGTGGGATCAGGATCAACATCGTCATAAGTATCGTCATATCCCTCTATGGTAGTAGACATCGAAGTGATCTCAACACCGTTGCACTTAAGGACGATCTCATATTCTCCTTCCGGAAGATCAGCATAATCCGGATCAGTATAATCACAGTAGATAAGATTTCCGCTCGAGGTCATTGTTGGAATCTGATCGGCAACATAGAGACTGCCCTCGTAATAAACGTCAAAAGACAGCACGGATTCGTATTCACTAATGTCTTCCAGGAAACATACATCTGAGAAGAGTCCATAATCACTGGACCAGCAATCGGTATAATCAAGAAGATCTGAGATGGGCGGCGTGAGATTCAGTTCATAAGTATAGTAGAAGAATATCTTCCCGAATCCCTTGTCCTTAAAATTCGTGAGGAGCCACTCGTCATCGTCCTTCTCGAACTCGAAGGTAACGGTAAACTCTTCCATGTCATCACAGTCTTCGATGGCATCCAATACCTCGTCGATATCTGCATAATCTCCGTCCTTAAGGGCTTCCTCATAGTCGACCATCGTGAATACGACATCAACTGATGCTTCATCCTTATCGACTTCAACGGACTCCTCATCGATCTCATAAGAGATGGTATCCCCTACGGCATCAAAGAATTCGAGTTCGTCTTCAGAATAATTGTCTTCTTCAAAAAGATCCGGAAACGCACCGAGGTCCTTCTCATTCGTGAGCTTAAGGATCTTATCCGGGTTCTTCTTCAGGATCGCGCTTGCAAACGTATCTGCCGCTTCCACTATTTCCTTCTTATCCGGACCGAAAAGCATGCACGAAGCACATGACAAGGCCATGGCACCTGCCAGTCCTGTCGCCACTGCTCTTTTGAATCTGGTGTTTTCCATAATCTGCCTCCCTTGTCAAATTGCTTTGAGTATAACATATATACAAGGCCCGCTTGCAATTTGTTGCAGCGGGCCCTGATAAAATAACTTTGTGATCTTCCGTATTACTCGACTACACAAGAATCCGTCATAAGAGTTGTTCCGTCGGGATTGAACACTTCGATGTAATATGTTCCGGATGCAAGACCGTCTTCGGTCTGATAAGGCAGATATACATAATAGTATCCGTCTTCATTTGTACCGTAAGAGATGTTGCTTCCGTAGACAGTCTCGCCTTCAGCAAGGGTATTGCCGTCTCCATCATAGATGTTGAAGGTGATTCCGACTACATCGTCATATGTCAGTTCATCGCTGAAATAGATGTCATACTCGATTCCGTAGTTGAAAGAATAATAACCGTAACCGTCATCCTTATACCAGTCAACTGCCTGAACAAGATCAGCGAGCTGACCGTCTGCTGTAAAGACATAGCTGTAATCATTTGTTGAAACAGTATCGTCGGTCACTGTCGGAGTCGTGCCGGTCTCTTCAACTGTTGTTGACATGGATGTGAGTTCAACACCGTCCAGATAGACAACGATCTCATACTCGCCGGCTTCAAGCTCTGTAGCGTAGTCACACCAGATTGTATTGGTATCAGCGACTACAGCTGCCAGATTAGAATCGATCAGGCTTCCGTTGAAGTAAACATCATAAGTGAGGCTTGATTCATAAGCGGTGATATCATCAATGAAATATACTTCTGAGATGATACCGGAAGTACCGGGCCAGATATCTGTGTAATCAACTGCCACAGCAGGTGTAAGATTCAGCTCATAGATATAGTAATCAAAGAGCTCTCCGAACTCCTCGTCATCGATATTGGACAAAAGCCACTCATCGTCGTCCTTCTCGAACTCGAGAGTGATCTCTACTTCCTTTATATCCTCGCAGTCGTCAAGAAGATCGAGGACCTCATCGATATCAGCGACATCTACCTCAAGAGCCTTCTCATAGTCGACCATAGAGAACTTGACATCGACAGATGCCTCCTCCTTGCTGACTTCAACAGACTCTTCATCAACTTCATATGTGATGGTGTCAGAAACAGCATCGATGAACTTCTTCTGGTCATCGGAGAGAGTCTCTTCATCGAAGATCATCTCAAGTGCTTCTGCAACATCGCTGTCCTCATCCTCAGTTGTCAGCTTGATGATCTTGCCTGCATCCTGCTTGAGAAGTGTGCCGGCAAAAGTATCAGCTGCCTCTACGATCTCCTTCTTGTTGGGACCAAAGAGTGCGCAGGAAGCGCAGGAAAATGCCATAGCACCGGCAAGAGCTGCTGCGCCTGCTTTTCTGATAGTTGTAACTTTCATTAACAATCCTCCCCTTGAAAGTAAGAATGTTTTGATTATAGCACAAACTCTGAACAGGGCAATTAAACAGCGCCCCTCCGTAAGGAAGGGCGCCGATCATAGATCTGACTGTCAGTTACAGATTACTTAACTTCGCAGTAACCGGAACCGATGATATTTGCATCATTAGCATCGCTGTCGTAGAGCACGATGTAATATCCGCCTGCAGGAATCTCATAACCGGGATTCCAGATGCAGTATACGCTGTAAGAATTCATCTGAGGCTGGATGTAAGACTCGATCGGGTTTTGGTCAGCATCGAATACGTCGAATGTGAAGTTCTCATTGGAAACATCAACATTGAAGTCGAAGTCGAGCTCGATCTCTGTTACGCCGACATCATAGGTGTCATCACCGTTGTCGAGATACCAGTATGTTGAAGATACCTGAGATGAATAATCACCTGTGTACGGAGCAGCAGTCTCAGTTACCCAATCGTTGTCCACATCAGTTGTCTCGGAAGCGATCAGTGTATCACCATACATAAGGTCAATGGTGTAAGAACCGGATTCGAGGTAGTCATAGTTTACATCATAGTATTCGCAGTAAACATCACTTGTATATACTGTAGCTACGTTGCCGGAAGAGATCAGAGTACCATCGAAGTAAACGTCGAATGTAAGCTCGCCGTCATACTCGCTGATGTCTTCGCTGAAGTATACATCCATATCTACATAGTAAGAACCGCCGTAGATGTATGTATCAGAAATGCAGGAAGCGAGATCGGGCTTGAGTGAGAGCTCATATGTATAGAAATCAAAGATCTTGCCGAACTTCTTATCCTTCAGGTTGGAAAGGAGCCACTCATCGTCGTCCTTCTCGAACTCGAAAGTAACTTCTACTTCCTTTGTATCTTCACAGTCTTCGAGCAGATCGAGGACTTCATCGATATCAGAATAATCATCCTTGAGAGCCTTCTCGTAGTCGACCATTGTGAACGTAACATCAACAGATGCCTCTTCCTTGTCAACTTCTACGGACTCTTCATCAACTTCGTATGTGATGGTATCAGCAACTGCGTCGATAAACTTGTTCTGTTCTTCTGTGTACATTGACTCATCGAAGAGAAGCTCAAGAGCTGCTGCGGCATCGCTGTTCTTCTTCTCGTTTGTCAGCTTGACGATCTTACCTGCATCACACTTAAGAAGTGTGCCTGCAAAATTATCAGCTGCTTCTACGATCTCCTTCTTGTTGGGGCCGAAAAGCATGCAGGAAGCGCAAGAAAGTGTCATAGCGCCTGCAAGAGCCACTGCTCCTGCTTTTCTAAGTGTTAATCCTTTCATTTATAATCCTCCCTTAATAAAGTAAGAATGCTTTGATTATAACACATATTCGGAAACAGACAAACAAACGCTCTCCAAATATGGAGAGCGTCCTGTCATGCTCTTTTGTTGCTTATGACGGAGAATCTACTTAACTTCGCAATAACCGGAAGCAACCATGTTTGCACCGGTATCAGGGCTGTCATAGAGCTGGATGTTATAGATTCCGGCAGGAAGCGCCTCATCGGTCTCATAGATGCAGTAAACACTTGTGGAATATATCTGAGGCTCAAGATACATCTCTATAGGATTTCCGTATTCATCATATACATCGAATGTGAAGTCATAGCTGCTTACAGTCGTGTTGAAGTAAACATCGAACTCGATTTGAGTTACGCCTTCGTCATAGGTGTTATCGTCATTATCGAGCCACCATTCAGTCGAGCTGACTGCAGACTGCAGATCACCGGAGTATGCTTCAGTCTCTATCGATGAGTTGTCAACAGTCGTTACCGCAGATGTGACCTCCTCGCCGTCGCACTTGATCGTAACGGTGTACTCGCCCGATGCAAGATAGTTATAATCAGGATCATAATAATCACACCAGACATAATAGCTGTATACATATGCCGGCATATCAGATGCGATCAGCTGTCCGTCATAGTAGATATCGAACGTTATGCTGCCGTCATACTCGCTGACGTCCTCAGAGAAATACACATAGAGATCAACATAGTAATAACCGCCGTATATCTCGGTGGAATCGATTAGCGAGAGGAGATCAGGCTTGAGTGAGAGCTCATATGTATAGAAATCAAAGATCTTGCCGAACTTCTTATCCTTAAGGTTGGAAAGGAGCCACTCGTCGTCGTCCTTCTCGAACTCGAAAGTAACTTCAACTTCCTTTGTATCTTCACAGTCTTCGAGCAGATCGAGGACTTCATCGATATCAGAATAGTCATCCTTGAGAGCCTTCTCGTAGTCGACCATTGTGAACGTAACATCAACAGATGCCTCTTCCTTGTCGACTTCTACGGACTCTTCATCAATTTCGTATGTGATAGTATCAGCAACTGCGTCGATGAACTCCTTCTGTTCTTCTGTGTACATTGAATCATCGAAGAGAATCTCAAGGGCTGCTGCAGCATCACTGTTCTTTTTCTCGTTTGTCAGCTTGACGATCTTGCCTGCATCCTGCTTGAGGAGCGTACCTGCAAAAGTATCGGCTGCTTCTACGATCTCCTTCTTGTTGGGTCCGAAGAGCATACAGGAAGCACATGACAGCATCATCGCGCCGGCAAGGGCAGCTGCGCCTGCTTTCCTGATCGTTGTTCCTTTCATATAAGATCCTCCTTGAAAGATATGCTAAAAATATAACATATATCTACTATATGCTGACATTGCCAATTAAGGGCAATATCCAACAAAAATAGCGGTTAGCCGTTAAGCAACAAGTCAATTATTGAAAGTAACGATGGTGACACCGCTGTCGCCTTCACCCTGAATACCGTCGCGATAGGATCTTACGTTGTCATCCTTGTCCAGGACATCCCTGACGCAGCTCCTGAGAGCTCCCGTCCCCTTGCCGTGGACTATCCTGGCATTCTTTATTCCGGACATTCGGCAATCCTCAAGATACCGTGACAGTGCAGACTCGGCTTCTGCGGTAGTCATGCCTATAAGCATGAGTTCAGACCTTATATCCGTAACTGCCTTGAGTCTTGTCTTTGCCATAGTGGAAGGCTTGCGGCCGGAAGGACCCGCCGAGCCCTTCTTCCTGTCAGATTCATTGCGCTGCTCCTGAGTAGGCATCCTGAGCTGGCTTACCTTGACATTGATCTTCATGGCGCCTGCGGCTATCCTGACCGAACCGCTCTTTGAAGGTTCAGCCATGGCAACTCCTGTCACATCGAACTCGGGGATATAGTAGGTCTCACCCGGTACGACCTGCTTTACGGGCTCTCCGCTGAGGGCTACACGGTTCTCGAGTTCTTCGTCATCACCGTCGTCTTCGAGATCCTTTATGCCGGCACGGAGCTTGCGCCTGATCCTGTTAAGCTCAGCCTCAGTCTCCTCGCGGTCCATTTTCTTTGACTTCTTGCGGAATTCCTTGAGCATCGCATCGACTTCTTCCTCACGCTCTTCAAGATACTCCTTCTGCTCCTGTCTGGCTTCATTGAGGATCTTGTTGCGGGAGGACTTGATCTTAGCCTGCTCCTGCTCGAGTTCCTTCTTCATGCTGTCGAGTTCGATCCTGAGTCTCTCGTTCTGTTCAAGGATCTCAGCTGCCTTGCGCGAATCGTTCTCGGCTCGCGTAAGAAGCTCTTCGTAGGATATCTCGTCGGAAGACAGGTGCGACCTTGCATCTTCCAGGATCGCTGCGGGTATTCCGAGTTTACGCGATATGACGAAAGCATTGGACGATCCGGGACGCCCGATTATAAGGCGGTATGTCGGAGCAAGTGTCTCCGTGTCAAATTCACAGGAAGCGTTCATTACGTCTTCCGTGCCGGTAGCATAGCTCTTGAGTTCCTTGTAGTGGGTCGTAGCCATCGTTACGCAGCCCTTATTCCTGAGCGCTTCTATTATCGCGATCGCGAGAGCGGCACCTTCCGCAGGGTCCGTTCCGGATCCAAGCTCATCGAGGAGCACCAGGGACTTGCCGCGTATGTTCTTAAGGATAAAGACTATATTCGAGATGTGCGCGGAGAAAGTGGACAAGCTCTGCTCGATGCTCTGTTCATCGCCGATATCTGCGAGCACCCTGTCGAAAACGCACACACTGCTGCCGTCCCCTGCAGGAATTGCCATACCGGCCATCGTCATCATGGTAAGCAGGCCGCAGGTCTTGAGCGATACAGTCTTACCGCCGGTGTTGGGGCCGGTTATGATGAGCGTGCTGTAATCCCTGCCGACCTCTATGTCGATCGGGACGACCACTTCCGGAGCGATGAGCGGATGGCGCGCCTTGCGCAGTATCACCTGTCCGTCATCGTTCAAGACCGGACATGTGCAGTTCATCTCCCTGCCGTATTCGGCTTTCGCGAAAGCAAAGTCCAGCGCCGCCGCTATCTGCGCGTTGTTCCTAATCTTATCTTCCGATGCCAGCACCTCAGCGGTAAAAGCACCGAGTATCCTCTCTATCTCGGCTTCTTCCATTGCCTGAAGCTCGGATATCCTGTTGTTCGCATCAACGACGCTCATGGGTTCGAGGAACAGAGTCTGACCCGTGGCGGAAGCTCCGTGAACGAGTCCTTCCACCCTGCCCTTGAAGTCTGCTTTGACAGGGATGCAGTATCTGCCCTCTCTCAGTGTGATGATGGCTTCCTGCAGCATGTCGCCGTTATTTGCGATAACGCGCTCGAGTAAAGTCCTGATGCCTGCGGCAACGCTCTTTTTCTCGCGTCTGATATCTGCCAGCGCCCTGCTGGCCTTGTCCGAGACCTCGTTGTCGCCGAGGATGGCTTCTTCGATGGAGCTCTGCAGCTTATCGTCAGTCTCGAGGGCATCGATGGCCTGAGCGATCAAAGGCTCAGTCTCATCCACGAATGGAGAGCCTGCCTGTCTGGCACGCGCCAGGGCATTTTTAATCTCCTTTGAACTTCTGAAGAACGAAGCACAGTCAAGGAGCTGGATGCAGGACAGTGTTCCGCCGGAAGAAGCATAGGCGAGAGCCTCGTCCATGTACCTGATACCGCCGAGCGGGATAACGCCGAACCTGCCGATATGCTCCATGGCCTGGGAAGTCCAGTCAAGGCCTGCCCTTACATAGTTCTTCTCCGTGCAGGGCAGCATGTCCTCACAGAGCTTCCTGCCGTAGGAAGTTCTGGCCTTGGATATGATCTTCTCTCTAATCTTCACGAACTCGAGCGTCTCAAGTACCCTTCCGTGGATCTTGAGCTTCTCGAGCTGTTCGTCAAATGTCATGTATTCGTACATAGTAATCCTGCCGGGATATCATGTTCCGGTTAAGACAGTCAGTAACTGTAAGTAATCAGCGAAGTCTGGAAGCGTTCTTGATAAAATCTTCCGTGATCGTCTTAGTCATCGCGAGACCTTCTTCGATATCGACATCTCCGATCTCGCCGTGCTGTCTGACTATAAGTCTGTTATATCTCTTCTCCTTGAGGCAGTCGATGGCTCTGATGCCCATGAGGCTTGCCATGGTCCTGTCTCTTAATGTAGGCGAACCGCCTCTCTGAAGGTGGCCGAGTATTGTCGGGCGGGCTTCGATGCCTGTTGCCTCCTCGATCTGCTTTGCAATGTCATCAGCATGGCAGACGCCCTCGGCAACGATAACGATATAGTGCTTCTTGCCTTCATTCCTTCCGTCGAGGATGACTCTTAAGACATCTCTGTTGAAGTCGTAAGGAACTTCGGGGATAAGGATGCTCTCGGCACCTGTGGCGATACCGACATTGAGTGCGATCCAGCCTGCGTTCCTGCCCATTACCTCGATAACGCTGCAGCGCTCATGTGAAGAAGCCGTATCTCTGAGCTTGTCGATGCACTGCATTGCGGTATTCATTGCCGTGTCATAGCCGATGGTATATTCGGTTGAAGCGACATCGTTGTCGATGGTTCCGGGTATGCCGATAACGGGCATTCCGAGTCTTGCCAGCGCCCTGGCACCCTTATAAGAACCGTCGCCTCCGATGACTACCAGCGCATCAAGTTCGTAAGCTTCCATCATCCTCGCGCCCTTGAGAACGCCCTGATCAGTCATGAATGACTTGGATCTTGCGGTCATGAGGAATGTACCGCCGCGCTGCAGGGTCTCGGATACGGACCTGCCGTCAAGCTGCTTGATCTCACCCTTCCACAGACCGTGGAAGCCTCTGGTCACGCCGTACATCTCAAAGCCTGCGTTGATGCCAGCTCTTACTACGGCTCTTATGGCCGCATTCATTCCGGGAGCATCGCCGCCGCTGGTAAGGACACCGACTCTCTTGATCGTCTCTACGGAATTCTTGTCGATGCCGTCGTAATTGACAGCCTTCAGCGTATTTATCTCAGGGAGATTGCTCTCGTTGTATTTAAGCCAGGTCATAAGTAGTCCTCCGAATCACTTTTTAACATAAAGGATTATACACCAACAATAAACGCGCGAATATCAAAATCAGTCGAGTTCTATCTTGTCCAGTACCGTAGAGATATTCTCATGGAATACCAGGGTTGCATCCCTGTCCTTGGATGTCCTGTCGCGGTTGATGATGATCAGGTATTTGCCCGGGAAGTTATATGCAAGCGACGCCGCAGGCTGAACAACGAGCGAAGTTCCTCCGATTATGAGACAGTCAGCGTTATATACGAGCCTTGTGGACTCTATCCAGGCAGTCTGAGGCAAGCCTTCTCCGTAAAGCGTTACATCAGGCCTTACCATGCCGCCGCACTTCGGGCAGAGCGGAATCGGACCTTCAGACTTGAAGATAAAGTCCGCCGGATACTTCTCATGGCACTTCTTGCAGTAATTACGGAGCGTCGAACCGTGGACTTCCTGCACGTTCCTGCTCCCTGCCCTCTGGTGGAGTCCGTCGATGTTCTGCGTTATTATGCCGTCCAGCTTCCCGGCCTTCTCCATCTCGGCAAGCTTATAATGCGCCCTGTTGGGCTCAATGCCGTGGGTATCGAGCTTCTGCCTGTAGAATTCATAGAAGACTTCCGGGCGGTCTTCGAGACAGTCTATGCTCAGAAGATACTCGGGCGAATATCTGTCGAACTTGATGTCGTGCTGGTTATAAAGTCCGTCCTTCGACCTGAAGTCCGGGATTCCGCTCTCTGTGGAAACGCCCGCGCCTCCGAAGAAAACGATATGCTCACATTCTCTAACGATCTCATTCAGCTTTACGTAATCATCTGAAGCCATATCAGCGCCTCCTTAACAGAGCATCAGAGGAATCTTACATTATCTTCTCCCACGATATCACAGAGCTTGCGTATCACGCTCTCATCGGGATCGACAGCGCAGACATTATCAAGCATGGTAACGCTTCCGTCCGATGCAAATTCTACCTCTACCGTCATATTACCATGAAAATAAGCCAGGAAATTAAGCAGGCGGTTGAATCCTGCGGAATCAGGCGAGCCTTCGAACACTATCCTGAGCACATTCCTCTTGCCTTCATCTGAAGCCTGACCGTCATCAGTAACGATCTCTTCAGGCATATCGGACATTACCTCTACAGGTTCAGAAGACGGCTGTATCTGTTCGCTCCTGATCTTCTTCCTGCCGGATTCCTTGACCGCAGTCAGATATGCCCTGTCCCTCATTATGCTGTTTATCCGGGCTTCATCGTTGGTGAGCGGATAGCAGGCGTCAACAAACATCGATATTCCGTTGCCTTCCCTCACCTGTCTTCTTCCGATGAACAGATAAGGCTTGTTCTTCTCCGTGACGCGGTTGAACTCGTCAAAGCTCTTGCCGTAGAGCATTACCTCGAACGAGCCGGTAAGATCTTCGCATACTATGGTCGCCATCATTGTCTTGCGCTTGGTGTATCCGGTCTTCTTGGATGTGATGAGACCGGCCATCGCGACTTCGCGGTTATCGTCCATCGACTCCATGCCGGCAAGCTCCGCCACATCAGAGGCCTCTGCCATATCGAAAGTGACCAGCCTCGAGATCGTATCCTTATACGCAGCCAGAGGATTGCCGGACAGGTAGATACCAACCATCTCCTTCTCATATCCCAGCTTCACGTCATCCGGATACTCCGGTATGTCCGGCACGAAAACAGAAGCCCCGGCAGTATCTGCTCCGCTGAGATCGAACAGCGACAGCTGACCTTCTATGTTGTTGCCCGCAGAAGATGTGAGCTTATCCAGTTCCGTCTGAACGCAGGCTACCATCTGTGCCCTGTTAAGACCCGAGAAATCCAGGGCGGATGCAAGGATCAGGGCTTCAGCGACATTGCGCTTGATCCCTATCTTCGCAGCCCTGGTGATGAAGTCTTC
>Ga0326513_10003145_pt1 | contig 12006 bp, 23 predicted proteins | sample 2_2465_0518_D_FD_203654 | JGI IMG/M metagenome (GOLD analysis project Ga0326513, IMG submission 203654) | Bovine rumen microbial communities from UC Davis, California, United States - 2_2465_0518 | ecosystem: Host-associated > Mammals > Digestive system > Stomach > Rumen | place: USA... | reverse complement strand
GCCACATAATGCCACCTTGGCTGCTTCTCATCTCTGTTGGTTCTATTGCAACCAGACTACCAAATCTTTGCCCGGTAATATCAATTGGCTTTCCTCTCACCGTTTACCTCCGTTTGTTATAGTTTGAGATCACAGCCATCACGAATAGGGCCAGCAGTTCGAATCCGATGGTCGCAAGCACTCCGACCAGAATTGGATTGATATACATTATTCGAATTCACCTCCCACCGGACTCTGGAGCCAGTCGAGCCAATACGCCTTGCCGTCCGGCCCGAACACTCTGCCACTGGTTTCCAAGGCAGACAGTAATTTTGCCAACTGCTCATCACTCATTGCCCGGATGCGGTCGGCGTTAGATGTGATAGGATGTTCTCGTTCCGGCGCAGAGCGGAGAGGGCAGTTGTTCAATCTCGCGTTCCCATGCCCAAGCACGTTGGTTGAACTGATGTTGCAATATGCATAGTCGTATTCCGCATTATGCATATACGCGAAGCAATCTTCGCATCTACTCGGCATCTCCATGCCATTGATGATTACGTCAGCCATCCCCGTCACCTCCCAATCCATACATCGAATCATAGCCAAAGCGTTTCATCACTTCCGCTCTGAGGCTATCCAGTGCGTCTTTGATTCCAACGGCACGACCATCGGCACGACCATCGGCAAATCCCCTCTCGTACTGGTCACGGTCATACTGCAAAGCCTTAATCAGTTCATCCCGGTCAACCTCGACATGGACATCCTGCACAGCCTTAAAGACCTCATTTTCAAGCGCCATCTGCATCTGACCGTAGATAATATTTATAGGTGATTCATACATCCCCGTCACCTCCCAGCGCCTTTCTTATATTCTTCAAATCGTTTCACCTTCCCGAATATGATTTTGTTGTTGCACCATCTCTGGAGATCACGGATTTCTTTCGGCGCATCCGGCTTGTTGTAGACCATCACATAGGGGTCATAACCAAGATCCCGTAGCGTATAGATGCGGTACAGATTCTCTTCCATGGTGCTGTCGTAGTTGGTTAGGCAGTAAACCGTCCCGTATCGCCCGTGAGGCTTGTTTTTTGCTCTCTCTGCGTACCGCCGAAATTTCCCTTCCAGATCATCTTTGGGATTATCCCACGCGAAGTGAACCACCTTCAGTCGCATCCCGTTGAGATCCTCAATGTCGGCATCATTGATGCATCGGATGTCAATTCCTTGCGTGAAATCAATCAGCGCACCCGTCTCCCGGTACTGTCGCATCAGGTCACGCTTCTCCCGGCAAGCTGTGATGTTAGGATCAAGCACTTTGATCTCCGGCTGTCCGTTCCAGAAGTCAGATACATCTGCAACCTTAACTGAGCATCGTCCCTCTTTCGCCGCAACATGGCAAAAGGAACAGCCCCTTGGGCAACCCCGACTTGTCATGCTTACGGCAAAATCAAACTGCGGATAGATGGAGTAATCTGGGAACATCTTTTCCATCTCCGGCGGAAGGTCAGCGTTCTTGGATTGGTCAAACACTTCCTTGCCATCAGATCCCAGAGAAATGCAGTACCCTGTACCACCTTTAATTACTTTGTCTGCATTGACCGGTTCTGGCACATCTGGACTATACGCATCCGAGAAGATCTTGCTCATATAGACCACATCGTAATGGATGAAGTCCGACCACCACCACTCGACCTCATCTCCCTGCGCCTTGTGGTATGCGCTGATCCGCATTAGGGCGAGATTCGGGAAGTTGTGGCCGTCAACATCAATCAGACCGACCTTCATGGTCACCTCCCAGAGCCGCCCTCTTGTTCCACGCATTGATATGCGCTTCGATGTTCTTCAGCCCACGCAATCCAGTGTCTGGTCTGATAGGGCATCTCTTGTTGGTACAGGCAATATACAGTTCGTTCGTCACGCCCCATTGCAGGATACTCGGCGTTTCTCCGCACCACGGGCACGGCTTTATACTATCCATTGTCAGTCCTCCCATCTACATCTGTTTCCCCGGAAAATCGCACCTTCGAACACAAAGTCGTGATAGATGCAGTCCGGGCAGAAGAATCCGTTCAACTTGCAGAATCGGCGGTGCCTCATCCTGCGTATCAGCCTTTTAAGCATTGTCAGCACCGTCCTTTCCTCTGATGTCGCCACCCCACTGTTCTGCCATAGCCTTTGCGATGCCAGGATAGGTCTTTGACCGGCGCTTGCCGTGTCCGTAGTTGCCCGCGCCATAATCCGCAGAGAAAGTTGCCGTTTTCCCGTTTGAACATTGGTACGAAACGAGATCTGGCTCAACAATCTCTGTCGGTTGTAGCTTTGGAAGCCCTTTAAGCCAAAGGCAAGTCGTTTTCCTCGCCCTGTGACCGTATTCATACGGCTGTATCACCTGGTCAGGTTTCCGATATACGCTGCTCATAATGCCAACCGGGTTCTCCACGGCGATACGTGAGCAGTCAGCAAGCACGAATTGCATAAAAAACACACACGCCCTCTACTGGCGGAAATCCTTTTGCTTTTCTGGGAACCACCTTGCCCCACTAACAGCCAAGTCCGTGCAAGGCGGATGTGCGATCAGCAAATCCCACTTTCCAGCGTCATGTACCTGTCCGTCCATTGTGGTCACTTGCCCGCCATTAATGTACATAAGCGCATCGCCTAAGATGTGCCACTCAGGATGACCGCCGGACGGCTCCTGTATGTCGCAACTATACGCCTCATGCCCCAAGGCTCGGAACGCCTTGCATACTTCCTGCGATTCTTCACACGCTACCAGAACTCTCAACCATCAGCACCGTCCTTTCGTTCGCCAAACGCACAGTAGAAATCGTCCGGTGGAATCAGCCCACCAAGTTTCGGACACCCCGTCCACCGATTGTGCGGGACGGAACACTCCCTGCACCGCACCACCGGAACGGCGTCAATGGTGGGAGCACAGTCCACAATCGCATCAATCGCATCATTCCATCCGCGCTTATAAGATTCCGCGTTTACATCCGATGGGGTGATGTGCGTGTACGGCAAGGCATGGAATTTGACACTCGGCAAAGCATCCGCATCAATCAGCCGCATCGTGGTCACCTCCGTCCATTTTTGCTCCGCATTCGGGGCAGTATGGTGAATTATACTCTGCTCCGCTCTGATAACTCGGAGCATAAGCGTGGCACATATTGCATTCACTTCCTCCGCGCCCGTTGGTCACCGGAATCCACTCCCCATGCACCACCTCTGCCACATTGGCGGCGGGTACATCTCGCAATGCTCCAACGGATCGAATCTTCATAGATTGCATTCCAATGCATTCGTCTTTTGAAACGCATACAGACATCGTAGATACAAGACCTGCGACAGACTCAATAGCCTCATCCCGGCTTATGTAATCACTCATTCAGTTTCCTCCCATCCCAGCAGCCAGTTTGGGTCCTTCCCAAGCACGTTACAAATCCGTACAATCGTATCCGCAGTCGGTCCGTGTACGCTTTTGGTGCGGAGTAGATAAACCGACGCCGGACTCAGTTTGGCGTCTCTCTGGAGCGAATTGACTGACCGACCCTGTTTAAAGCATTCAAACGCGATTCGGTCTGCCATTTCAGAAAAGCTCGACATCATCCACATCCTCCCTGATCGGAACGTCCAGGTTCCGTTTCGTTCCGTCCAGATCTATTGCAATCTGGTGCATCAGCATCGGACCATCCAGCTTGGTGAGCATCCGGATCCAGTCGCCTTGGAAGAATTCCTCGCAGTCAATCAGCATCGAATCGGAATCGACCCACCGCTTTTCTGCTCTGAGATAGTTCTTGTACGCTCTGGTTGATCTGATTCGCTTCTGCCGCTCTTGGGTCCAATATGCTCTGTATGTGATTTCCCACAGAACCTCGTCGCGGTATTCCGGCTTGGTGTATTTAATTCGATGCAGTTCTTCTTTACTGCGGGACACGCGTTCCTGAAGCGCATCAATTTCCTCTTCGGAGAGGAACGCATCGATCCTGACCGGCTTGGGATGCTCCCGCATATAGCGCAGTGCGGAGCGGTAGTCTTCGGCGGCCTGTTGAACGATTCCGTTTGCCAGATTCTGATACGGATTGCCGGTGTCCACGATTGCGCCCTTTGCCGCATCGTCACCAAATTTTCTGGGGCGAAATCTCTCTTTCGTTTTCATTCGTCCTTCTCCTTCGGAAGCCGTTTCGCGGCGGTCGCATATTGACTGGCGCGGAACATAATGTAATGGGCCAGAGTTGCTTTATCCATTGCCCGAAGCTGTTTGCGCCGTTTCTGTTCCACGACGGGGTTCCATCCGCACCGGTCACATTCAGCGTGATACTTGGTGCATTCCGGCAGACCTACTCCGCGCCGGTTAGAAACTGGGCAAAAGTTATTCATAATCATCCTCCATATCGTCGTAAGTTCGGAAATTTTCGATACAATCCTCGCAGAACAGTTCGTCTCTGATTCGATAACGAGCCATTCCGACCTGAATCGCCTGACCACATTCAGAGCAGGTCGGTCGTTTGCTTTCCCACTCGGACTCGTCGGTCAGATACCTCTCAATGTCCCTGTCGAGGTGTGCCGTGTAGTAACTCATCTCAGCCGGATCTCCCACTTGTGTGCCGCTTCAAGGACGGCCTTGGAGTACTCGTTTTCGTGGATGTCCTCAAGCCAGTACTCCTCTGCACCGTACTCGCCCATGTTATAAGCCATGAGCGATTCTGTGAGGCTGTGCCGGCTCATCAGGTCGGACAGGATTAGGCACCCCGCCTCAATGTTGTCCGCTGTCCGGTAAATATCGAGGCCGTTGCTTGCCATCTCCAGCTCGTTGATGTAGCCGATCTGGCACAGGCCATATGCCCAACCGGAATCAGCCGTCTCGTCAAAGGACGATTCGACCTCCATCAGGCCAAGCATGAGCGGATAGTCCAAATCGTACTTTTTGCACATCTCCTGCGTATGTAGTTGCTGCCCTAACGTGAGCGGAACGGCATCGCAGTAGATCGTTCCGCTCTCTGTGATACGAACATCGTCATGGTACGGAAGATGTACCACCACCCTCGGCGAGGCGATTTCGACCGGATCGGATTCGGTCTGATATGTTTCGATAGGGTCCGCTCCAGGCTGAGACAGCGCGGTCCACAGCAGATAGGTCGCAACGAATGCGGTCAGAATAAACGGCAGTGTTAGTGCCAGTGATGTCAGTCGGTTCAATCTGATCCCTCCATAAATTTGATAAATGGGATTCTGGGAATCTTCGTCCGGCTCCTGATCACCACGACGGGGAATCCCAATCGAGCCGGAGCGTTCCGCGCTTGCCACCGGATGAACTGCGGTGTGGCTTGAAGCACCTCGGCGACCTCTGCCGGTGTCAGGAACGCTTTGTCGGATTGTTTCGTTTCTGATAGGGTCATTGCGAATCAGAAACAGTCGATCTGAGCGACCTCATTCTGGATCTGCATTCACGGTCCAGCTGCTCCATCAGCAATTCGTAATTGACATAGAAGCGTGTGCCGGAATAGAATCCAGGCAGTTCACCGACACTGAGCATTTTCCTCAATTGGTGCTCTGAATAAGGTCCTTTTTTTGCCGTCTGCTTTATTGTTAAATACTGACTCATAATTTAACCTCCTTGACTATTTGCGGAGGAAGTGATAAAATACTATTAACCTCGTATCTTCATTTCCCCCGCGCCGCTCTGGAATTGGTAGTTCCAGGGCGGTTTTGTTTTTAATCGTCATCGTTTTTGAGCAGATCATCCACCGTACACTCCAGAGCCTGTGCCAACTTAGATAGCTTGTTTCGATGCGGCCCGGACTTTTCAGCCTCCCACTGTGCGACAGCAGACTGATCCACGCCGACCATTTTGGCCAGCTGCGCTTGGGTCATACCTCGCTCCTTTCGGATTTCTCGGATTCTCAATATCTCACCTCCGATCATAAATATGAGGTTTCCTCATTGACGAACTGTTAAATTCGTGCTATTATGGGGTTGCCAAACTACACATAATTAACATCAGAATTAACAATTCTCCAATTCGTGAGGCTCGCCCTAACAGCGAGTCAGGGTTTTTGTTACCATTTCCGTGTGGAACGACCTTAGTATATCTCATAAATATGGGTATGTCAACAGAATCTTCTCGCAAAAATGAGTTTTGTTAATTCTCACAAAAATGGGGGTGCCGATTTTGTTCAGATATGACAGATTGAATGCGCTTGTTAAGGAAACTGGGGGGCCTCTTCCATCAAATCGGAAGGGACCCCCACAACTCCACTACTGATTTTTTTGAGTAGGTTTAGTTAATCCGTGTACGACACGATCACGCTCTTCAGCCTTTTTCGCGTCGTTCCACTTCTCCATTGTGCCGACCAGATAACCGGTGATTCTCCTGATCCGCTCAAACTTTACGCCTTTGCCAGTTCCGACCATCAGAACACCCCCGCTCTGTAGAGGAACACGAACATCCGCACGGCCTCCTCGCTCATGTTGATGACCATATCGTCACCTTGCCCGCCGTAGCCTTTCAGGATGTCCTTTGCGATGGCTGCGTCCAGGGCCTCTCTATAGACAGGGTATTTGACATCACCCAACTTGGGATAGAACGCACCAAACGGAATCAGCTTGCCCTCTCCGTCAATGATGAGCGTCTGATTGGTGACCATCTGGCCATCCCCGTTGAGGTAATAGGCGTTTCCTTTGTCTGCAGTCCACTGGTTCGTCAAGATGTATCCCTCCGAGTCGAAATAGTACCATTCATTGTCGATTTTCTTCCAGCAGTCCTTCGGATAGGAGCCGTCCTTGTACCGATACCACCATCCGTTGGAATCCTTGACCCATCCCTCGGTGTAGGTCTGCTCCAGAATGCTCCAATTCGGATATCCATAACCGGCGATTCTGCTATAGGATCTAGAGTAACTCTTCTTGCACACGCCGCCACCGTTATCGATTACGCCGGATGCACCAGAAGTGTTGCCCTCGACCGTCCACACCGTAGAGGAATCAAAGCCGTATACGATTCCAGTGTGACACGCCTCTCCGGAGCTGTCATTGAAAAAAATCTGTGCGCCCAATTGCGGAGCGCTACCGAATTTTCCGGCCGCCTTGTAGTACTGAACCGCATAGTAGCAACCACCGGCGAGGCTGTTTTTCGGAATGTAAATCGCCTGTCTGATCTTGTCCTCGCCAAGGTCTTTGAAGCATTGGTACAGGCCGTCCAGGTAGAAGGTCGTACACCAAGGATAACCCTGTTTACTTCCATTCAGTATTGAGGTCTGAGCCAATTCGTATGCGAAGCAAGTGTAATTATTCGAACCAGCGTTAGCCGTCTTATCCCAGAGATATTTTGTGTTGCCGTCTTTCTTTTCAAGATACCCGACCCAGCCTAATGCCCAGTCGATCAGCTTCTGGTATGCGCTCATTTATTTCACCTCCGGAAGACCTGTCGCAATGCTCTTCAGGCCGGACAAAATTGCCGCCATCAAGCACACGCTGAGAACGTGCATCCAGCCAACCTCATCGATGCCGACACCGACAGGGATCAGAGCCAGAGCCGTCTCTGCAAAAGTCCATGCCGCCCTCTTTGCGAGTGCGATCCAGAATTGTTTGTTCATGTTACCCCTCCTCCACAGGCACAAGAATAATCTTCCCGTTCTCATCCTTTTCGACTCTGTGCGTCACAGCCCCGCCGATGCTTGCCAAGATGACCAATCCGTCAATCTTGGCGATGCGCTCCTCCAGTTCAGCGAGTTTTGCGACCACGTCAATCTGATAGCGGTCATCGGCGTGGTCATCACAGAGCCGGAGCAATTCGACCCGTTCCTCTGCGGTGATGCGGTCACTGGCGTACATCGTTTCGATTTTGGCTGTCATCTCATCGGCGTTGTAGTGGCCCAGTGAGATGGCGTTGCGGTAGATATCACAGATTGTTGACATTGTTCATTCCTCATTACAGTGCGGCGGCTATCATCTTCTTGATATACTCTTGGATGTCTGCCTTGTACTCCACCGTCACATCCCCAGCATCGCCCCAGATGTTGTTTGTGCCAAGCAGAGTGGTCATCTGCTGAGGAGTCAGGTCGATGGTGAGGGGGGTGGCGAGTTCGTAGCACAGAATAAATCCATTAACCGCGCTTTTCACATCTGCACCAGTAGTTCCCATTCCATCAAAACGGACTCGAATGTCACCGTTTAGATGTATTCCAACGCCATTACTACCGTTGTATATTTCCGTGGCTGTCATCGGCTTAAGCGAACTGCACAGAATGTTTGCAAGAGTCTGACCGTTCACAGGATGCACAATGTCATCTCTCATGCTCGTACACTTTGCAAACCCTTGGCTATCAATAGTCCATGTCAACATACCAAGGTCAACTATTGCCCTATCCACCGTCAGCTTCCCGCCAACCACATTCAGAGTACCGCCGTAGACGGTCTGACCGAATGGGATGGTGATGGTGGTGGCGTGTCCGCCGTTGCCGTCCGTCCTCGTCACCTTCGCCTCCGTCCACCCGGAGATGGGGCGCGCGTTGTCAGGAGATGGGTCACCGCTCCCGGCTTGTACAGGCTCAATCGCTACGGACAGGCTCTTAACAGGCACACCGTCCGCTCCGTCCGGGAACGAGGCGATGGAGCCGCTTGCCGTGTCAGTGGGCAACATTTCCCTAAGGGCCTCCACGATGGCACGGTTCTGGACGGGGTTGGTGCTGTCCTCATCGAGCGTATCGTCCGTGTGGAGTGTGGCAGAGGTCGTACCGTCCTTGTCCGTTACCGTGATGGTGATGTCTCCATCTGACTCCGTGACCGTTGCCACAGGCGAGAAGCCATCTGCACCAGTCGGGCCAGTCGGGCCAGTTGCGCCAGTGTCACCCTTCGGGCCAGTTGGGCCTTGTTCGCCTTGAGGCCCTTGCGCTCCGGTGGCCCCTGTGTCGCCCTTGTCGCCTTGCGGCCCCTGCGGCCCCGTCTCACCCTGAATACCCTGCGGCCCACGTTCGCCTGTATCACCTTTCGTCCCCTTCGGCCCCTGTGCGCCTGTTTCGCCTCTGGGAATCCCAAACGTCAGGTGACCGTCCGAATAACTCGCAGTCGCATCCGAACCAGCGGGGAGCGTTTCTGCCTCTGCCGTCACGCCCGTGAACTCCGCCAGTGCCGCCTCTGCTCCGGCCTGTGCCGCCTCTGCGGCAGTCTGAGCCGCCTGTGCATCCTGAGCGTTCTGCTCCGTCTCCGCTCCGAGGGCGGCCAGAGTCTCGATCCACGTTTCGTACGGGTCGGGTGGGTCGGAGGTAGCCGCTCCGATGTCCTGCGCCACATAGGTCTGATAGAGAACGGTCTTTGCCAAAGTCTCACCAACGTACCAGAACAGTTCACACACGCCCTGCCCTACATAGGCCGTGTCGGTGTCTGTTACTGTCCAAACAAGAGACGATCCGCTCTGAACCGCCCCGACAGGGTACGCGTCCGCATCGGAGGCGCGTTTGTTCAGGAGCGTAGCCGTTCCCGCTCCGAACGTGCTGATCAGGTCGGTCAGGTCAAACGTGACCTGAGTCGCATTCGTCTCAGCTCTGCGCCCCAACTGGATCGCGGTGGAGTTGGATTGCACATTGATGTATCTCATCCCTTAACCTCCAATCTATTGACCTCAGACATGACCGTTTCCAAATGTCCGTTGCCGCCGAGCGCCTTGTAGGCTGAGTACATAGCAATCAGGTTCTCTTTATCTGGGAGAGCAATGTATCCTTGCTCAATGTAGTTCCGTCCCAAGTATCTGACACGGTCAATCATCAAGACCTGTTGAGCAGTCACAAGAGCGTCAATGCGGGAGTCCTCCCTGTCCCGTTTGCTCCAGTGCCGTTGCAGGAGCGCCACCACGATGGAGGACACTCCGGTGGAGCCGAGGATGGCAAGCACAATGGTTAAAATCACGTTCATTTGAAGGACTTCCTTTCGATTTTTATTACTTAGCTAAATAGTAATTTAGCTTACGGTAGTTGGCGTTTGCACATTCCAAGCCGTCCATGCGCCTGAATTTAGGAAGCACCAATGCACCCGTCCGGGAATCGGGAAGAACTCTGTAACCCGAACCATGATATGGAAGCTGCTGGCAAAGATTACCTCCCTAATGCCAAGGGCTTCCGCCTCACTCGCAAGCGCTGCCGGGATATCGGTAAAGTTGGCTCGGTCAGATGCGTTCATCCAATGCCAACTGGCCCGCGCATTGTGTGGCCCGTCCTGATAGCCGTCGATCAGTAAAAATTTTTTTTCAAAGACAGTACCATCACCAGCGAGTGCAATGATCGAACGATTACTATTTAGCTGACTAATTGCGGAGGCGTTGGTTTGCACCTGTGCGGCCGCAGCCACAATTGTGTTGACCGTGTTTTTCCCGGTTACGGAGCTGTCCTCTATGGCCAGATAATCAGAGCCGGCCGGAGTGTGAGTTGGTAAGTTTGAAATGATAGTGGTTTCATCTGCCATCGTTTATCATCCTTTCAAGCAGTTCCAGCCGTTCCGTAAGGCTGTCGATCTGTTTCTGTTGTGATTGAATTTTAGCGGTCAGTAGCGGAATAAACTCCTCATACGACAGGGCGTAGTTTGTTTTGTTCCCTTTCACATCGGTTTCGAACGTGACCAGTCCGATGTTATCCGTATCGATTCCGGCCTGTTTAAGAGCATCCTCAACGTCCTGTGCAATAAAGCCGTAATGGACGGTCTCCGGGCCACCCCTGCGCTTGTACCGCACCGGCCGGAGCCGGTCCACGATGTCCGGCAGATCCTCCCGGATCTCCCGCTTCACGTTCCGGTCGGAGGAGACGTTGGGGTTGTTGCTCAGGTAGATATAATTCCACCGAAGCGATGCAGCCCCGAGGCTGAACGCGGCCGTGATGTCTGGATTCATGGACCCCTGAACGTCCACGATGCAGTCCCGCGCAGCGGTCCCATTCGGGGAGCCCTGCAGGAAGATCGTGTCCCCTTGGACGTACAGCTCGGAGTTCAGGCCGGTAGCCAGTGTCGTCGCGCCGGCGCATAGAATCATTGTGTTGAAATAACCGACATCGACATACGGCGGCACCGTTCCGGCGACGCCTTTTTGTTCCGTGGTGAAGGTTAGCTCCTTGCTGGTCAAATACGCGTAGGAGTTCTGGGAGGTCACACGGCGCAGATAAAATCCCGTATCGTCTACGAGAAGCTGCCAGGATCCGTTGTCCACCTCGAATTGACCGGTCACCGTCGCATCCTGCGCCAGGAGCGCATCCACGTCGATGTTCCCCGCCTTGAGGCTCTGGATGTTGGCGTTGGTGATCTCCGCGTTCTCAGCTTGAAGGTTCTTGACCTTGAGCATTTCCAATTCAAGGGAATTGAGCCTCTGCGTAACCGGACCCACATGACCGGGAACGATAATCTCGTCCGCATTCGTATCGGGCTCGTCCTCCTCGTCAGCGGTTTCACCCAGAAGCCTTGCGGACCGCATCAGATTCCTTGTCGGAGTGTAGGTGTTCGTCATCGTGCCGTTCACTCCGTTGGGGTACATCTGACCCGCTCCGCGCACGGTGCTTTTCACACCACCGTCGATGTCAAGCTGCTGCGATACGATTGCGACCGGATAGGTTCCATCCATTGTCGTAACGGTGATCACGTCGCCTGGCTCCATCTGGATGCCCATCGGGAACGAGTACGTCCCCTTTCGCGACGATATGGTTCTGAGCGCATTGAACGCTCTCGTTGCAGCCGCTTTATTCGCAAGCGGGTTTTCCATTTCGACCGAACCGTCTCCGGCTGAGTACGTTGCGATTGTGTCGGATTCGGAGATGGTTCCGTCCGCATTCGTGATTCTGGTGGTGATTTGCCGAACGAATCGCACACCGCTGGGCGCATAATTTTCGTTCTCAGCGGACGAACCGCCCTGATACACTTCCGTACTAAACGATGCGGTTGCGTACCGTACAACAGCCAATTCGCCGTCTCTGTTGATGACCGCATTGCCACCAAGGATGCCGGCCACATATCCGGCCGCTTGATACAGTTGAAGCTGATCTCGGCACGAACTGA
>Ga0326513_10003143_pt1 | contig 12009 bp, 18 predicted proteins | sample 2_2465_0518_D_FD_203654 | JGI IMG/M metagenome (GOLD analysis project Ga0326513, IMG submission 203654) | Bovine rumen microbial communities from UC Davis, California, United States - 2_2465_0518 | ecosystem: Host-associated > Mammals > Digestive system > Stomach > Rumen | place: USA... | reverse complement strand
GACGGCGCAAAGGTGGCCAAGGAGTATTGCCGTGAGATAGCAACCATCATCGTGACGCAGGCGGCGGACTACGAGCCCGACGGAAGCATTGACGGCGAAGCTGTGGAGGATGAAAAGAAAAGAACGGAGACGCAATGACGAAGGTTATAGAAAACAACGAAATGGTGCAGATGGTTGGCTACGACTACATGGTGGACGTATCCAATCGTGCTGTTTATAGGAACGACGGGCGACCGATTAAGATGGTGACGAACTACTGCGGAAGCCATTACCAGTTGACCCGTCAGGACGGCAAGCGGAAGTGTATCGGTGCCAACCGCGTGATTTACGCTGCTATGATTGGCGTGAGTCCCGACACAATACCCAGCGACATCTATGTGCTGCGTGAAGGTGACAATTTCCGACTGGTGTATCACTCGGAGTTCAACGCGATGAACCATGCCAAGGCTCGTGCCAACCATATCAAGAGATGGCGCAAAATCATGGCGCAACGGATGAACGAGGCGCAGATGCTGATAGATTATTACGACACCGGCAATGCTTCGCCGTTGGTGAAGTATATCATGGAGAAGTACGACTGGTTAGTGGATTACATTCATAGCAAATATCATTATAGCCGTCAGATTGCCAAAGACGTGGCGAGTGAGGTCATCGAGGGCTTATGTCAACGGGCTGTTGCTCGCAACCTGTATATTAGTTCAATATCGACCAACATGCGAGGTTGTGCCCGTAACGTGATAAAGAAACGCCGACAGACTGTTGTGTATGAAGAATAGTAAACTACAAACAATAAATTGAACGAATAATATGATAGTAGATAGCATGACCCACGAAGAGGTCTATCAAGAATTGGAACGGGAGCGCGAGTCGGTGACGCGATGGTGGCGACATCAGTTGGACGACCAGCGGCGACGGGCATTGAAGTGTCGGCAGTTTCCGTATCACATCTGGAAGGAATACACCTCGACGAGAAAGAACCGCTACGTATTCTTCAGTCGTGTGTTCAACAAGCGCATGAAGACCATACTGACGGGTGTTGCCGTCATTCTCCACACCAGCGAGGGACTGACGGTATATACCACATGGCTGAGCGGCCAGCGACTTATATCGCCAATGGTGCTGACACCACACATGTGGAAGCGGTATGCAGAACGTGCCAAGGTGGGTGAGCACGGCATCGAGCTCATCAAGCACTACTTCTTGAACAATCCGCACGGCATGGACTCGGACAATCAGCGTGTGGTGGGCCGCTCGGTGCGTTGGAACGGTGAAGACCACCTGTCGTGTTGTGTTCCAGAAGGTGTGCTGCTTGGGCAGGAGTTCGACAAATACTACCTGGTGCGCACCTTCATCACCTACGACATGACGACGGGGATGCAGCAGGCGGAGTTCGAAGACAAGAGAAGCCAGATTATCACCGACCGCGATATGTATGAGCGAATCAAAATGTTTTATCAAAAATAATACGACTATGACACCAATAGACTACAACGACCCAAACGAGATGTGGCGACACAATGGCTACGACCCCTACAAGGGAATGAGTGACGAAGAACGGATGAAGGCAGGATGCTTGCAGGGGGTAATATTTATCGTGATGATCATGGTTGGCCTCGCCATCTGCGCCCTGTTCGGATCATGCACCACCACGAAGTATGTACCGGTGGCAGAGCAGCACACCGAACACCATTGGCACACAGACAGCGTGAAGGAACGCGACAGCGTACACACCGAGAATACGACCATCATCCGCGAGGTCGATTCGGCAGCAATGGCGAAGTACGGCATACAGATGCAAGCCAACCAGCGGGCATGGCTGGTGCTTCAGCGAGAAATGGAACAGCGGCTGCGTGAACTGGAGCACATGACCGCCACTCATGACACCATCCGCGACAGCATCCTCTACCCCGTCGAGGTCATCAAGGAAGTGCCCGCACAGCTGACGTGGTGGCAACAGACGCGCCTACACCTGGCGAACATCCTGCTGTATTTGTTACTGATAGTCGGCATTATCTACGTGGGCAAGAAACACCTTGGGAAATTGTGAGTAAACCCCCGACCGCATTTCGCCTGTAGGTTAGAAACCAATTAAAAAGAAAGATTATGAAACAGTTCTTTTATTTTATCATGATTTGCCTGTATATCCTGGGAACTATCGGAGGACTGGGATGGGTGTTGTATTCCAAAGGTTACGTGATTGCCGTGGGCGTTGTGGCTGTGGCTTTCATGGCTTGGCCGAAGGTGAAGGAGTATTATCACGCATTAACGGACTAAACGATGGGAGGACGGCGCATGTGCAATATGAAGAGTAAAAACAAGACCGAGCAGCAGTGCTGCTTCTGCCGCATCGTGACGGTCATCTGCTTCGTCATATCGGTGCTGCTGATAATAGCAGGGTTTTTACTGCCGCCGATGGGCGTGATAGACGGGAGCGTGCTCACGGCGGTTGGCGAATTGCTTCTGTTCCCCGTCATCATCTACGGCTTCCGCGCCATTGAGCTGGGGCTGGAGGTGAAGATTCAGAAGGGAGATACGAGTGTGGAGATTCATAAAGATGATGGAGATGGCGACAAGAATCAGTAAGAACTTTACGCTGGACGAGCTGCTGGCCAGCGAGACAGCCAAACAGCAGCATATCATCAACGCCCCTGGTATCGTGGAGGTGTGCAACCTGTGCGCCTTGGTGCATAACGTGTTGCAACCCTTGCGCGATGCCATGAATGAACCTATCAAGATAGGCAGCGGCTACCGGTGCACCAGACTGAACCAAGCCGTGGGCGGTGTGGCAAACTCGCAGCACACCAAGGGCGAGGCCGTTGACCTCTGCATAGACGGTGACAAGAAGAAAGGGCGCAAGTGGATGACGTGGATCATGGACCACTGCGACTTCGACCAGCTCATCTGGGAGCACAACGCCAAGGGCACCTACTGGGTACACGTGTCGTTCCGCTCGGATGGCAAGAACCGCCGGCACGTCATCAGTGACCTGCTGAAGAAATAAGGATGTGTTTTTCATAGTATTATTATAATAGATGTTTTTTGTTATGAAATAACAGCCCGTCGTGAGGGCGTGCTGTTATTTCTTTTTTATCGTTAATAAGGTGTTAGATAATTAGTATTTGTTTTAGTAGTAGTGAGGGCACAGCGGTGTCCTCTTTTTATTTATTCCTTGCTTTCGACTATTGCCGAAAGTAAACCTAAAACCATATTTCGCCCGATTATTAGAATTTAATAATTGCGAAATATGAAATTTCTCACTCTACAACAGATTAAGGCACAATGCCGCATCGAAGAGGACTTCACGCTGGAGGACTCTAAGCTGACGGACTACGGCAACAGCGCGGAGCAGGTCATTTTCAATCTGTGCCGACCATACGGAGACTTCATCGAGACGTACGGCATGATACCACCGGACATCGTACACGCCGCACTGTTGCTGGTGACTACCAGCTATGAGCACAATGCCGCTGTGTCGATGCAGAACCTAAGCATGGTTCCCTACGGCTTCGACATGCTCATCAAGCCCTACATGCGGCTGACATCAGACACCGACGGCGACGTGCAGACGGTGACGCTGGGCTCAGACGTGAAGATAGCATTCACGGCAGACCTGCCCGACGGACTAAAACTTTCTGACGTGGACTTCACGCTGAAGGTCATCAACATGTCGGAGAAAGACGTGGATGCAGACTTCGTGAAAGACGACTGCATCATGACCGACGAGGGCGCAAGCTACGTGGTGCTGGTGGACTCGGAAGAACTGGGCGTCGGTACGCTGATGCTCCGGCTGACGGTATTCATTCCCGACACCGACTATCAGAGCGGCACCCGCAAAGAGGTAATCAAGATTAACCCACATATCAAGATTGCAGGATGAAAGGACGCGCAAGCATAGCAAGTGGAGGGCTCAGGGCTACGGCTCACGCCATCCCGACGGCAACGGCCAAGGCTGCTGCCTTGCTTGCTGTGAGCGGACGTGCAGGCGATGCACTCAGACCTATCGACGGTAGTGGCGACCGCACCCGTGAGACGGGACTCTTCCACTGGATACAGGTTACACCCACCGAACCGCAACAGCTCGTGTGGCTCAATCCGCAGATGGGCATCGACTACAACATTGAGACATCAACAGGACTACATTGGAAAATCATTTAATTCATTAGGATATGGCATACGCACAATGGCTCATTCCGAGCAAGACACAGGGCAGCGGAAACGACACCGTGAACGTGACCGCAGGCACCGACAACACAGGACGCTCACCTCGTCAGACCGCCATGACATTCAAAGCACCCAACTGCGAGGATGTCGTGCGCCAAGTGATACAGGCTGGTAAGCCTGAGTTTGTAACCATCCAGAGCGCGAAGTCCGTCAGCAAGGACGGTGTGCCCACACTCACCATCGAGGGCACCACCAACTCTTCAAAGCTGACGTTCACCCTCGCGAGTGGTGGCAGCTTACAGCTGACGCTCCCTGCTACCTACCTCGCCAATTCGCTGACCACCAACAACGGTGCAACCATCACGGGCGACCCAGGAGCAACGCAGGAGTTCCCCTTCTCCATCCAGTTCACCGACATTGCGAAGAACCCAGTCATCACGGAACGCTCGGTGCAACTCATCGTGACCGACAATGCCGGACATACTGCCACATGCGTCATCACTCAGGCCGCTGGTGATCCCGTGCTCGAAGTTGCTCCGACCAGTGTACAGCTCGACTGGAATGCTGCAACGGCTCAGACCTCCGCTTCGTTCACCGTTACCTCTAACACTAACTGGACGGTGGAATAATATTGACCATTGAACATTGACCATTGAACATTATGGTACGCATCACGATTCCTTGGAACGACGGCCCCGGAAATATTGTCCTCACCTATGCAAAGGGTGAGGGCAATCAGCTGGTCACCGTCACCTCGGATACTGACTGCATAGACCATGACCGACAGCAGCGCGTGACGTTCGTGGTGGGCGACGGAGCCATCAGCGAAGTGGTGCAGACCGCCAGCGGTAATCATATCCGCACGGCAAGCGGCAACACCGTCAAGGCACTCAGCAGCGGAAGAGGCACGGACGAGGTGGTGACCTCCAACTGGAAGAACATCATCACCGCTGACGGCAACAAGGTGTCGGCACATCAGAACAGCATGAAGGTGACGGTCGTCGTGACGCAGCTGATGAAGCGCAACAGACTGATAGTAACGTGGAACGGCAACTTCGTCAAGACGACATCAGGTCACAGAGTAGGAATAGATTAACATATTTTTTTTATCAACCCTTAATATATTAAGTTATGGCAGATTTCATCATTTCACAGACGGATGCGCAGTTACAAGCCATCCTGAACAAAATCCAGCCGATAGTGGACACGGGTAGCGTGGCACCTCTCGGCTTTGGTTACGGCGTGTGCGAAACCGCTGGCGCAACAGCAGCCAAGACGGTATCAATGACCAACACCGTACTGACCCCTGGCGGCATCATCGCCGTCAACTTCGTGAACGCTTTCACCGCCAGCAGCCCCACGCTCAGCGTGAACGGCTCAGCTGCAAAGCCAATTAAACTCTACGGCAACGCCATGCCGATGGGCAAAGTGCACGCCAACACCATCCTGGTCATGTACTACGACGGTACGCAGTTTAATGTGATCGGCATCCTGAGCCAGACGGCAGCAGCCCCCACCGGCTTCGTTGACCTCGCCCTGCCTTCAGGCTTGCTGTGGTGCGAGCACAACGTGGGTGCATCCACTCCTTACGAGGACGGCTTGTACTTCTCGTGGGGCAACGTAGAGGGACACACCGGCACCGACGGCTACGACTTCGGCACATCGAACGACGGACCATACGCCAGCACTCCAGGCGCAGCACTCACGGGTAACATCCCCACCAACGGCACCTACGACGCCGCCCGCCACAACATGGGCGCACCATGTCGCATGCCGACCATGGGTGAGTTCCAGGAACTGAACAACAACTGCGACTCCGAGTGGACCGATGAGGATGGCGTGGCAGGTCGTCGCTTCACATCGCGCATCAACGGCAACTCCATCTTCTTCCCCGCCTCTGGCTACCGTCACGGTACGGGGCTCAGCAACAGAGGCTCGAGCGGGGACTACCGGAGTGCGTCGCTCCACTCGCAGACTAACGGTTACAGCCTGTACTTCTATTCGACAGGAGTCAGGCCAGCCAACAGCAGCAATCGGTTCATCGGGTTCTCCGTCAGGGCGGTGCAGTAACTTGTCTTTTTCGTCATCCCGAAAAAGATACCGCTATTCCAGCCTGCACCGCGCCCAAAAGCGGCGACAGCCGCGGCGCGGTGTTGGCGGGAAGAGCGGATGGTTTTGGTTTTTCAGATAATATATAAATGGCAAAAATAGTCGAGATTCTTGAAACGGAACGCAAGCGGCCCACGGCACAGGATTGGGACGTGGTTCACATGTATAAGACTGGACAGTTCTACACCGCCTACGATTGGAGCGCGTGGATCATTAGCGTCATATCATACACCGATGCCGTAAGGATGCAGACGAAAGACCGCCATCCGTTGGCGGTGACGCGCATCAAGATAGCCACCAGCGAGCAGACGTTCTGCAAGGTAGGCTTCCCGTTTAAGAGTATCGAGAAATTCTGCCCCAACCGCCAGGGCTTCGACGGCATAGAGAACGACCACATCACCTTCCGCATACCATTGCCACAACCACAGGACGGCACGGAGATAACCTTCGACCGGCTGATCGAGGCAGTGGATAAGTGGACGAATACGTTCGAGATAAAACCACCGAAGCGCACACAGGAGGAGATGAAGCAGACAAAAGCCCAGCGTAAAGCCGAGAAAGCCGCCGCAGATGCCGCAGCAGCGACACCCGCCACAACAACGACCCATGCGCCTGCACCGACAAACCAAGGTGGCGGGCTGATACAGCAAATACTGTCATATCCGCTCAGCGACAGTACACCGATGGAGAATATCGCCTTCATCCAACGGCTGAAGCAGCAGATAACCAGCATACTCTAAAGAAAAGGTGAGAGGAATGTGTCAGGACGAAAAAGACAAGTTCATAGGTTGCCCGTCATACCTCCGTCGGAGGCGTGAAAAAGCAAAGACTCGCGGTGGCTTACGCCTCAGTATTCCGCTGCAAGCATCGTATCAGGTGGCGACCGACACCATTCACATTCCGAACCACACCGCCCATCCGATGGGTACTGGACGACTCAGCGTGTGCCGTCAGTCTGGCACCGACCACGACCTGTGCTTCTTCCCTGCCTCTGGCAACCGTAACGGTACGGGGCTCAACAACAGAGGCTCGAACGGGAACTACTGGAGTGCGTCGCTCAACTCGCAGACTAACGGTTACAACCTGAACTTCAATTCGACAGGAGTCAATCCAGCCAACAACAACAATCGGTTCAACGGGTTCTCCGTCAGGGCGGTGCAGCACTCGTCGATAAATCCGTCAACAATGACCAAGATCACCACGGCAGCGTGAACTCCACAAGCCGTCCCCTCACCAATCCTTTACTTACTGACAACAGCGGCTACCGCCTGACACGCGAGCAGCTGCTGTTTGATTTGTATATTGCCTACTACGACGCAGCCCGCCACAAGCACAAGATGGCGTATGTGGTGAAGTTTGAGCGCGACCTGCGTCAGAACCTCGAAGAACTTTGCGACGACCTGCTGACGGGCCGCTACCAGGCGCAACCGTCGAAGTGCTTTGTCATAGACTATCCCAAGAAGCGTGAAGTGTTCGCCGCCATGTTCCGCGACCGCATCGTCCATCACCTCTACTTCCGCTATACCCACCAGATGTTTGAGCGTACCTTCATTGCCGATTCATATAGTTGTATCGAAGGTCGTGGCACGCATTATGGTGTCAGCCGATTGCGCCAGCACATCCGGCAGGCTTCGCTCAACTGGATGCAACCCTGCTATGCCATGAACCTCGACATCCGTGGCTACTTCATGCACATCAACCGCAAGAAGCTGCTGGAGATAGCCACTGAGAGTCTGCGCACGATGGCAGGACACAAGGTTGGCATGACCGACGACGTACCCATACCTTCAGGCGTGCTGCTGACACCTGCAACCCGTTGGCAGGACATCCGCGACATGCGCTTCATCCTGTGGCTTACCGAGCAGATCGTGATGCTAAACCCGATGGAGAACTGCATCATTGTAGGTGATGATAGCGACTGGGACGGTATGGACCACTCCAAGTGCATGCGCTACGTGCAGCCAGGACTCGGACTGCCCATCGGCAATCTCACCTCGCAACTGTTCTCGAATGTCTACATGAACCCCTTCGACCAATGGGTGAAGCGCATCATCCTCTGCCACTATTACGGGCGGTATGTTGACGACTCGACAATGGTGGATGCCTGCCGTGAGTGGTTACTGGAACAAGTGCCCAAGGTGCGTGAGTTCCTTGCCGATGAACTGGGATTACAACTACACATGGGTAAACTCCACGTCCGTGAGGTCAGTCAGGGTGTGGAGTTCCTGGGCGCATTTGTCAAACCATACCGCGACTACATCTCGAACAAGACGCTGGCACGCATCGAGCAGAACGTGAAGACCATCGACCTGCGCGACATCAGTCACGCCGAAGCCAGCATCAACTCCTATCTGGGTGTGCTGTCGCACTCATCATCATTCAATATCCGTCACCATCTGTTCGAGGAGATGGACGGCGACATCATCAAGGCAGCATGATTTGAGGTTTCTCCATTTAATAGTAAACCCCAAACACTATTTCGCCCGCTTGTTAGAACATGTTGAATTTTAACAAGCAAAAATCATGGCAAACAACAAGTATTGCGGCAACGTGAGCGACTACGCTCCAGTATCAGAGGACCAGAGCCGCGTGGTCATCATGTACGGACTGAAAGAAGACGGCGACAAGGCCGAGTGGTATCAGCTTGACTTCTACAAGAAACAGGGTAAACCGACCTTCGAGGCTGTCAAAGCTGCCATCATTGCCGACATCAACGAGCGCATCACCGACAAGATCGTTGGCGGCATGACCTTCGAGGAAAAGCCAGTCTGGCTCTCGATTGAGAACCAAATCAACTTCACCACCGCCACGGCTCCCTGTCGCCTGAAGATTGGTGAGGAGGAAGACGGCACACCCGTCTATCACAACTTCGAGACCAAGGCTGCGCTGAAGGCTTTCAACGACGCTTGTCTGGCATGGAAGAATGAATGCCTGGAGGCAGGCCGTGCCGAGAAGGAGGGCATCGACTGGACACCCTACGCTGAAGCCTTGCAGCCCGTAACCACCGAGACCGCAGAATAGTAACCACCGTGCCCTGCGGTTCTGCCGCAGGGTATTAACCCCCAACGAACAATGGCAACAGTAAAAGGACAAAACCTCAGAATCTTCGTGGGCGGTCGTGCCATCATCGCCGCCCTCGACTGCCAGCTCCAACTATCGCTGAACGTCACACCCTACTCGACCAAGGACGATGAAGGCGCATGGACGAAGAACCGTGCCGTCAGCCTGCAATGGTCGGTGACTGCCAACGCTGCCGTGACCGACGAAGAAGAGCTGGGCGCAATCGGTGTGGCTGAACTCTCCGACCTCATCGGGCAGACGGTACAGGCGCAACTGGCTACCGCCAGCGGCGACAAGAACCGCGACAGCGGCGAGACCATGCTGGCCGGCGACGCTATCGTCAGCGACATCCAGTACACCGCACAAAACCGCCAGCGCACCACATGCCAAGTCACCCTCACTGGCAAGAAGAACGCACTCATCGACCTGCGCGAGATTATCACAGCCGACGGCCACAACATCCGCACGGCTGACAGTCACATTGTCTATGCTGCTCACGAACCAACCGAATAACGCTATGGCAACAGGATTTACATCAGGTATGCGCAACCACCGCGTGACCATTCTCAACAAGGTGCAGCCATCAGAGCGGCAGTTTGGTGAGAAGACGGGCTACCGGCGCGACGGCTCACTATGGTCAAGCTATGAGTTCAGCAAAGGCACCAGAGCACTCCGCGAGGGTGCGCTGGATGCCTACGATAGCGTCATCTTCCGCATGAACTTCTCCGCCAACGTCACCATCACCCGCGAGTCACTCATTGAGTGCAATGGCAAGGTGTATCAGGTGCAATCGCTCAACAGCGACAAGCGCGAGAACAAGATCATCATCCGTGCCACCGAGATGACCACCGCCGTGACGATAGTAAACCCGTAACCACATTTTGCCCGATAAGTAAACGATAAGATTATGGAATTATTCGGAACAAATATTTTCGGCACAAGAAAGCGCGAGACCACGGGTGTGCCGGTGACTACCGACCCGAACCACGCGAGCAACCAGCCACAGGCGACGGGTGCCACCTTCGAGGAGAAGATAGTACGCATCGGGCGGCCTGAGCTGGCTCTGACGGTATCGGCTGTCTATCGTGCCGTGGAGCTTCGTGCTAAGACGGAGGCGCAGTTCGCCATTCAGTACCAGAAAATGAATGCGGCAGGCGGAAACTTCATCGCCGACATGTGGGGACCTGGCAAGACCATCAACTATCTGTTGCAGGTGCAGCCAAACCCCATCAGCACCGCTGCATCGCTCATCGAGCAGGTGGTCATCCGCCGTCTGCTGCTGGGTAATGCCTTTATCTACATCGAGCGCGACGAGTGGGGAGACCCAACAAGTCTGTGGCTGGCTAACTGTGGAGGCTACGACGAAATCACCGGCGTGTACAACCTCACCTACCTGGGTGAGAATGGCGAGCGTTTCGAGGTGAATGTACCAAGGCGCGACGTGCTACACTTCGCCAACACTTTCCGCCGTCAAAACGGATTCTGGGGCATCTCGACCATCAAGTATGCCTACGACACGCTGAGTCTGATCAAGACCGAAAGCAACCAGACACTCGAGACAGCCGCCAAGGGTGGTCGCGTGAAGGGTATCATCAGCGAAAAGCAACCGACACAGGGACAAGGCACACTGGCCTTCGGACTGCTGAACCCCGACCAAGTGCAGAAGACCGCCAAGGAGATGCAGGACAAGCTATACTCCGGTCAGGACATCGTGAGCATGCACGGCCTTGAGTCGTTCCAGAACATATCGATGACCGCACAGGACATGCAGCTGATGGAGTCGATGAACATGGGGCTCGACGACGTAGCCCGATTCTTCGGCACCCCGCGCCCCCTGCTGATGCTCGACACTAATTCACACTACACCACCTACACCAACGCCACACTGGAGTACCTACAGCGCACCGTGCAACCCGACATCACAGAGATGGAACAGGAGATGAACCGCAAGCTGCTGACGCGCGACGACTTCGGCAAGCGTCGCATCCACATGTGCGAACAGCCACTGCTCCGACTCGACAAGGAGGCACAGGCAAAGGTGGACCAGTTGCAGTTGCAGACCGGTGCCGCTACGGTGAACGAAATCCGCCAGCAGTACGACCGACCAGCCGTGGAGGGTGGCGACATCATCTACGTCAGCACCAACTTGGCAGAGCTCGGAAGTCCAAAACTCAGTGGCGCACAACCCACACCATCGGAGTCGCCAAAGGAGGGCGAGCAGACCGCATAAGGTTAGTATAGATAACCGCAGCGGTTTAGTATAGACAACCGCAACGGTTTAGTATAGTAAACGAAAGCGACGAAAATATGAAACAAATAGCAATAATCCACTACAACACCCCCGAACTGACCGAGGCTTGCATCCTGAGCATCCGCAAGGTGGGATGCGACTGGTCTGTAACGGTGCTCGACAATAGTGACAAGCGACCGTTCTACAAGCGCATGAAGGGCGTGAAGGTGCTGAACAACCGCAAGCAGCAGCTCGTCAACTTCGACCAAGAATTGACCAACTACCCCAACAAGTGCTGGGAGTTGGCGCACAAGAGCAACTATGGGAGCGTGAAGCACATGATGAGCGTGCAGTATCTGTGGGGCATCTTGAAGGACGGCTTCATACTGGTGGAGAGTGACGTTCTCATCACCAAGCCGTTCGACTTCCTATGGGACGAAAAGTATGCA
>Ga0326513_10003141_pt1 | contig 12014 bp, 14 predicted proteins | sample 2_2465_0518_D_FD_203654 | JGI IMG/M metagenome (GOLD analysis project Ga0326513, IMG submission 203654) | Bovine rumen microbial communities from UC Davis, California, United States - 2_2465_0518 | ecosystem: Host-associated > Mammals > Digestive system > Stomach > Rumen | place: USA... | reverse complement strand
GCCGTCAGATCATATTCCCATACATTATCCGCCAGCGCAGAGGAAATCTCTTCCAGCGCCTCCAGCAGTGTGTCACTGTTGAACTCAAACGGCGCCGTCAGATCATACTCAAAATCTCCCAGAACCCAGATATCCTGTTGCCCGAGGATGTACTCCACTGCCTTCTTTGCGGATCCTCCGCCCAGTTTGCTCGTGGATACCTCCCCGAATATCACCGTGTCCTGCAGTGTTTTAATAACGTGCTCCAGATTGATGGTGCGCGTGTTGTCCCGGTAAGCATGTTCGATCGATCGCACGCGCCACACGATTCCTTTTCCTGGCTCCGTGTCGTCCTTCATCCAGTCCCCGACCGCAATCTCCGGAGCATCCGGCCCAACCGTGATCGTCGCGCTGCTGTCTCTTTCTTCGATCTGCAGCTGGAAGCTCTCCGGCGTGAACCTGTTACGCTGGTTCAGCGTGTGCCCGTCCAAAAGGATCATCTGTCATCACCTCACAGAAAACGCCCGCGGGCCACGGCGATCATGCTGCATCCGCGCTGGCTCGTGAAACCGATGGTCTGCTCTCCCGGGCTGATGTACAGATCATCCGAGCTTTCCCCGGTCCGCTTGTCCATTGCGCTCCGGTATTGGCCCAGCGAGTTCCTGATCCGGATGCTGAGCATCCCGCTGCCGTCATGGTCAATCACCAGCGTTTCACTTGCCCCCATGCCCAGGGAATCGAATACCATCACGGATGATCCGGCCCTGACCGTGACCGTGCTGATGTTCGCGCCACTTTCGTTTTTTAGCTCAACATCTGCAACGGTCCTCACGCTCCCGCTGACAACGATTGTCGCCGTTTGGTTTGTCCCAATGCGGAGCATGGTCGTTTTTCCCTGCGCTTCCTGCCAGTATGGCACGCCAAACGCCCGGAACGTGATCCGGAACGTGTTCGTCCAATCCTTCAGGTCGCCTTCCTCCGCCGGGTCCGCAAGCACAACAAAGATCCGCCGGTTCTCTTTATAGTTGACCGTCAGCCAGGCGCCGCCGTTCTCTTTCGACGCAGCTGCTGCCCACGTGTTCACGGTTTCCAGTAACTCAGCCCGGGCCGCCATATCCGTCTTACGGATCAGCAGCCCGAACCCGATTTCTACATCGATCGTGTCCCGCTGTACGTTTGTCAGGCGCTGGCCGTCCCTTCCATACAGGCTGATTCCGGTCATGCTCGTTTGTCCGCTGGCCGTCTGGATGCTCTGGATAATGATCCGATCATCCAGTTCGTCCAGCTCCACGCCGTTCAGCGCGACTCTGTGTCTTAGCTGCACGCCTGTCCCTCCTTAAGGTATCTGGCTTCCGAGGATCTGGCTCACATACGGGGCCGTCACCTGTCCGACAGCGTATCCGTCCATCGTGATGCTCAGACCCGCCGCGCCTTCTGCGATACCCGATTTTGCATACTGTTTGATCTGTTCCGGCAGCGCCGCGAACCCGCTCACGTCTTCACTGGTCAGCCCTTCATCTCCGGTATCCTGCCAGCTCAGGGCATCCATGACCGTGCTGTAAAAATCATCCGGCGGATTGTCCCCGAAGATCTCCGGGTGCTGCGTCATGATCTGAGCGACAAGCCCGTCCGCATCGTTTCCGCTCAGCGCGTTCTCGAATGCGCTTTCGATCAGACTGACAGCCTGTTCCGTGTTGACATAGCCCTCACTCTCCAGCTGGGAGTAAAGCGCGTCCCGGGCATCAAATGCGGATTCTCCGCCGGCTGTGTATGTGGACCAGTATTCCGCTGCCTTCCTGGCGGCCTCCGCACTCATGGTGTCGATGACGTTTCCGCTGAGTCCGTTGCTGCCATACACGGCATTCAGATTCTCATCGTTCAGGTTGGCGTCGATCATCGCCTTCCCGGCGATGCCCATCCCGGCCAGCCCCGCGGCCACGCCGGCGGTCAGCCATCCGCCTCCGGCAGAGAACAGTGACGCATTTTTCGCCATCCATCCGGATGCTTTCGAGAGGAACCCGCCTCCTCCTCCTCCTCCGCCTCCGCCGCCTGCGACATCTTTGGGCAGTGATCCCCAGGGAATCTGTTTGATCAGCTGCAGGGCGCTCAGGACCGTGGAACTTACTTTCAGCAGGCCGAACGCGGCACCCAGACCGGCGATCCCGATCTTCACGACATCCCAATTATCTTTTATCCACGTGAGCGCGTCTGTCAGTGTGCTCACTGCGCCGGCAGCACCGTCCACAAGCCCCTTGAATCCTTCGCCTTCTGTCAGCCCGCTCACGATCCCGGTGATCGCATCCCGCAGCCCTTCCAGGGACTTCTGGCCCTCTTCTGTCTTACTCCACTCGGTGAAACTGGTGACCACGTCGCTCATGGCCTTCGCGATCGTCTCGAATGCCGGCGCCAGCTGTTCCGCCAGCGTCAGCTTCATACTCTCGAAACTTGCTTCCAGTTTCTGATTTGCGTCGTCGAGCTTCGTCAGCTTGCTCAGCTGATCGTCATCCAGCACATACCCGGACTCGTTCGCTTCTGCGACGTATTTTTCCCACTCTTCGCGCCCTGCCCGGATCAGCGGGAGCATCTCCTGGAATGATTTCCCGAAGAACTGCTGCGCCGTGTCATTTGCCGTCTGTTCGTCCATCTGGCTGAGTGCGTCAACCAGATCCCAGAACACCTCATTCGTATTCTGTTCAACGTCGATCCCAAGATCACCCAGCGCCCCGTTGACCTCATCGCTCCGGTTGGTCAGTTTCCGGAATCCGGCAGCGATCGTCTCGACTTCCGTGTCGACGAACCGCGCTGCATATCTCCAGCCCTGCAGCGTCTGCGGATCCACGCCCCATTTCGTGCTCTCTGTGGCCAGCGTGTCCGCCCATTCGCCGCTGTCGCCCATCCATTCCCATGCGCTTTTTCCGATGCCGGCGATCAGCTTCGCCGCGTTCTGCATCTTTGTGGTCAGGTTGTCGATCGCGGTGTTGACGCTCTGGAATGTGACTGCGTTCGCGGTTTTCTCCGCATCCTTTACGCTGCTGCCAAAATTCGAGGCTTCCGTCCCGGCACCACTGAACGCGGTCTGACTCTCTTTCAGTTCCGTCTCAGTTTTGTCCAGGTCGTTTTTCATATTGGCCAGTGTGGTCCGTGCGTTCGCCAGTTTCGTCCGCCACTTCTCCACTTCGGCCGAATTGTTGGAATAATTCTTTTCGACTTCGCCCAGGGCCGCCTTCAGAGTATTGACGACCTTTTCCTGCTGTTCGATCTGCTGCTTCAGGCTCTTGACCTTCAGCGCATTCTTTTCATTCGCCGCAGCATTGATCCCGAGCTCTGTTGTTTCCGCCTTCAGCTCCGCTTTCAGTGCCCGCAGTTTACTGTTCGCATCTTTCAGGGCGGCGCTGTACTCTTTTTCACCCTCAAGGACTATCTTTTGTTTGATTTCGTCAGCCACTGCCCATCAGCTCCTTTATCTTCTCCGCCGCAGCCTCCCGCGGATCCGTAGCTCGTGCTTACAGCGGATGTTATACATATCCATGATCCAGCCTGGAGTCATGTGCTTTGCTTCCGTATTTGTGATCCCGGCAATGAGCGCGTATCCGTAATATTCACGGACCCGCATCCCACGCCGGTCTACGCGTTTTTTTCGTCTTCCTCGAGATACGCGTCATGGACCGTATCGTCCGCCTCATTTCCTCCGGTGGTTTCGCTCCGCATTCCATGAGCGACTTCGATGATCAATTTTGCCCGGAGCATCAGATTATTGTAATCCTCAAACTTCATTTCCTTCAGAGGCTTGTCCGTAACGTCTTCCGGTTCGCCCTTCGCTTCCCTGGCTGCGTTCGCCATGATTACGAACAGCTCCCTGCAGAGTTTTAATTCCTGTTTTGGGCTCTCCACAAGCCGGTTTATCGTCGCCCTGGCGTCGTCATATTTCTCTTCGATGAGCTCCATGGCGTACATATTGAACACGAGCTCATACTCATGATCTCCAATCAGAACCTTTTCCATTTCAGCACCCCTTTATACAAAAAAACGCGGAGCGGGGATTAACCCGCCCCGCTGTTGACTATATCAGGTAATTCCGGCCTTGCCCTTCAGCCAGGTCAGTGCAGCCGCATCCGTGGATACTTCGGTATAGCAATAATACTCGAACGCGCCGCCGGTCGTCAGCTGTACGGCCTCCGCAGCACCTTCCAGGGACTCGGTCTGAAACTCCAGATTTTCGCCCTTGGTATTAAAGGACCGCTGTCCCTCGGAGAACTGGACTTTGTGATACCAGTATGCCCGATAGGTTTCCGTGCCCTTGTAGCGCAGTTTCAGCACGAAGCCCACGCCCACGAACGGGCTGGCAGCATCCGTCACGCTGTAAACAGAAGACGACGCCACATGGCCCAGCATGCCCTCGCGCATGTCCGCCGTCAGCTGCGCCACCTCAATGCTGAGGCTCGCGCCGTTGATGGAGTTGTCCCGGTCGATCCGGTGATCATCCGCATGGAACGGCACATCAGACCGCTCTTCGCTCATGTCCACCCGAACCACCTTGTCAGCCTCCGCCGTTCCGGTCCCATACACAACAGCAGCGCCTTCCCCGCCGCTGGTAAATGGTGCCCATGTCAGATATTTTGCTCCGACAATCATGTCATTTTCCTCCTCTTCCTAATGCTTCCCCCAGAAACGCCGAAGCCTCGGCCGCCATTGCTGACTGCACCTTTTCTTTGCTTTTCCGGAAGTTCCCGGTGATGAACTTGTCGCCTGTCCGGTTTGGTATCCTTTTCTTTCCGCTTCGGATCGTCGGATTTGCTCCCAGTCCATAGTTGATCACAAACGCTTTCAATGCATTGCTTACGCCGCGAGGATCGTTCCCAAGCGGATAAACGTTCATCTCTCCGCCGTCGAATCTTTCCTTATATTCGGCTCCGCCCACATTGTCGCGCATGCTCCCCGTTTTCCCGACGTGATTATATTTCTGGATGTTTTCACCCATCTCATCAGCGGCTACTTTCGCCCCCGCCTCAACGATCCGCCGGATGCCGGTTCGCCTCATGCTTGTTTCCAGGTTGTCGATCTTCAGGATCTGGGTATCCATCCCGTCAACGGTCATCCTTGCCATGATCAGGTCACCGTCCGGATCAGCGGCCCCGGCACAGTCAGCCGGAATGCCCAGCGCACTTTTCCGATGGAAAACACAAACTGATGCATGATCATCCGGCAACCGATATCCAGCCACTCATATGCGCTTTCCAGTTCATCCAGTTTCTCCCGGACGTTACCCGCCCAGGCATCGCTGCTCCCATTGACATAGAGCGTCAGCGTCAGCCGATAGTTTTCGTCAATGACGTGCCCGTCCGCACTGATCTGCATCGGCTCTTCGTCCATTTCGATGACGCCATACTGTTCCGGCGCCTCGTTCTCCCAGGCATCCCGAGTCACGGAAATGCCTTCCATTTCGTCGAGCTTTGCGGTAATCAGATCCACAATATCGATCGTGACCGGCTCCGCGTTTTTCTTAGTTCTGGCCATTCTCGTCACTCCTCTCCACTGTGATCTCAATCCCGTCATCGTCGGTCATATAGGTTCGTATGACCCGATATTTCAGATCCTTATACCGGATCACGCGCTCGTTCTGGTAATCCTCCGCCAGAGCCAGGCGAAATACCAGGCTGGGCTGGATACCGGCGTTCAACGCGTCATAGTATTCGGATCTTGTTACACTCTGCACGGTGCAGAATACGGTCCGCGCCGATTCGGTCACGGCCTCATGCACTCCATGCCCGGTCCGGTTCTCCGTGATCAGCTGGATCACATCAGCCCTCAGCATCAGTGATCACCCCAGTCTGTATATCCTGTGGCGTGCATCAGCTGCACCTTCTGCTCATCATAGGATTCCTTAATCCGATCGTAATCCGGAGGACTTCCGAAATGCACGCGCACATAGGTAATGATGGCCCGTTTCGTCAGGTCGTCTTCCAGTGTGCTGTTGTCCGTCCATTCTCCGGTTTGGTCATTCTCAGAGAAATCCACGCTGCCGAAAATGTTAATCCCGGCAATCTGTAGATCCTGATATCCCGCCCGGATCAGGCTTACCAGCTCCGAATCGTAGGCAGTTGTGCTGATCCGCAGCGCCTTTCGTGTTTCCTGCAGCATTTCCTTCCCCTCACTTAAATAAGCCCGCCGGCTTTCCGGTAGGCTTCGAAAGATTCGCCTGTGACGATGGTCGCGGCCTTGTGCCCGATCTGGATCCGCGGATCGCAATAGATCTTGAACCCGCATCCCCGTGCCCGGACACAAAAACTCAGGTCTTCCCCGTATCCTGGCACCGGTGCGAACAGTTCATGATACTTATCGCGTACTGCTTCCAGTACGCTGGTCCGCATCATGACCGCCCCAAACCCGCAGCCATCAACTTCGAAGATCTGATCTTTTGGATAATCGTTATAATCCACGCTCTCGTTTTCGTCCGGTGTCAGCCCCTGCCGGAGCGTCTTCCAGATAACCGGCTTAAAAGGCGCCCGCCGCATGTAGTAAACGCCCGTCACGATATCCCGTCCCTTCATGTCTTCCATAAGGTCAATCATCAGGTCAGACGGGAAAATGACGTCACTGTCGAGCCAGAGCACGAAATCAGCGCCCTCTTTGATCGCCAGCAGCCCCAGATCCGTCCGTGATTTGTAGATCAGCGAACAGCTCTCGAAAGCGTGCCGGATCTCTCCGACGGGTCGCATATTAACGAGGCTCTGAGCGAATTCGGTTTGCACCGTGTCCATGCACGGTATCGCGATCATCGTTTTCATTTTTGCCCCTTTTCTGCACCCTTAAAAAGCGCCGGAGCGGGGAAGGGTGCTCAACCCGCCCCGGCTATATCTTCAGGCCGTCGCCGGAAGAACATTAGGACGCAGTGCTGACCAGGCGCACGATGGCGTCGCCCTTCGCGGGCTTGGAGTCAAACACGGCGATACCGCGATACATAATGCTGTTCGCGGTGAACCCGGCGGATTCGTCAGAATCCACATGGATATCCTCAGGCAGATTGCCGACCACATCGGTCCACTTGCCCAGATACAGGGCATTGTTCGCGGTGGTGACATAATCGTCCACAACCACAGGATAGCCCATCAGACGGCCACCGACGCCGTTCACGGTATCCGGCACAAAGATCGGATGGCCGTCGGAACCGACGATACCGGCGATCTTGGTGTACAGGGTTTTCTTGTTGACCAGGAACTTCGCTTCCGCATCATAGGCCGCCGGCAGCAGCGCGATCAGATCGCACACGTTCGCATAGGTGTATCCTGTGGTCGCGGTGTTCAGGATCTGGTTCGTGCCGGTCGTGAAGGTCAGAGCGGCCACGCCGTTGGTGGCATCATTCAGGATGTAGTTGTCGATGGCGCGGGCGATATCCCCGGCCAGCATCTCAACCAGCCATCCCTGGAAAGCATCGATGCTCATCAGAGCAGCGGTCCGGCTGATCTGGATAACCTTCATGAACTCGAACCCGCCCAGGGTGACGGCCACGGTGGCATCAGCCGCAGCGGCCATGGCGCTGTTTTCGGTGTGCTTTGCGGTGGCATCATTGCGGGTGCCCTCAGCGACAAACTTCAGGTTGCCGGCGACGCGCAGCAGGGTGATCTCGCTCAGCATGGGAGCGAGTTTCTTCATCTTTTCGAAGAACTTATCTGCAACGATGGTCGGCACCGCATTGGTGCTGTTGCTCGCATAGGCCCGCTTTTCTTCTTCGTTCAGCCGGCCCTGCAGATTCTTGATCCACAGATCACGATACTCGGTGGAATTGACTTCAAAATTCATTTTGCGTTCCTCCTCGTTATTTTCTTCAAACGTCCTGATAACAGGATCATTCCCTTCCGCCACTTCCTGGCGGATCTCTTCAGCCTCCGCAGCTGCTTTTCTGCGGGCTTCCAGTTCCGCGTCGATCTCTTCGATCGCGGTCTTCCGGCTCTCCAGATCATCCGCGCTCAGTGCGTCCCTGGTTTCCGGCGTCTGCATCTCATTGAGCAGCTCGTTCCGTTTCTCTTCCAGCTGCTCCACGTTCATCTCAGAAAAATCAAACATCGTTCGATTCTTCCTCCTTTCCGGAGCAGTGCTGCTCCACGTATTCGTTCAGCCAATCCAAAACCGCCGTCCGGCGCTCCTGTTCGGCCTGTTCGGCCCGATCATGTTCGGCCTGTTCCTTTGCGCTGTCCAGCGAAGCCCTCACGCTCTCCAGCGCGGTGCTTTCGGAAGCGGCCTGTACGCTCGTGCCTTCATAAGCCGGGAATGCAACCAGGCTAACCTCGAAGATCTTGCCGATCCCCGTGATCCGCCGCAGTGGCATATCCTGATCCAGGTCTTCCCAGCTCTCTTTATTCACAGTAAACGCGAACGACATTCCGGAAATATCCCCGCGTTTGACCGCTGAATAAGCCTCTTTCGCCTTCGGGTTGTTCTCCACGTCGAGAACTGCCCGCATGGCCACACCATGCGCGTCCGGCGTCAGCTGCATGGTGCTGCTTCCGTTATTCCGCCGGCTGTGTGCCAGGGGAATCATCCCGAAGTCATGTCCCACCATCAGGGCCACATCCCGGAGCAGTGCCGGATCACTCACGGCCTCCGGTTCAATAATCTCCCGAGCGAATCCGCCGATCACCGTTTCCTGCCCGAATACGATCGGGTATCCGGTAATCACCGCGCCCTGTTCGTCCTGCTCTGCCCTCAGCTCAAGCGTCAGGCTCCGGACTTCCTTCACTCCTGTCATTGTTCGTTTCCTCCTTCTTCGGATCCATCAGCATCAGATCCAGAAGCAGCTCCATCTCCGTCTCCGTCAGCATCGTTTTGGCCCCCGTCATTCACGTTTTTGTACTCGCCGCGGATCGGCACATACGCGCCTTTGCCATCCGGAAGCGGCGCATAGTTGAACAGCTCGCGGATCTCGTCGATTGTCAGCACGCCCCGGTCACCCAGCTGCTGGGCCATACTGATCTTACTGCCGACGTTCATATACTGCAGCCGGTTCGCAACAAACATGATCCTGTTCCCGCTGTTCCGTTCGCGCTCAGTGAATACCATCCGCGTCAGAGCGTCAGACAATTTGATCGCCAGCGGTTCGATCGCGCCGTTAAAGAATGCATCGAGCTCGTCGCCGGTCGCCTTGTTTTGGATTACAGCTTCAGAGACTCCGAAATAGCTGTACACGTTTTCTTTGATCAGGCTCATCTGAGCCGGATCTACCTGGAACTGTTTCTGTGACAGCTCTTTGATATTCTGCATCTGGTTCCCGAACAGAAGCAGCCCGCCGCCGCCCGTCTGGAAATTGTTCCGGTCGAACCGCTCCCGCTCTTTCCGAAGATCCTCATCAAATGCCTTGCTGACCAGCTGGGCCATAAAACGGTATGTAGCGCTGTTCTTCACGCCTTCCTGAATGCCCTGGTTGACCATCGTCACCAGCTGCATGGTCGAATCCAGCGCCGTGTTCTTCTCTCCGAAGAAATCATCCTTCAGCTGGTGCTTCGGGATAATGGCGCACCGGCTCAACTCCATGGATCTGGTTTTCCCACCATAGAACGAATATTTCAGATAGGGGACGCCATTCCGCTGCACAACCTCGCACCCACTCGGAACAACCGGGAAAAATCCGATGACCTCGCCATGCTGATCCAGGACCGGCACGATGAAAAGATTGTTCTCGACGTCATAAATATTCGAGCAGCGCTCCAGAAACTGCGGCCAGGTATACCACGGGTTAGGTGCGGTCTTTGTCGCCGTGTACAGGCGCGGTCTCGCAGATCCTTCCATGGTATATTGCAGTTTGCACGCATGCCGGGCCTTTGCGTCCACAGCCGCACGCACCAGCTCGCTCTCATAGATCCGGCCGCCCCAGCTGCGGAACACAGGGCTGTAAGCAGTAAATGTCTCAAATCTCCCGTCCGCCTGGCTCTGCTGCCGCGGCCTCCCGAAGATCCGGTCAATCAGTCCCATGTGTTTCACCTCTCGTTACTCAGCTGCGTCTGCAGCTCTTCATAATAGTTATGACGCATGCAGATCGCGTCACTAAGTGCGGCCATGCCGTCGATGTGTTGCTTTGCGTTGATTTTTATCAGCCGGCGTCTGTTCGTTCCTTCCTCGAACTTCAGCGCGCTGTCCAGCATGTGGATCTTCATCAGATCGTTATCATCTCCGCAGCGGAGGCGGCCGTCCTTAATCATGCCCTCCATGTCGATCAGGACGCCGGTCAGGTTGCTCCCCTGGCTGACGGATTCCATGATATAGCCGTCCGCTTCCATATCCTGGACCAGATACGCAGCGGAGTATCTGTCATATCCAACCCGCAGCGGGAGGATCTCATAGTCGCGCTCCAGCATACGGAACCAGTCATGAACGGCGTGATAATCCACTGTGTTCTCGCCGCAGACAGTGAGCAGCCCGCGTTGGCGATAGATATCATACGGCAGCCCGTCCCGCGCTGTGGCCTCTTGTACCTTGTTCTCCGGCATGAAAAACTGTGTGAAGAACCACGAAACGCCATCCTTCTCAATCACGATCACGGCTGCCGTCAGGTCCACAGCCAGGCTCAGATCGATCCCGCCCAGCGCGTATGAATGGCGAAAATCTTCCAGTGTCTTGTTGTTCCCGAAGCACTTCTTAATATCCTGAACGTTAAGCCACGCCTGGCTGCTGTTCTGCTTTATACAGGCGAACTTCGTCATAAACTCCGCTTTGTTCGCCAGCGTTTCCTCAGCCTTCGCGATCTCTTCCAGGATATACCCGGCGCTCACACTGACGCCCAGATTTGGGATACTCTTCTGCAGCTCGCTCAGATCGTTCCATTTCTCAACATCATCGATCTGGTACAGAAACGGCAACAGACGCTTTTCCCGGCTGTTCCCCTGCAGGAAACTTGTGGACCGCCGGAAGAGCTCATCATAGATCCCATCATTGACATAGTTCGCCGTGGTTATGCTCATGATCATCGGCTGCTCACGGCTTCCGAGAGCGGATGTCATAACAGCATACTGTTTTAGCCCGTTATCACCGACCCAGGCAGCGACCTCATCGCATACGGTCAGATGTGGGTTGAATCCGTCGCTCTTCTTTTCGGAAAACGGGACCTTCTTAATCGATGTGTTCGTGCTCTCGATGTAGATGTCCATTTTCCGCTTTTTCGTGATCTTCATCAGATCCGGCTCTGCGGAAATGCTCTGCCAGAAATCATTAAACACGATATCAGCCTGGTCGAGCTTCGGAGCGAGCATATACACATCCGCGCCGCGTTCCCCGTCCGCATAGGCCATATATTCCGCGACGCCGGAGGCCAGAAGGGATTTTCCGCACTTGCGGCCCATAACAATAAACACTTCTCTGTACACCCGGACGCCCTTTTCATCCACCAGTCCGAACATACAGCTAAGAAGTGCCTTCTGCCAGATCTCCAGCTTCACCAGCTGCGGGGCCAGTTTCCCCTTGCTATGATGGCAGAACTTTTCGAAAAACCGGATGGCCCTGTTCGCCTTCTTCTGATCGAAGAAATACGCCTTTGCTTCAAGATCTGCAATTATCCGCTCATACAAAAGACGGATCCAGTGACCAACTGTCACAGACCCGTCTTCGATCATCTGATAATATCGCAGCAGCCAGTTTTCATTCATTCAGGAATTCACCCAGCTTATCCCCTGCCGGCGCTGCCGTCCCCAGGCGCTGGATAATATCCAGCATAACGCCCAGGGTTTTGTTGGCCGTGTCATTGTACTTCGGCAGCTGCGAGGCCATCGGGTTCGCTTCGATCTTCTGCTGGCCGGTTGAACCAACCACCACAAAGATCAGCCCGCGCTTATCCAGATCTTCCTGGATCTTCCTGATCAGATCCATCTGCCCCGCGTACCGTTCAGCGGCGGAGATAAACAAAACATTATCTTTCACGCCATACTGATCAGCAAGTTCCATGATCTCGTCAAAACTCAGATCCTTTTTTGCCATCTCCGCCCTCCTTCCCGGAAAAATTGAAAACTTTTGCTAACAGAGCGAAATTCGTGACCCCGCCCCTGAGCCGTCGC
>Ga0326513_10003140_pt1 | contig 12018 bp, 9 predicted proteins | sample 2_2465_0518_D_FD_203654 | JGI IMG/M metagenome (GOLD analysis project Ga0326513, IMG submission 203654) | Bovine rumen microbial communities from UC Davis, California, United States - 2_2465_0518 | ecosystem: Host-associated > Mammals > Digestive system > Stomach > Rumen | place: USA: California... | reverse complement strand
TGTGGTGTACTTATCCTTGATGGCAAGAAAACATGGGAGGGCATGAGTAAGAAAACTTTTGCAGAAAGTAGTGTAAAAGTGCCATTGCGCTATGTATTCCCAATCAAGCATTACGAAATAAATATTTAGGAGGTAAGTTATGTATAAAAGAAAGGATTACATCGCATTTATGACGAAAAAGCCAGAAGTTCATCTCAATGAAATGTTTGGTCATAATAACCTGACAGAAGATGACTTCGAGAAGACAGAATATGTAGGTTTCATCAAGCAGGTTCATGGTGACAACACATATCTGGTTATGACAGTTCGTCCTTTAAAAGGATTTCGTTGTACCATTGATGAAGCAGACATTCTGCATCCCGTCGAAAAAAGAGAGCTGTCAAAAGAAGAAAAGGCTGTAAAGGAAATGGTGGAGTTTACGGCCCCTAATGTTTATTACGCTAAGGCTGACTCTACAGGTGGGACACTTGAAGAGAAATGCGAGCAACGCGCCAGAGAGGCAATGGCATGTCTGTTTCCCAATGACGAGATTGCCAGTGTTGAGTTACGCGACTCTGATTTCAAAAAGTCCGACTTGTTGGATGGTCTTCGAGGGCTTTTCAAATTATTTAGAATAAAAGGAAGAAATGCCGAATTAGAAGAAGTCTGCAATAAGTTTGAGAATTTGCTTAATGCCATGCATTTCAAGGAATACTATACTGTACGTGTTGGTATCTATGAAGATCTCGAAAAGACTAGCATCCTTTACTACTATTTAGCTATCGATCTGAAGTTGGAGGAAGTGGTCATCATGCGAAATATTGAAGAACGTACCCGTTTCTTTAGAAGCCTTGGTCCAGATTACGATTTGGTCTATGACTGGAAGATGTATAATACTCGAAAATTGCTAAAATGGCAATAACCAAATATAAAGGAAAGGATTCATACCTAATAGCACTAGTTTCATACCAAGTCCTTGCTTTTCTTTTTTCAGCTAGGAAATAGTTCATATCTTTGCATATAGAAAAAGCCGAAACGCTATAAAAAGGAAGTAGGCATCATAAAAATCGCTAATTATGATTTCATTATTATTTTGGTTACTTTTGGGTGCTGGTATCGGTCTGTTTATAGTATATATGATATACTGTATTTTTTCCATTATTAATGGGTTATTTGACTGCATGGGTGATAATGGTTCTATCATAGGTTGGACAGTTGTTATCATCGGTGTTATAGTCCTTATCCTTATATAGTTCTCTTACTGCATACAGATTCACGATAAGTAAAAGATATGTTTAGACTATAAAAATAAGTGACATGAAAATAGGGTGTATTTCTTCTAATGGTAATTCTGTCGAACCTGTTGATTTATCAGTCATCAAAGAGACAGTATATGAACTTGAGATTGTGGTAGTGAAACATCCACGTCATTATCCCAGATATAGCATCGATACGACAACGATTGCTTATGCTTCAAGCCGTGAAGAGGCTGAGAACCTTATGAAAGAGGCCATCAACTCAGAAAAGTGGGAAAAAGATGATATCTTCTGTTTCAATATCTATAAGAGGCCTATAGACTTTGAGTACAGTTGGGGTGATTATATGGCTTCATGGCTGTATTCTCAAGATGGCCTATTGTTGGATAAACGTTTGTTCCCGACTTTTTGGGCAGAAAGAGGATTCGATGGGCGATCAGCAGATGAAGTAAGATTTAAGTATGGAGATCTTGTCGAATGTAGATTCGGAGCAACGATCGAACTAGTGTATGTGGTGGCTACACCTCCAGACAAATCGCACTATGAGCGCATCTCCAAAGAGCATGGAGAGCCGTATTTCGGTGATGATTCTGATGATTCATATATTGTTGTTGACGGTCCCAGCTATGACTATCATAATCATATTGATGCGCTGCATCTGTATACACCGCACTTTAAGATTCCAAAGCATATCCTCAACAAATACGAGAAGATATGGGAAGGATTCTTAAAAGATGAAGAGGAGTACAAGAATTCATAAAAACTGAAATAGCAATGAAGAAGATTTATAGATTAGAAATTGTTCAGGCAGACGATGACTGGTTCCATGTACGAAGATATCCTAAATTCGATGTTGGGACATCATATCAGTTGTTATACTATTCTATGGAAGAGATTGAGGCGTATATTAAACTTGCAATAGAAAAAGATGCATTCGCAGATTTGATCTGCTTCATCGTATACGAGCATGTGATGGGTGAACTCAATGAGTCACCTTGTTTACATGTCTATGATCAATTCGGAAAGAAAGCCCTGGCAAATATGTTTCAACGTGGGGATATCGTTGATGTACTCGAGAATGATGAGATTATATTGGGCGTTATAACGGAGGTAGAAAATGACAGCTATGAGGTGAGGATAGAAGCTGGTCAGAAAGGCTTACGACATGAAGATAATGAGCATGTTTTCCTGCCTCACTACAAGATTCCCATCCGCACAGAGCAACGGTTAAGGAAGCTTTATACGTGCTATGTGGAGAGTAAAATAGTTTAAGCAAATAGAAATTGTAATAATATGGATATAAAACTGGCAATCGTTGGTAGTCGCTCATTCAATGACTATGCAACATTTAATTATGTGATGAATAAGATTTGTCGTGAAAATGGGTATCAAGTTAAGCTTGTGGTTTCTGGGGGAGCCGCAGGGGCGGATACCTTTGGCGAACAATTCGCTCGTCTACGGAACATACCTGTTAAGGTGTTCAGGCCAGATTGGAACCGTGAGGGAAAGAAAGCAGGGTTCCTGAGAAATGTGGACATCATCAAGGCTTGTAATGTGTGTGTCGCATTCTGGGATGGTGAGAGTCATGGGACTCGTCATGACATTCAGCTTTGCATAGAGCAAAAGAAGGATTGTTGGGTGTACAATATTATGACCAACAAACTCTTCTTCAGGGCTGGTAATGAAGATGGGGATGAAATTCTTAAATTGTCTATTGTAGTTTAGCTGTCCCTCAGCAATTCCAAAAACTGTTAAAAAAGAAAAGAGAGTAGGATTATACGTATAATTTCCTCCCTATTATCGTTTATTTTATGTACCTTTGCAGATATAACAGATATATGAATGGCTGAAGAGAAGAAATATTTAAGTGTATTCCCCGACTTGTCCCTGGGTGAGTTTCGCCTTTTGTGCTATATGGCATATTGCGGAGAAATCCAACCTTCGGACAAGGCGGTTTCTTTGTATCGTAAAAGATTTAAAACAGACAGGAAGAAGTATGATGAGATTACATCAAGCCTTGTAGAAAAGGGCTACCTTCAGACGAAATCGTTTGTTATACCCGAGAAACATCTTAAGGTTCTTGATACGCTCTACAGATACTATCCCACGTGGTTGGACAGCTTTTCTTCCATACATCCAGAAAGAAGCAAATCGGCAGAGTACCTGAGCAAAATTGCCCATCTGCTGATGAACAACGACTTCGCTAGTGCTTCAAAGGTGACTCGTCCTTTTGTGGGATTAGGGTACAAGCAATTCAATCTGTTCAAGTATATTCAGGAAGAGGTGCAGAATGATGTACGCTATATGAGTCTTCTCAATGAGGTAGAGACGATAGATATGGTTGATGAGTATTTGAGAGACAAGTTTGCAGAAGACGAACTGGACGAGTCTGTATTGACTCATCTCTCGAATGCTATACCATCAAGCCACAAACACCATGACGAAATTAAGGACGAATTGGCTGCCTATGGGTTTTTCTTGACTGGTGAATATTCAGGACCAACAGGGAAGCCTACATTATGGTCGAAAGCCGTCGAAGCTATATTGTTGGCGTATCGTGGTGATTTAGAAGATTCACTTAGGACTTTCAAAGAGGCACTACGTTTTTGCAAGAGTAACAAGCATGTATTTCCTTCCTGTATTCTGAACTATGTTTATGGCATTGTGCTGCATAGGCTACATAATAAGAACCGTACCGATGAGTATTATAAAGAGAATCTTGATGCTTTCCGCCTGACAAAAGACTATCGACTTAATGATGATAATGTAGGAATACGTCTTATCTTGGACGATTTTGATAAGGATGTCCAATATGCACAAGATGATGCATCGAGGCGTATGGCGTATGTGCACAACAGACATGAGAACGGCTTGTTCAGATCATGGGCTTTCATGGTGAACAATTTCTATGGTATTCAAGCTGAAGCCTTTACGAAGCCTCTGCACTCTGCCAAACTATTACAATATGAACTTTCGAATTATTTGCCAATAGGTCCTCTGGTCAAAGAAAGACTCGAGGAAACTTTTGGTGGCAAGCCACTACTTAGTACGTTGCGAAGGAAAAACTCATGGGAAATTCTGCTTTCTGATATCGAGGAGTCTGTTGCCCACGAAAAGAAAACGTTAGGGAAACGTGTGGCTTATTATATCAAAGGAAAAGATCTGCAGGCGGTTGTTGAGCAGAATCTGAAGGATGATGGTATCTGGCATGACGGAAAATTATTGTCGATTTCAACGATGTCAGTAACTGGCTATGAGAGTATGGATAGTGCCGACGTAGCTATCGCATCACAGATGGCGAAGGATAAACCACTTGGAATAACGGATGTAGACATCCTTGTCCCGCATTTGTTTGGTACAGACCGCTTGTTTTATGGAAACTACTATCAAGGTGTTGGGACACCTGTAGAAATCATCAAGGAAGAACCATATCTGGAGTTCGAAGGGAAAGGCGCTGTTATTGAGATTTCGACGAATGCAGGCCAGAACCCTGATGGTTCTGTACTATGGCATACGGTGAAGATGGATTCCCAAACAAGTTTTAGGCTTATAACCACCAATGTCATTCAGCGTTCTGTAATTAAATCCATGCTTCAGATTGGTAAGTTGCCATCTACGGCTCTGATGAGTGCCAAAAAGACCATTGAGAGTTTGAAAGGCATCATTGCCATTCGTGAAAGTATTCTTGATTTAACAACTGAACCATCTGTTCTTAGTAAAGGTATACTGGCTGTCAGGGTATCGCCGGAAGGACATGAATACCTTGTAAAAGTCGCTGCCACAGCATTAGAGGAAGGGAATGTAAGACTAGTACCAGCTGAGGGCGAAGATGTAGTCTACGATGAGGTGGATGGGCTGACACATTGTGTAAACAGGAATATTGCTCAGGAATACGCCAACTTTAAACAACTGCATGCTTTCCTTGAGGGGAAATCGAAAGCAGAGGTTTTAAACGGTTCGGAATATAAAATCTGGACCTTGGAAGGTTTGCTGTTGCTTTTGGCGTTTGTCTATGACAATCGCGATAAATACTTTATGGAATGGCCAGAAGGAAGCCCTCTTAAGTTTAGGGGAGACGTCAAGAGCTCTGATATCGACATCGTGGTACAAAGCGATATGGAGTGGTTTACAGTAGAGGGAGAAGTCGTTATCTCAGGAAAGAAATATTCACTTAATGACCTTGTCAACATGTGCTGCATAGATGGTGTTGAAGGGTTTGTCAAACTTAGTGAAGACGAATACATCCGCATGAGTGAGAAACTCAAGAAACATATTGCTCTGATGAACGCCTTCCCTTCTGATGGCTCTAAAAGGAGACAAGTGGCAAAGTTCCAAGTAGGAGCCTTAGCTAAAACGCTGGAGGGACTGAAGACTCATCTGGATGGAGAGTATACGCGATTCCTGTCTAAGACGAAAGAGGCTTTTGACCTCAACCCAGAACTACCTCAAACTATCATAGCCCAGTTACGTGATTATCAACTGGAAGGTTTCAAATGGATGTGTCGTCTCGACGCATGGGGTGCAGGGGCTTGTCTTGCCGATGACATGGGTCTTGGCAAGACACTACAAGCACTCGCATTTTTAGCCTATAAGGCAGATGAAGGCGCTTCGTTGGTGATTGCCCCCAAGTCTGTGATATTGAACTGGGTGTCGGAAACGCTGAAATTCACGGAGGGATTGAATGTCATCGTCCTCAATAACTCCACTAAGAGAGCTACAGATATCAAAGCTGCAGGGCCTCGTGATATTATACTGTGCACTTACGGGCTTCTTGCCACAGAGGCTGATAACTTGAAAAAGAAGGAATGGAACGTAGTCTGCCTTGATGAAGCACATCAGATCAAGAACAGACAAACCATTTCCTCGCATACCATCATGGGAATGAGGGCTAAGAGTAGGATTATTCTTACTGGTACGCCTTTACAGAATAATCTGAGCGAGTTATGGAATCTATTCCAATTCATCAATCCGGGACTGCTTGGACCTTGGCCGTATTTCCGTGACAGCTTTATGATTCCGACACTCGACAATCAGCACAAATTGTTGTTGAAGGACATGACTCAGCCTTTTATTTTGCGTCGTACAAAAAAAGACGTGTTATCTGAACTGCCTGAAAAACTGCTTAATACCCACTATGTAGAAATGACGGAGCAAGAGTCAAAGGTCTATGAGGAGATGCGCAGACTGGCAGAGCTAAAGTTCAAACGACATAAGACACGTGAAGAAAAGAAAGAGGCAGAAACGCTCGATCTTAATTTCTTCACCGAACTGATGAAACTTCGCCAAGCAGCATGTTCAATGCGTCTTGTCCACCAGCAATGGTTAGAACCTTCTTCGAAAATCATGGCATTGATGGAGATTCTGGATAATGTATTACAGGACAAAGACAACAATGTGATTGTTTTCAGTCAGTTTACCAGTTTTTTAGATATGATAAAGCCCGAACTGAAAAGATGTGAAATAGACTATCTCTATCTTGATGGGCAAACCCCGCTGGAGAAACGCCAGCAAATTGTAGGAGAGTTCCAAGAAGGGAAACGCCAACTGTTTCTATCGAGTTTGAAGGCAGGAGGATTGGGTATTAACCTGACAGCAGCTAACTATGTCATCTTGCTTGATCCTTGGTGGAATCCTGCTATTGAAAATCAGGCGATGGACAGAGCACATCGCATAGGACAAAAACGTGTGGTGTCCGTAATCCGCCTGATCAGTAGCCAGACTATAGAAGAAAAGATTATGCGACTGCATGAGACAAAACAGAATCTGTCAGATGATATACTCGATGGAACGGCTGAAAGTTATAAACTGACCTATGAGGATGTGATGGACATGGTTGCACCTTTCTAATTATTATGGTATGAATGAGATGAAAGATAAAATCAAGGCGCTCCTAGTGGAGATGAACAAAGGCGCATACGAACGTGAGGAACTCGTCTCACTGGCTCTGCTCAGTGCATTGTCAGGAGAATCTATCTTCCTGCTAGGATTGCCTGGTGTGGGAAAGAGTATGGTGGCAAGAAGGTTGAAGATGGCCTTTAAAGACGGGCAAAGTTTTGAATACCTGATGAGCCGTTTCTCTATTCCCGATGAAATCTTCGGCCCTGTCAGTATCAGTAAACTCAAAGACGGTGACACCTACGAAAGAGTGATTGACGGTTATCTGCCAACAGCGGATGTCGTTTTTCTAGATGAAATTTGGAAAGCAGGACCGGCTATCCAGAATTCACTGTTGACAGTACTCAATGAAAAGATATTCCGCAATGGCAAACGTGACATCCAGTTGCCGCTGAAAGCCGTTATTGCTGCTTCCAATGAATTACCTGCTGAAGGAGAAGGCCTCGAAGCCATGTGGGATCGTTTCCTTATCCGATATGTTGTTAAACCTATTGTGGACAAGCATAAGTTTATCAGCCTCATTACAGAAGAGCCGGAACCGTGTGTGATTCCGGAAGCTTTGAAGATTACATCAGAAGAGTTTTCGGCTGTTCAAGAAGCATCACAGAAAGTTGACATCCCATGGGAAATCGGAGAACTGATCTTTACCATCCGCAAAGTGCTGAAGGAAGAGAAAGAAAACCTTTCTGAGTCTGTCGACGTGACGAAGACGGATCTGATAGAACCGCCTTATGTTTCTGACAGACGATGGAAGAAGGTGATAGGAGTGATGCGTACATCAGCTTATCTCAACGGAAGAAACTATGTGGACGTATCGGATTGTATTCTGCTGATACATATGCTTTGGGATAATAGTGAACAGATTCATTCCATGACAAAGTTGATAGGTCAGGCCATAGTAAATAATTTGAAACACTATGGCATTGATATGATGAGTCATATTCAAGGTAAGAGATTAACCGAACCAGTGGGTGAACTCATTTCGCCAGACGGCATGCATTATGTGTTCGTTGTAGATAAAGAGGAACTTTTGATCAGCAAAGCAGAGTATGAGAAACTGGCAGACGGGAAAAGTCATTACGGTCAAATCACTGCTGATAACAAGATGCTTATCGGTGAGAAGCCATCTTCTCTGAAAGTGCGGAAAACGGCAGATGGACTCTCCGTAAATTCCTTCTCCTATCCATTAAAACGGGACTCTAATCTTCGTTCGGGTTCCGTCAAGGGCATGCTTGAAAGCGTTACAAGTCAGGTAGACCAGCAGGAAAAGACATTAACGGCTATGGTCAACGACAACCTCTTCCTATTGGATTACCATAAATATGCCTTTTTGAGTAAGGCCTTTATAGACTCGAAAGATACTTTCATGAGAAAAGGTTACTAATGAGGTATTCTGCTTTAATCAGGAAATTGCTGGCAGCCTCAGAAGAAGCACGTTATCAGAAGAAGGATGTCGCTGAGAGGCTGAAAGAGCGATGTATTGACGGTACGGATATCGTCAGGCAAACCCTGATGAATGCTGTCTGCGATCCAAGGTTCAAGATGCATGTGAATGTCATTCCAAAATGGAAACAAAGAGCACAGGCTTTTTTGGAACAGCTGGCAGAAAAGGTATCTAACCTTAACCCCATCAACGAAGAATCAGCTTTCTATGAGATGGACAATATGTTGGATATCTGGCTACAAGATGCTATTTCTGAGGCTGAACTCACAGATATCAATCGGCTAAAGTTCACATTAATACCAAAGAATCCCTCAGAGAAAAGTTTTCGTAGCATAAAAAAGGCACTTGAAGAATATGTAGAAGGTTTATCCGTTGTAAGTCATGATGAAGAGTCAGATGATGAACTAATCTGGGAAGCAGGCAACCAGGAAGAGTCTGAAGAATCTTCTGAAATGGAGGAGGAATCCAAAGGAATAACCTTTCAAGAAGACTTTAACATAGATGATTTTCTTCCACTAAAGAATCCTTATGTTCTTCCACAGCAATATAGAACGAGGCAAGTGGAAACGGAGAATCGATTTCTGAAGAACGTTCCTCCTTCATTGATACGTCTGGCAAAGATTATTGGAAGGTCTGGGGATGGTATCATGGAAACATCGGGCTCTTTTGCATCAGCCTCGAAAAGTGATATCGGTGGCATAACGACGGGAAATGATCTTAATAGCTTATTGCCGTCAGAATTGGCCATGCTGTCAGAACCAAGTACCCAGAACTTGTTTTATAAGAACTATGTGACTCATCGATTACAGACATTCTCGTCGATGTCGCATGAGAACAAAGGCAAGAAACATCGTGAAGGACCAATAATCATATGTATGGATGGTAGTAGTTCTATGGCAGGTGAGCCAGTGATGGTCGCAAAAGCACTTACTCTTGCCATCTGTATTATTGCCCAACGTAAGAAGAGACCAGTACTTGTCATCAAATACTCCTTCTCACATGAATTGTTCCGACTTCACAATATTGGGACAGACAGTAAAGAACTACTAGCATTTCTGACATATCAGGAAATGGCAGGTAATGATGAGAATTCTTTGTTTCAATGGCTCTTCCGAGAATTATTACCAAATGAAGGAGATTACGACAGTGCTGATGTGTTGTGTATTTCTGATTTTGGATGGGCGCCAATTAATAGCGAGACAATGGAGATCATATCACAAGAGAAAACCAAAGGTGTTAAATTTTTCGGATTAAATATAGATAACAAAGAAGAAGGGCATTCTGCAATAAATATGGATATGCATATCGTTGGCCCAAAAGAAGTTTGTGATTCTTTATGGGAATACTCTAATGGTGTGTGTAAGGAATCTGTATCACTTTAAAAGATCTGTATAATAAGAACTCTTTAATCCTCAAGCACATATATGGATTCGCCACCTCTGTCACTCCGTTTTCGACCTCTTTTGATGTAAGGACAGCTCTCTGGATTCGTCCCGCAATCGGCGGAGTTGCATGTGGAAGCCGTAGAGTTGTACCATCGTCAGATTCATAAACGCTGCCTGTCTCAATGGAATGAGTGCATACACACATCCCATTGTGGTTTCGGGGACATGCCTCGAAGCCACCGACGGGCAATGTTTATGAGACGATGGCATAACACTACTTTCCCTCCCACGTCCAACTCCATACCGACTACGGAACCTGATGCATTCAGGGAGATGTTCTTGCATCCTGCCCGAAAACGATGTTCGACATAGCCACGGCTAACTTGAACAGCTTCGACATCTATTAACCCACCCAGAGCCATGTTCCATCCCGCTATTGACTCCTTACTGTCTCATCAGCATAGCCGAAGGGACAGCCAGAGACAATAACGGGAATATGGGCGAGGACACATGTATCACGGCTTGGAAATCTACGGGAGGGTATCTCCGACAAGCTTCGAACCTTCTGCTGTAGATTTCCATTTCATGACACAAGAGTCCTCCTGATGCCCATACTGTGGAACATCAGCTCTTTCCCGCCCAGTATTATTCTCAACGAGGGCTGTCTGCCCCCACGGCGAAGCCTTCTCCTGAGTGTTTTCTATGGTATATAGATTATAGAAAACTCTTCTTCACTCGTTGAATGGTGCTGATTCCCTTGCCTGTCAGTTTGGCAACATCGCGGATAGAATAGCCTTTCTTCAGTAGCATAATGGCCTCTCTGTATTCTTCTTTCTTTTGTTCGACAGTCTTTACTGAACCAGGTTTTCGCCCCAATCGTCCTCCCTTGGCTACATATTGCTTCCGACCTGACTGCAAACGGAAAGTGATGTTCTCACGTTCCAGTTGCGCACAGGTCGACAGCGTAGCGAGCATGATAGGGGCGAACAGAGATGGCTTACCATCCTCACCAAGCAAGTTGAACTGTTCTTTCTGGATATAGAGGTTGATGCCACTGTCAAGCAGTTCCTTGACAGAGGCAAGAACCTCAAAGGCATTACGACCCATCCTTGACAGCTCACTGACAAGGAGAGTTGAAATGCAGTTTTGTTTGCAATACTCAAGGGTTTGGCATAACACAGGACGCTCTTCATTCTTCTTAGCACCTGAGATATGCTCTTCAAACACCTTTCGGACATCCATCTTCATATACAGAGCATAGTCCGACAAGTCCTTGACCTGCCGTTCTGTGCTCTGTCTGTCACCTACGCTACTTACGCGGGCATAGATTACCGCTGTTTTCTGCTGTTCCATGTATTCAAATAATGTTTGTATTCAAATAAATCAGAAAAGCCATATCTGAACACGTCTTTTTCTTATTCACCATTATCAAAGACTTAATCGAATACACCATCTGTCAGGTTCATGACCTCAATTCTGCTTTCAAGACTGACTTTAGCATAGACCTGGGTGCAGGTCGTGCTCTTGTGGCCGAGTATCTTACTGACAGTAGAGATGTCGGCACCAGTGGAGATTGCCAAACTTGCAGCCGTATGCCTGCTGCAATGAAAAGTAATGTCCTTGTCTTCTATGCCAGCCTTTTCGCAGACCCGACGGATTAATGTTGCAACCCAATCAGGTTTCTTCGACAATGGGAAGATGATACCATCCTCCCCAGCATCACCACGCTCAGGTAGAAGCGACAGAGCCATTTCGTTCAATGGCACAGTCACCCAGTTCTTGGTCTTCTGCTGACAGATCTGTACACACAGGCCATCCCCAAGAGGTTTGATGTCGCTCCACCGGAGTCTTCTCATGTCCGATAGTCTCAGTGCCGTGAAGCACGCAAAGCCGAAAGCCTTTTGTGCAATCCGCTCTGAGCCTTCTTCTATTTCGACACGTAGGAATCTCTCCAGCTCTTCAGCAGTAAGGTATTCCCGATGGGTGTCTGGTACGGGAAACTTCTCTAGACTTGATAGCCCACCAACGGGATTGCATGGTATCAATCCCTCGCGATAAG